>Ga0074198_1000772_pt1 | contig 27790 bp, 16 predicted proteins | sample EPASupsiteSAE323_FD_64527 | JGI IMG/M metagenome (GOLD analysis project Ga0074198, IMG submission 64527) | Bioremediated contaminated groundwater from EPA Superfund site, New Mexico - Sample SAE3-23 | ecosystem: Environmental > Aquatic > Deep subsurface > Groundwater > Contaminated ...
GCGCCGCCCGCGGCGATTAGCCTCTGAAGCCCTCCCGCCGTAGTCTGGCCGCAATCGAACGTAACCGCCGTATCGCCCGAAGCGATACTCGAATCGGTAGCGGCTTTAACGGCGGCGACATATAATTCGGCTTTGCCGCCCGCAGCCTCTCCAGCCGTTATGCTGGCGGTAGCCGTCATATTCGTATTGGTCAAATTTAACGTATTTGCAATTACCGTCCCGCCCGTAGGCGTTACTGCTACGCCTGTCGGGGCCGTCGGAGCAGTATTATCGACGCCAAAACTTGCACCCGACGAAGGAGCCGCCGTAATTAAGTTTCCGGCAAGATCTTTCGCCGCCGATAAAGCTATAGCGGCGCTGCCGTTACCAGCTCCGGCGGTATGTGAATAAGAATAATGCGACGCATCGGAAGACGTCATATTAACGGCGGAAAGCGTGTTAGCTCCCGAAATTGAAATTTGAAGCGCCGGAGACGCCGCAAGATTTTCACTTATAACGGCGCTTATAACAAGAGTTGAACCCTGTTTTACAAAAGACGCCGGAGAATAAGTAATTGAAGCCGTCGGAGCCACTGTGTCGGTATATGCCGCTTTCGTAGATTCATCCGAAGGGTTGATATTATTCGCTACATTGCCGGCTATATCGGTGGCGCTGATAGATATGTCTTCAAGAACCGAGCCTATAGCGGCGGCATCTGAAGTTATGGTACGGCTGTATTTATAGTCGTTTCCTGAAACTAATGCCGAAGCCGCCGCGCTGACATCGTTGGCGCTTCCTTCGGCGCTTATCGAAACGCTCGGAGGATTTCTAAGCTCTTTATTGGAACTGATTTTAAGATAATACGCCCCGGCGCTCAAATGTGGATTGTTTCCGAGCGAAAGGCTTAACGCTGAATCGGAATAATACTGAACGCTGAATACCGGAGCGAGAGTATCTATAACATACGAAGCGACGCTTATCGAAGAATTCGACATTCCCGTTTTAACGGCTATCGCCTTTATTATTTTAGTGGAAGTTATGCTTACGGAGCTTGTGTAGAGGCTGCTTGCAGACGTCGGCGCGGAGCCGTCAAGAGTATAATAAATTGATGCGCCGGTTGTCGTCGTTGAAATAGCTACGCTTTGAGCCGAATTATAAGTTCCGCTTGCGACTGAAAATGACGGCTCGGAAACGGCTGGAAAGCTTATGACATACGCCGCAACCGCCATATCGGAATCGGCCATGCCTGATTTTACGGCAAGGGCTTTTATCGTAGCGCTTGATGAAATACTTACGGAACTTGTATAGAGGCTGCTTGCGGCCGTCGGCGTAGAGCCGTCGAGAGTATAATAAATTGATGCGCCGGTTGTCGCCGTTGCAATCGCTACGCTGGTCGTTCCACTATAACTTCCAGCCGCAGGATTAAATGAAGCGATAGAAACCTTTTCGAGTATATTATAAGTGGCGCTTGCGGCGCTTGAAGCCGCCATGCCTGTTTTTATGGCTATCGCTTTTATCGTTTTCGTGGCGGAAACGCTTATAGGCGAATTATATTGAGTGCTTAACATAGTTGGCGTAGAGCCGTCAAGCGTATAAAATATAGCCGCGCCTGATGTTGCGCTCTGTATGGTAACGGATTGGGCAGCGGCATAAGATCCGGCCGGAGGATTAAAAATCGGCGAGGCGACGGTTTCTTGTATTATAAATGCAGCCGTGGTAACGCTTGAATCAGCCATGCCTGTTTTTATGGCTATCGCTTTTATCGTCATAGCCGTTGAAATTGTTATAGCCGTTGAATACGTCAATCCGTTAGACGCCGACGGAACGCTTCCATCGGTAGTGTATTTTATTACGGCGCCGTCAGTCGAAGAAACCATGCTTACGCTCTGGACCGAGTTAAAAGTTCCGCCGGAAGGCGATATTACCGGCGCCGCGGCCGTAGCTGTATTGATGACGTAACTTGCGCTTGCGGCATTTGAATTGGTTATTCCGCTTTTTAAAGCTATCGCTTTTATTATCATTGTCGAACTTACCGTTATGGGAGATAAATATGTCGATCCAACCGTTTCGGATGGAACCGAGCCGTCGATAGTGTATTTGATAACCGCTCCGGCGGTAGCGCAGCTTATAGTAACGCTCTGGGCCGAAGAATATGTTCCAGAACCCGGCGCTATTATAGGAGTTGCAACTTTAGGCGGCAGCGTATAAGCCGCTGAAGCGATAACGGAATTGGTATATCCCGTTTTTATAGATATCGCTTTTATCGTCGTAGTAGTCGAAATTTGAACCGGGCCGTTATATATATAACCATTCGTAGAACCTGGAATCGAGCCGTCGATGGTATATCTGATTGTAGCTCCGGCGGTAGCGGAAGAAATGCTTACATTTTGATCGCTTGTATAAACGCCTTCAGCAGGATTAAAAACTGGTTTTGCGGCGGATTCGGCTACGACGATCCCGTTTAAAGCCGACGTTATGTCGGCGGTATTCGTCTGAGATGAAATCACGTTGGACCCGTTTGAATTTGAAATTGAAATGCTAGTAGCAAGTTTTGCCGCCGTTATTACAGATTTAGCTACCGAATTATTAAGGCTTTTTACAAAAGCGCTCAAAAGCTGGCTTATTTTTATAATTTCATCCGGCGCAATTAAATTTTTAGAAGATTGATTTAATTCGCTCGAAATAAGAACGCTTATGACTGAAAGAACCGAATTTGAAACCTGCAAAATATTGCTTGCTCCGCCGGCTAAATTTTCGGCAGCTTCATCGAACTCGGTTTTAATTCCAGTGTAATCTTTAGTTATAACGCCCGATTGAGCTTCAATCGAAGATAGCTGCGCAACCGGTATATCAGGAATGCCTTTTTCTTCGGCAAATAAAGCGCGCGCCGTCGAACGTTCATCAAGCGCTATACCGTTCAATCTTATTACATTAACCCCGGAAGGCATTTCAGACAATTTTAATATTCTTCCAAGTATGGTTCTATAAAGTAATTTCGAATTTTCTTTATCTTTTATTACGATCATCGCAAACATATTTAACGACGTAACCGGTATTACAGCTTTATAAGAAGAACCCGTAACGGTAACTGTGCCGATTTCAAGATTAATATTATCTTTATCGACAACCAAAACGCTATACTTTCCGTTATTTATATCGATAGCCCTGGATGGTGAATTATAATAAGGCGCCGCCGAAAGCAAAAGCGAACCGTTTACTTCTATTAGTTTCTGAGATTCGGGGTTTACAGTCGAACCGCCGCCCGATTCCCAAGATCCACCGGCAATTCCAGCTGAAGAACCGCCGCCGCAACCGAAGATGCAAGGAATTAAAAACGAGATCAATATAAAAACAATAATTTTTCGCATAAATACCTCCAAGATATATATGAATAAAATTTTTTTTAGTTACAAACCTTGAGCCGCGTTTTTATAAAAATGAAAAAACCGCATCCAATAATAATAATGGAGCGGCATCATCATGAAATTGATCTCTTCCTTGAAAGCGAAACGTACAATAAACAGGTTCCCTTTGAAAGTTTAGCACACATTTTCGAGCTTTGTCAAGGAAGGAAGTCTTTATTTATAACTTAATTTTTTAAACTATTATGCCATATTTTTTAAATTTTTCAATGCTTTTTTCAATCAATTTAAATTTTTCGGCATAAATTTGATTGAGGGTAAAATCATGATCTATTTCTATTTTATTTTTATCGGCGTAATTGAAATAATCAAGCGCTAATACTTCATCTTCGCTTTTAAAAATTAATTTTTCAGATCCGAAAGTACCGTCTTGCTTAACAAGGTGTTTTAAGATAATATAGCAATCCATTTTTAAATTTTTAACCGCCATATGCATATTAAAGCTTTTAACTTCTCCGATCTTCAAATTAAAAATATCGTGTGAGAAACGAAAAGACGAAAAAATTCTCGAAAGTTTAATTTTGAGGTTTTCTTTCGCGAAACGGGCGGATACGTATTTATAAAAATCGAGATCGTGCTTATGTTTTTGAGGCTTTAAAAATTCAGGCATTGAAAAACGTTTCGTTTCGCCCTTTATAAAATCGTATCTGAGGGAGTCTATTAGTAAATAATAATATTCTTCCGCCATAGGCTTAATTTTAAGTTCGCAATAATCCTTGAAATATAGAAAAAGATTTTGCCTGGAAATTGCCGATTCCGGAATATCGTGGCTTTCAAAATATTCTATTAAATCAAAAAATAATCCGGACGGTTTTTCTAACATTTTTAAAGCTAATTTAACGCTCAAACGCAAATGTCCGTTATTATAAATTAAATCGAGGTAACGGCCTAATTTTTGAAGTTTGAATATATCAAAAACATCCATATTTTTAGTTTTAATAACGCCGTACGGAGGATATTGATCGTAAACAAGACCGTTTTCAGCTGCCATTTCACGAAGCCTGGTGCCGCGGAGAAGTTTTAATTGCCAGAATTGAACGCTATCGGGAACTTTGTCTAAAAGCTTATCGAACGACGATACGCATCCTCCATAAGTATCGCCTGGAAGGCCATACATCAAATCGGCGTGAATGTTAAGGGTGGTTTCGTTTATTAAAATGTCGAGCAGTTCGCTTGCGCTTCTTTTGCCCTTGCCCGAATAATCTTCGCCTGAACCGCTGTTTTCTGACTCGTCGTGTATTCTTCCCACCGAATCAAGCGAACGCTTTTCAAAAGACTGGATGCCTATCTCGAATTGAAAATATTGCCTGCTTAGAGTTTTTAAAAAATCAAGAAGCTCGTCGCTGAATTTATAAGGGCTCATTTCGAATTGGAAAAATGTTTCAGGGCGCGCCTTTTCAACTATATATTTTAAAATTTTAAGCGCTCTGTCCGGATCTTCATTGAACGTTCTATCTATTACTCTCACTTTATCTATTTTAAGGACGTTAATTATATAATCTATGTCGCTAAAAACCCGCTCCATAGAAAAGCGGCGAACGGCCGGCACGCCTTTCGGCTTAAGCGAGCTCAGGCAATACTGGCAATAATTAGGGCAGCCGCGCGACGTTTCATAATAAATATAATTTTTCTTCGAATTCCGGTTTTCAAAATCACCGCGATATACCGGCGGTATTTTATCGATATCGGCCACCACCGCTGGTTCAGTTGAATAAATGAGGCCGTTTCCTCTGGTTATGGCCATTCCTGGAATTTCGCTAAGACGGTCTATGTTTATTTCATCGAATTTCACGTTATTTTTGAAGGCGTCGATTATTATTTCAATAAAACGCGCGAACGCCTCCTCGCCTTCGCCGCTTATGGCGAAACTGGCGCCGCACATGGCGTCTTGATCTCCCTGGCATATGGACATAACTTCAGGGCCGCCCGCTATGGTGCATGACGCCGGAAACGCTGTTTTTATAAAGGATATGGTTTTTTGCATGAATTCACGGTTCCATATATATATTGAAAAACCGTAAACGTCATATCGCTCACGGCACAATGTGCGCGTGACATATTCGTACGTATCGCTTAAACTGAATTCGAATATTTTAACTTCATATTCCTGACGGGATATATTTTTTTGTTCAAGATGATAATTAAGATAAGCGTTAAGGCAGTCGAGCGCGGTAGAGCTCTGGCTGAATCGCGTATTAATGGAGCAAAGCGCGATTTTTATTTTTTTTGTTTCGTTAATTTTACCCTTGTTCATAAAATCCTTTAAATATAAGCAATTTTTTAAAAATTATTATAACACATATTCACGATCATATCAATTAAACCCAAAAATATGATTTAAAATCATTCAAAGTAAGACGCCATTATCTTTTTTAACTTGACTTATAATGAAAAATTATCTAAAATAATATAGCATAAACGGATAAATTCAAGTTAATATATATTAGAATATTAAAATATATCGTTGTATCAAGGAGCATTAAAAATGATAAAACCCATAAGCAAATTGCTTATAATAACGCTTATTTTCATATTATCATGGCCTGTTAACGCGTCAGCCGATAAAAGGATAGGCGGCGAAGACGACGCTAATTTAAAAATGACGTCGCGGGAATATTTAAAAACTTCGGCCGATAAAAATTTAAACAGCCTGGCTTTTAACGACAAAAAAAGAAACCTTAATTTGCGTTTAAATGAAGTAAATTATTATTATTGCCTTCTGTCGCCTAAATTGGTTAAGCCTTTCGTCGAATTTTGCGAAGAAAACAGGGCAAGTTATGAATTTTTAACCGAGTTTAAGCAATTAATGCTATGGAAGCGAACCGGCGTCATAATCACGCCCGGAAAACGCGATAATTTCGAGTTCAAAAGGCTGCTCGTAGAAGTATGGAACGCAACCCCTTTCAGCGAAGTGGAAGTATCGGCAACTATAAATTCCGAAAATTGTTTCATAGAAAAAGAAAGCGTTTTTGAATTCAAAAAGGGTCATGATATGGTTAAATATGTTAACAGCATACCGCGTTTGAATGAAAACTGCACCATATTTAACGGCATAAACCTTATATGGCCGAAAATATTCGAAGGCAAAAACAAGCTCGTAAATCCCGAAATAATCGTCACCATGAAGGCTATTAATAAATTAACCCGTGAAAAAACCATTATGTTTTTCACCGAGTATATTATAAATGGATTATATACTCCCCGCAATGAATAATTTTTTTATCAAAAAATCGGACGGTTTCGTATATTTTACCTGAGCCTTCATTATTGACTTTTTACAGTATAGGTGTTATAATTTTGTTTTTAAGCATGTTTGAACTTTTTTATATGAAATCATTTATTGAATTGTGTTTCGGTAAAATAAAATGTTTATAGAAACAGACTATAATGAGGCATGGCTTAATAACCCTGATAAATTAAACGAACTTATTGACGGATTTTTAAGCGATGATGAAATAAAAACCGAGCAGTTGATAAAATGCTGTTATCGGCGAATTTTTTTTAACTGCCTGAAATTAGTTAAAGACGAGCATGTCGCCGAAGATCTTACTCATGATACATTTATAAAAGCGCTTAAATATAAAAGTTCCTTCGATAAAACCCAAAAATTCATATTCTGGCTTTTAAAAATATCGACTAACATATGCATCAATTATTTCAACGAAAAAAGCAAAGACGCCAAAAATTGCGTTTACATAGACGCCCTTGAATCTGAAGCCGACAGCGTAAAAAAGGTAAGAGACTTGCTTATCGACGGCAAGGCCGAGAGAAAAATCGAAGAGAAATTACATAACGAAATAATATATAAGGCCGTTTCCCTTCTGCCGCTTATATACAGAATGCCCGTCATATTAAAATATTATAACGATTTAAGTTATGAAGAAATATCAAAAATTTTAGATAAGCCTATAGGAACTATAAAATTCAGGCTTAATAGGGCAAAAGCTTTTCTGATGGCCGCTCTTGGTTCTTCTTTCGGGGAATAAGCGGCCTTTTTCATATTTATAATAAACAAAAAAAATACAATCGAAATATCTTTAAAATTGTTGTAAATATTAGTTTATTCGCAAAATGTAATTAATTAATTTTTTTATCCAGCCATAGGGGCAAATCCCTGTGTTTGCCATTAATTTCAGGGCTAATTTTCTTTTTCTTCGGCTTCAAGCCTTTTTTGAAAAACAAAATTGTTTTTTTCAATCTGGGCGAGAACGCCTTTTAAATATTTTCCTTCAGGAAAAGACGAGCTGTATGGATGATCGGGCGAAGGCCCCACTGTGGCAAGCACTTTCATTGAAGCCCCCGATTCACGGGCCGAATTAAAAACTATAGATTGAAATATTTTTTCGCTGACAAGCCCCGTACATGAAAAAGTGAATATAAAGCCTTCGTGGTTAACGCACTGTATGGCCAGCTTGTTAAGATCGCCATAAGTTCTGTAGGCTCTGGATAATTCGAGTTTATTAGCGGCGAGTTTCGCCGGATCGACTATTATAAAATCATACTTGCGGCCATTATCAAGGGATGATCTTAAAAAATCGAAGACATTTAAGTTAAGGAATTCAACATCGCATTCGTTCGCCTTCGCGTTTCTTTTGGCTATGGAAATAGCGTCCGCGTCGGTATCGACGCATGTAACGCTGCGCGCGCCGCATTTTTTCATCGAAATTCCAAAGCCGCCGGTATAGCAGCACAAATCGAGAACGTCAAGCCCCGCGCACATGCCCGATGCCAGTTTTCTATTTAATTTCTGATCGAGGAAAAAACCGGTTTTCTGGCCCAATTCGAAATCGACGGCGAATTTGACGCCGAATTCGTTTATAAAAGCCTTTCCAAGGGCCGGATATTTTTTCATTTCCGGCGAATAATCAGCTCCGTCTTTCAAGCACGATTTATCGTCCGGCGAAACCATTACTTTACAGCCGGGGAAAAGTTCCGAAAGACAGGATGCTATCCGGTCCATTGTTTCGCCGCCATAGCCGGCGCAATAAGGCTTTATCATTATGTAATCGTTGAATTTGTCGATAATAAGGCCGGGAAGGCCGTCGGATTCGCTGTGAACGAGCCTGTAGCAATCGGATTGCTTTGAAAGCCCGAGCGAGTCTTCCCTCAGGCGTTTGAGCGCGGCAAGCCTTTTTAAAAAAAAGTTGCGGTCTATCTCTTCGTCGTTATTCGTTAAAAATCTTATGGCGATGGTGCTGTTCGGATTAAAAATTCCTATTCCCGCGAACGTTCCGGCTTTATCGATTACTTTCACGATAGAGGCCCTGTTAAAGCCTTTCTTCGGAATATTAAGCATTTTTTTATAAACCCACTGATGGCATGAATTCCTGGTAATTTTAAGCTCTATCGAGCGCTGCATCGATTTTTCTCCGTTCTTTAAATTGCCCCGCCTGCATAATCAAATTACATGGCGTAAATGCGATAGTCTATGTCGGGGAATATATTATCGTGATATTCGAGGGCCTGTATAAAATCGGGTTCTATCCGGCGATTTTTAATCTGCTCGTATAAAAGATTGAAGCGGTTTATATGGTCTTTGGTGCGTTTTACGGCATATTCGACGGTCGTGTTGTTATACATTATAAAAGCCCAATCCGAGCTCTGCGCGAGCAAAAGTTCACGCGCCGCCTGCGCCAGGGCTCTATTCACAAGAAGATCGGAACTCTGGCTCTGATAATATGTCGCCAATTCGACCATACGCTCGGCTATTTCAATAAGATGCTTATATACCCAATCATTTTGAGGCGAAAGCCATACTTCTGAATATCCTTTATGGCCCCATGAACTAAAAGACGGCGTCACTACCTGGTTTTTCGGATATTTTTCAAGATATTCAACGGGAGTAAGCGTTTTTATATTGCTCTTATAATCGCACGACAGCCTTAAAAAATGTTCTATGAACTGCGGGCCTTCATACCACCAATGCCCGAACAGCTCTGCGTCGTAAGGCGAAACTACGAGAGGCTTTCGATCCATGTAATGGGCCAGATGCTCTATTTGCTTCACGCGGTTGAAATGGAAATTCGCGGCGTGCTCTTTCGCCATATAACTTGCGCGTGAAGGATTATAAACTTCTTTCAAATTCGTCTTGCCCGTTATTTTGTAATACTTTATGCCGGTGTTTATTCTTATTCCGTCCGGATGTATATAAGGCCTTATGTAGTCGAGATCGAGATCGAACCCCACGTCGCGATAGAATTCCCGATAATTGTAATCGCCGGGATATCCTTCGTTCATGCTCCATACCGATCTGGACGACTCTACGTCGCGGCCGAAAGCGGCGACGCCCGAAGGGCAGAACGCCGGAGCAAAAACGCCGTATTTAGGGCGAGGGTTCGAATGCAGAATGCCGTGGGTGTCGGTAAAGAAAAACTGTATTCCGTATTTTTTTAAAATTTCATCGTGGCCCGGAAAATAGCCGCACTCGGCAAGCCATATTCCGCGCGGCGCCTTTCCGAGGTGGCGGCGGTAAGAGTCTACGGCTATTTTAATCTGCGCTTCGACCGCCTTGGAATTAACCGACATCAGCGGCAAAAAACCGTGAGTCGCGCAACAGGTTATTATTTCAAGATTTCCGCTGTCCTGGAATTTTTTAAAGCCGTTTATAAGGTTATTGCCGTATTTATTTACGAATATATTGCGGTTTAACTGAAATTTTTCGAGATACATGCGGGCGGCGCAGTTATAATCGCTCATAAGCTGGGTTCTTACGACTTCTTTTTCGGCGAGTTCAATCAGCGCATCTATGTGCTTAACATAGCGTTCCTGCAAAAGGGGATCGGAAAGCATGGCAAGAAGCGTAGGAGTTAAAGACATCGTTATCTTGAAATTTATTCCGTCGCGATAAAGATTGTCGAACGAACAAAGAATAGGAATATATGTTTCGTTTATAGCTTCGAACAGCCAGTTTTCTTCAAGAAAATACTTATATTCAGGATGCCTGACATAAGGCAGGTGCGCGTGAAGCACCATTGAAACATAGCCTTTTTCTTCCATTAGAAAGAATTCTCCTTCTTATTGTAATTGGTATGCTTATGAACGCACGGCGTTATGATTATTTCATCTACTTTATCAGACGAAACGCCAACGGCCGGTATGTCTATGTCGGAATCCGGCAGCGCCATTCTTATTGAAAAAGTGCCGTCCTGCCTTAATTTTATTGGTTTTCCCATTAAAGTAACGCTTGCGTCGGGTTCGGTGGCGCCATAAACTATAATTTCAGTGTTTAAGACCATCCAGAATTTTCTTTGCCTTTTAATGTCTTCTTCTTCGCGCTTTTTTTCCATGGAAAATTGAGAAGATAAAGTTTCGGATGAAATTCCTTTTGTTATCAATTCGGAAAATTCTTCAGGGCGCATTCCACGGGCCATGGCCTGCATGATATCGGCCGAACTCATTCCGAGCTGCGTTCCGCCCGATAATTCGTATATTTTTTCAAACACTCCGTCTTTGACCATCCATTTTTCATCTTTCACTTCGGACATACTCTGGCGCGGAGTTTCAATTTTATTAGACTCGGCCAGTTTAACGAAATTCCCTTTCGGAGTAAGATAACCGAGTTCCAACGAATACGACGCTTCGGGCTTAACGTGAATATACCACGAAGACGCCGTTTTAGTAAGCTCAATATCGCTATATTTCCCTGCGGCGGCGGCGTCATAAACCCTTAATATTCTTTTCGATTTAAAAAAGTCTTCATTTCCGACGATATTTTTGACTTCATTTATCTTATCATCGGCGACATCCCAGAAAGCATATATCCATTCGGGATCGCGTATGAGAGTTATAAGCCTGTTTTTTCCATAACTTTGCGGAAGGTCCTGCGAGGTGTTTATTATGTAATGCTTCCCATAAAGATTTTCAACTTCAGCGGAAGTTACGCTGGTAGCGCTCATCGTATTTACAGGAGTTTTAACCGCTGTTTTTTTTACCGCGGATTTTTGAGCCGGATTTTCACGTTTTTTATTTTCGGATGACGCGGATACTTTCGCATGCAAAGATTTTTTCGGACCGGAATTTGATTTTTTAGTCGCTTTTAAAGTGGACGGAAGGGTTTTTGAATTTTTATTTTTTTCCGGGGCTTTTGATTCGGATTTTAAAGATGTTTTTTTCACGCTCGTTTTCTCCTTCGTTTCTATTTCTTTTTCAGCTTTTACTTTTTTTGTTTTAGAAACAGCGGCTGGTTTTGGCCTGGAAACTGCTTTTTTCCCAGTAGTCAATGCCGTTTTTTTCACGCCTTTCTCCGGCGCCGCAATAGATATTTTTCGCGCGGAACCGCTTTCGTTTTTAGCAGGCGTAACAGAAGTTTTTACGCTTTTTTTGACGGACATTTTATCGCCGGGCACATTCGCCTTTTTTTCGACGGTCTTCGCTTTTTTAACGTTCGCTTCCTGATTTACGCTTTTTTTGACTACCATCTTTTGCCCCCTGTCCACTAATTAAATTGTATTGTAAAGATTTATTAAATATCTTTAATATGTCAAAGTAAAACTCAATTTTAAGTATAATGTTACTTAATAACATCCGCGGGCTTAATATAAAAATATTCGCCGTCTTTAATGCCGCCGATCTCAAGGCTTCCTATTTTATATCTGAATAAATCGACGACCTTTATATCGAAATAAGCGAACATTTTTCTTATCTGCCTGTTTAAACCTTCCGCCAGAATAATGCTGTACATGCATTCGGCTACATGCCTTATTTTGCAGGGCTTCGTTTTAACCGTATCGCCCCTGCCGTCGTCTATAACAATTCCTTCGGAAAATTCAACCAATTGATCTTCGCTAAGCTCAAGGTCTGTTTTAACTTTATAATATTTTGAAATCTTGCTTTCGCTTCCGCTTACATCGTTTAAAAATTCGTTATCGTTAGTTAGTATTATAAGGCCGTGCGAGTCTTTATCGAGCCTTCCGACCGGATTTAAATTTTTTTCTTTCGCGAAAGGAATTATATCGTATATGGTTTTTGAATTTTTAGCGGAAGAGCGGGCGCTGGTTTCATAGCCGGCTGGTTTATTAAAGGCCATGTACTGAAGCTTCTTCTCTTTTACTAAAGAGCCTTTTACTATTATTTTATCCCTTTTCACGTTAACCGGATACGTCAAATTGTTTATTATCTTTCCGTTGACTTTAACTTCGCCGCCTATAATAAGCTCTTTAGCGGCCGTTCGCGAGCATACCGACATCTTTGAAAGCGCCCTATAAAGCGCGCATACGCCATCTTTTGAATTATAATTAACTTCTTTTTTTGTTTTTTCGGTTTTTTTTATCATAACGAGAAAGTATAATATCAAATAAACGTAAAAAAAGCAAACTGTCTTATGCCTCAGTAACCGGTCAATCCCGGGCCAATAAAAAAGGGCAGCCACAGCAGGCCGCCCTTAGTATGAAATATTTAAATCTTATCTTATTTTTTGTAAATATATTATTGCTTTTTTACCCGTTCGATTTGGCTTAAAAGCTTTTCAGAGGCTTTTAATATCTGGATATTATCTTCCGATTTGGCATTTTTAGCGCCGGTTAATATGTTTTTTAAACGTTTTACGGCTTCGGCGCTATCGTTTTCAATGTAAAGCATATATGCATACTCATATTCCTGCGAAACGCTGCGAGGCCTTTCATTAAATTTTTTTACGAGGCATAAAAAGCCGGTTTTTTTATCGTATGAATAAAAACGGCTGAATTCAAGATGGGGCGCTATCGAATCAGGAGCGTTAACATAGCCGCCGGTTATTATTTGAACTATTCCGTCAGCATTTTTTATTATGTCATATTTTCCGTTATACAAGCCGCCTGATTTTAAGATAAAATGAAATGAAGTAAGGCCTGTTTTATAATCTTTTAAGGCTTTTAAAACATACACTTCAATAAGAGCGTTAACCCCGAAATTTCTCGAAAAAACAATTTCGTGCGCCATATCGCCGTCGACATCGATCAAATCGAGCTTTTCAATATAAGATGAAAATGCGTCTATATCGATTATTTTATCGCCGCGAAAAATTGCTAGCTTTGATTCAGGAGCATTATTTTGACCGGCATGTAACTTATTTATTGAAATTATTATTTCGTCTTTCTTATCGCCGTCTATATCGCCGAAAGACATGAAACCCAATTCCTCGCCTTTAGCTATTTTGGAAATTATCTTTTCGTCAAGCGGCGCGCCGGCGGCGAAAGCGGTTTCGATAAAAACAGACATCAACGCAATTAAAATAAATATTATAACCGTTTTAATTAATTTCATTAAAAACCCCACCTATATTAAGTATTTTTGATCAGAATTAATGCGAAGCGAGCCATTGCTCTTCAGCAGCCGAAATTTTTATATTCATATTTTTTCTTATGTTTATAGCGTAATGTATTGATTCGCTCGGAATGGCGTTCGACTTTACTATTTCATTCCAGCTCATTTCTTTAAGCGCCGAACGTCCGGGCCCACCGTTATATGCGGCAAGGGCTTTGGCAAGCATCGACGACGCGTCGTCACCGGAAGTTTTCCAGTCTGAACGGCCTAATTGATCGTTTATATATTTAACGCCGAAAGTGAGATTGACTTCGGGATCGTATATGTTTCCGGCCGAATCGCAATGAAAAGGCATTATCTGCATAAAGCCGACCGCGCCCGCATTCGATACTATTATTTTTTTATCGCGCCAGTGATATTTTCCGGATTCTTGCTGCAATATTCCATTAACGAGGGCTTCTTTGCCGACTGTATTTCCGTTATTATCGAGCAGGTTGGACGGCATGTTAGACATGGCCTGGGCAGCCGAAGAAACCCATTTTGAAAAACGCGGATCGTCTTTTGAAATCGTTGCTTCTGGATATTTTTTAAGGGCTTCTTTAAACATTTTCGCCTGTTCGAGCAGTTTCTTTTTAGTGGCGCCGTCCAGCGAACCTTTTATATAAAGCTTGCCGGCGTTCCAGCTTCCAAAATTAGCGGATTGAAAGGTTTTAATTGCTTTTGAAAAATCGTCGAATCTGCTGTAACCAAGACCAGCAAGTATTTTAGAGGCTAAATCGGATGTTATGGCTGAAGAATCGGAAGGAAGTTCGATAGTTTCTAAAATATTAGCCCCGCCCGACGACGTATCGGCGACCGCCGGTCCGTTAGGATTGGCCGTTTCGGTAGCCGATGGGGCGCCTTTTACTATATAGCTCGAATGGCAATAACCTATAGTCGCGTTAGACAGCTTAACCTTATACCAGCTTCCTTCCTGGGCTATTATAAAAAGCCTGGTGTTATCGGCAAGTTCCTGCATTATCGGGCTCGAAGTAGACGGGCCGGAGCGAAGATTTAACGTGGTGTCGACATCGACGTAAGCCGGTTCTTCGTTAAATTGCGGAGGATCTTCTATAGAATCGCTCAATTTCACGAATGAACCGTTTATCCATAACGGTTTTTCATAGCCGGGCACTTTTATTTTATACCAGCCATCCTGCTTATCAAGCACTTTAAAACGAGCGCCGTTCGTTAAGCTTGCTTCAACCGGATTATTAATTCCGGCTCCGACTCTCAAGCTGACGCTTTCACCTTCAGGCACGGACACAGTGCCATAAACTTCAACGGAAATTTCGCTTGTTTTCACTCCGGAAACGTAATAACCATTTATCCACGCCGTCTGGCCGTTATAATTTATTTTATACCAGCCAAGGTTTTCTTCGAGCACCTTAACTTTATCGCCGCGATGTAGTTTTCCTATTATTTCATAATTAGTGCCGGGGCCGGTTCTTACGTTAAGATAAGAACTTTCCGAAACGTCTATGCTTCCTTCGGCCGAATCGCCGGTTACACGGCTAATACTATCGGTTTTTAACGATTCAAGAACCGCTGAGGTCTGACCTGCATAAGAAAATAAAGATGGCCGGCATACGCTTACAACTAAAATTATAACAAAACATACAATAAAATTTGTTCTAAAACATCTTTTTTTCAAAAGCCTGCTACTCATATCAAATCACCTGCAATTTAAATTTATTTAATAAAATATAATTACGATAAATAAAGCATATTTAAAGATTAAAGTAAATATCAAAAAAATGAGATTTATTTAGATAAGCAATACTATTAATATTAAAAAAGTGTTTCATCATTTTTGACGTAATGCCATAAATTCAGCAAAAAGTCTTAATTTATCTTTAATATGATTTTCAGGCGATGTTTTTTTAAGATATAAAAATGATTTTTTTACATAATTCATAGCTACTTCAAGCGACTCTTCTATTATGTGATTCTTTTTTGAAAGGCATATTATATCTTCTATAAAATTCTGGTCCAACCCGGATTTGTTTCTTATTTTATCTTTGATTTTATTTACGCTTGATTTGCCCATTTTTTCAAGTAAAATTATTACAGGCAGCGTAATTTTGCCTTCACGAAGATCTTTTCCGGAAGGTTTTCCTATTATTTTATCGCTTGAAGATATATCGAGTACGTCGTCGGCTATTTGAAATGCCATTCCAAGATTTAATCCGAACTTACGCATGTTTTCAATATCCGTTTTCGACGCGCCGCCACAATATGCGCCTATTGAAGAACATGCCGCTAAAAACTTCGCGGTTTTACTTTCTATTATGCGGTAATAATCTTTAAGGCTGATGTCCGGGTCGTAAACATGAGCGCTTTGAAATATTTCGCCTTCGCACATGGCGCCGGCCGCAACTAAAAAATTTCGGGCCACGAATTCTTCGCCGTATTCAGATAAAATTTTAAAAGCCTGGCAATAAAGAAAATCGCCAAAAAGAACGGCGATCGTATTGCCATATTTATTATTTAAAGATTCTTTAGATCTTCTAATAAGAGCGTTATCGATTATATCGTCGTGAACGAGCGTAGCGTTATGAATAATTTCGGCGCCGGCCGCCATTTTTACCGTTTTCACTCCGGGTTTTTTAAACAGGGCGCATGAAAGAAGCAAAAGCGCGGGCCTTATTTTTTTTCCGCCCGATTCAAAAACATATGAACTGATTTCATTTATTATTTTAAAATTTGACACGAGCGCCGAATTGATTATAAAATCGACTTTTTTCAAATCTTTTTCCACCGGCGCCGTTATATCGGAAAATTTAATTATATTCACCTCGTAATAAAAATGCGGCCGTTTCCATGACCCACGGTTCACAATATTACAATATTCAGGCTTTTTTTTCAACTAAAATGTTTACTTAAATTAAAAAATGCCGATATTTAAATGAAATAAATGTATGTTTTTAGGAGCTCATAAATGGATCTGTTTTATTTTACGCCGCCCGCCGACAACGCCAATGCAAGCTCTTTCGAATATGAGGGAGCTAAAATAGGCATATCTAATACAATTTGCACGGTACGAAAAAATTTTACAAATTCGCCGTCCAATCAAATAAACGTTGATGAGCTCGTATTTGAAAAAATGTTCGCGCATATTAAAAACATCGAAGGAAAAGAAAAAATATTTCTATGCGATATCATAGTCCACGGCGTTCGCGTCAGGCTTACTACGAATTCAAAACATATAGCGGAATTTTTTACTGACAATTTTTATAACCCTCGCGAATATTCCGAACAGCTGCAAACGCTCGGAATAGAAAAACAGGGCAGCATAGTCCCTTTTAAAGTAAATATTTACGCCATAAACGGCTTATTCGACAACGCCCCTCTTTATTGTTATCACGCCTCTACAAATTCAATTTATATTTTCAATTGCTCTTTTTACAGCGTGCTTTACGAACATGTAATGAACGCTATTTCGAAAATATTACGCGAAGACCGCGGATTTTTAATTGAAAAATGCTGCGTAATAGAAAAAAATAAAGAGTCGGTCGCGGTCGTCGGGTGCCATAACAAAAACCACGAATGTAACGATAAATACTGCGCAAATTGCTTTAGAACCGTTCAGGACAAAACGATAAAGCTCCAAGCGCTCGAACATTGCGTTTTCAGATTCGCTTTTAAAACGGTTTCCGGCAATAAACGCCTGTCGCCCATTAAGGCTGTTTTTTCAAACGGAGAAGTTAAAAAAGGATTCGAAGTGCTTGAATTTATCGAAAAATGCATGACTGACGACATATATTTAACCGAAAACGGCGGAACCGTGTTATCCTGCCTTTCGCCGCTCGATGAAAAAATAGAGATAACTCTCTGCGAGCTTGATTTAAAATCGGGCGCCGAAATTTACTCATATCCCGTCTTTAAAAATTATTATCAAAAAACCAGCATGGTCAAACACCTTCCGGCTTCAGCTTACCAGTTTCTTCACTCGAAACTCGAAAACATAGCGGAAATAACTCAGGATTATATACTTGCAAACGCCTCGTATTACGAAAATTTTGTAAGAAACGAACTCAGAGGTTCAAAAGACGCTTCTATCGCCAAGTATTTTAATTCCATATCCGAAGAAGACGGCAAGAAATATATAGCAAGATTCGAATGTTTTGATGAATCTTTCGTAATGATAGACATGTCAAAAATATTCGGGAAAGTTAAAATAATTTCGAACCCGTTCGAGTACGCGCAGCTTAAGTCGATATGTTTTTTCAATCATAAATCGCCGTCGGTCAATTTCGATTCGTGTACGTTCATGCGTATAATCTCCGGCAATAAAGCGGTTAAAGAACACCCCGATTCAGTCTTCGTTAAAATGATAAACTCGCTATCTTTAAATAACACCGCAAAATGCGATATATATTTTTACGACGAAATAAAAAAAGAAAATTCCGGCAGCGAAGAAATAAAGATTGAAGCTATATATGATGAAATTATCAAAAGCTTGTTTACAAAAAAAAATCAGGAAGGCGAAATGGTTATAGACTCTTCAAATTATAAATCACTATTTCCGCCGCCACCGCCAAAAGCGACTTAAAAACATGTCAAGCGGTTTTAAAAAATAATTTAAACAAAATTACCAACAATTTCAATATTTTAAAAGTCCTTAATTTATAGTTATTCACAGACTTATCCACATTATCCACATATGACGGGAATGGAATCTAATCCATTTTTGTCATATATTTTTTTATCGAAAATAAATTCGAAAAAACGGTTTCCGGCAAAAAAAAATTTCATCGAAAACCGTCTATATAAAAGTAAAATAATATATTCTGATGTTTTAATATATTTTGAAACGGATAAAGATTTTATTTATCCTTTATATACTTGACGGCCTCATTTCCGATAAATCCGACCGCCACATATGGAGCAAGATCCTTTATGAAATAAGAAAAGTTTTTATCGTTACGCTGTTGAACGTATATAATGTCGCCGGGCTCTATTTTAGGATTGGAATAAGCCGGCCTATTAAGATTATATTCGAATTGAAGCGTGCGCTTTTGCATTCTTCTTATCACTTTAACTATGTTGCTTGCCGCCGGAAGCAAGTCAATTTTCGACTTAAGGACGCTTTTTAAATCTTCGCCTTTTTCCATGGAAAAAAGCCCCGGATTTTTAACATGCCCTAATATATAAATGCGGCCGGATAAATTATCGTTAGAAGTAAAATAAAGAAGATCGTTATTTGCGAGCTTTAAATTCATTAAGAGCCTGTTTTGCAAAACATTTTGATAATCGGCAAGATCTACGGTAAAAACCACGTTTGAATTCCTTATGATGTCGCATTTCAATCCGCCTTTTTTCAAAGATTCGTTGACGCCAATTTGAGGCAAAATAGATAAAAGCGTCATTTCTCCTTTAAAATCGTAGCGGCCCGGCTTTTCTATTTCGCCGAGGACATGTATGAAATTGTTATTATATTCATTGACTATTACTGTTACTATCGGGTTCGATAAATATCTTAAAAGCTGTTTTTTTATTTCGGAGGAAAGCTTTTCACGCGTCATTCCGGCAGCGCTTATAGTCCCTATTATGGGCATCGAAATTTTACCGTCCGGACCGACTCTATAATTATCGGTATATTCAGGATTTTCATAGACGAATACTTTTATAAAATCGCCGGAGCCTATAATATATTCGCTGCAGTCAATGTTTTCTACTATTTTCATAAGCTTGCTTTCATCGATTTCGGCGGAAATATCCGATGCAATAGCCGGAATTTGAAAGCAAATCATGTTCGCGTACAATATAATGAACGTAATGACGGGCAATATTTTTAAATATGAATTTTTAACGTTCGCTTTTTTCAGGGCCGCTTCGTTTTTCATTCAATCCGCCTTTGCAAAAATTCCTTTTGACGTTTTTTTAAGCTTTAAAATCGCTTAAAAAGTCTTCGCCGCCGTTTAGTTTCAAAACAAAATTCTTTACGATATTAATAAGGCCGGCGTTGTTGATAGGTTTTGAAACATATTCAACGGCGCCATATTTAGAAGCTTTTACCTGGCATTTTATTTTAGATAAAACTATAACGGGAACCTGTGAAATTTCAAACGTGCTTTTTATCGCTTTTAGCATTTCAAAGCCATCCTGAGATTTTAATACCGGTTCTATAAAAATAATATCGGGCTTACTGTTAGTTATATCGTCTATGGAAATTTTCGACGAAGTAAGAATGCTTACGTTAAAAGTGCAATTTAAAACCGCCTGTATTTCTACAAATACTTCCTTTAATTTATTAGTAGCGCCGGTTTCTTCATCTAAAACCACGACATTTATAACGACATTTTCATTCGTTTTTTTCATTTCACTTAATTTTAGAGCGCCTTCTACGAACGGGTCCGCCGAAAGCCGTTTGAATATTTCTTCCGAAAAATTAGCCAGCTCGTGATCCATATTCATAATCATCAAAAGATCAAAACTTTCGGCCAATTTTATATTAAGAGTAAGAGCGGACCCTTCGCCTTCCCTGGAATCGAGTTCGAGATATCCGTTCATTTCCTCGAGGTACTTATGAATTATAATAAGACCCGTTTTAGGATCGTTTTCATTTACGCTTATTATTAATTTGCCTTCCGGAAAAAAGCTGGCGGCAAGATCGGAGCTGAAACCGCCTCCGTGGTCTAAAAATTCAATTCTCAACATTCTGGTTTCTTCGTTAATGAGCGTGGTTATAACAAGTTCTTCGCCTTCTTTACTAAACTTAAGGCCGTTATCGAGAAGGTTTAAAAGGACGCAGTATAACTTATATTTATCGGCAGTAACCATAAGCGGCGAAGTATAAAACCTGGTTGAAATATTCACGTTTTTTCTTTTAAATTTAGCGTAAAACGAGCATAACGCAGTAAACATAAGTTCGTTTAAATCAAATTCGGTTTCCATAACGAAATCAGGATCAAATTCAGCGCTAAGATAAGACTGCAAATAAGCGACGAGCTCCGAATTAAATTTTATAACCGAAAGCGCGGTAGAGCTATTTATAACGCAATCGCGGCCGAGAGCGAGCGGCGACATTTCTACAACGTCGTTTATGGCTTCAAGCGGCATTTTAGTTTCATGAAACACTATAGCGTCAATTATTTTTCGCCTTGCTATTTCTTTAGCGCACCCGATGTTTTCGGTTTCAAGCCTGTTTCTTATATCGCCTAATTTAGAGATGCCCGCGCATATGCGATCGAACATTTCACCCGTGTTATTTTTCATTAAATATCACGCCCAGTACATATAAGTTAGCGCTTCGCGCATAATCTTCGAACGCTATAAGCTCTTCTTTAAAATCTTCGATTGAATTTATTTTTTCAACATCAACTACAAGAGCTACGTTTTTAACATAATTCGCTATCGCATGAAAATCGGTTGAAATGCTAAATGCCGGGCAATCAGTTATAACCAGCCCGAATTTTTCCGAAACTTCCTTCAAAAAATTACCGCACACTGGCGACGACATAACCTTTTGGACATTCGGCGGAAGCACGCCGGTCGATATTACATAAAGCTCATCGATAGCCGTTTTTGAAATCACTTCTTTATAGGACGTTTCGCCTATTATTATATCGGTGAGGCCATAATCGCTCTTAACTTTATAATGCTCGCTGAGAGAAACCGAAGTCGTCTTATAATTAAAATCTGCCACAAGAGTGGGCTGCCCCGCCATCGATGATGAAATGCCGATATTCGCCGCAATAATTGTTTTGCCTTCGCCGGGATTAAGGCTCGTAACGGCTATTACATTGGTGGTGTTACGATCGAGCTGATTGACTATGCCGTTTCTAATGGTATTAATGTACTTAGCCTGCTTTGAATCTTTTTGATGATACGCAAAACATTTTGCGGAAAAAGAAGAGTCCTCGAAATTAAACGGCTCCGCCTTATTTATATGGCCCAAAACTTTCATTTTAAGCTCTTCGGAAACAACGCTTTTATAACTTGAAACTTTTTTCGTTTCCTGTATTGTTTGGACCTTATATTCGACTTTAAACGATAAGACAAATAAAATGAAAGTAAACAGGACTGAAATAATCTCTATAACAGGAACATTAATATTGACTGATGCGCTGTTGCTCAATTCTATTATTCTTGGCATATTATCGACCAGCGCCGATTGCGAAACCCTGGCTTCTTCAATTTGCTTATTGGTAGCTGAAAGCATTTTTTCAAACTTGGAAATTTCAACTTCATAAGCTTTTAACTGCATCTTTTTTTTAGGATAAGCTTTTAATTGCTTTTCGCATTCGTCCATAAGCTGATCATAAGCTTTTTTCCTGGTTTTAAGAAGTTCGAGCGCATAATCGGCCTTTCCTTTTTGGGTTACGGGTTTTATAACGGCCGCCTGCTGCTCGATTTTATCAGGCTTATAGGTCAGTTTGTTTTTTAAAATTTCAAGATAAACCGATTCGTTTTTTACGAGCGGATGCGCATCGGTATATTTTTTCTTGAGCATGGCCAGCTTGATCTCTGATTCACGTATCTTCTTTTTTATTTCATAATTATCTTCAGATTCTTCTATAGCCTGCGCGGCCGGATTTTCGCCGGCGGCGATAGACGCATTAGCGGCATGGCCGGATTTAAACGTAAAATTTTTTTCGGCAAGCTTTTCAGTTATATTCATTTCGGTCTGTATCTTTGAAAGCTCGTTGCTGTATTGAACGTATTGATTCGACAAAACCGAGTAATCGTTATCTATATTAACTATATTTTCTTCGGCGCAAAATTTTTCATAACGCGCGTTAACCGCCGAAAGCATTTTTTCATATTCAAGCTGTTTCATGTATAGCAATTGGAATGATTTACTAGAATTATCGTTTAATTTCGAAGAATAATCGAGAGAATAAGATTCGGCTATAGCATTCGCTATATTCGAAGCATAATCTTTCGAACGGTCGTAATAATGAAGTTCGAATACCATAGCTTCGTTATCGAATTTGTAGTCGAGATTCCCTTTGATTTTATCGATAATGCCGTTTTCAAGCTTGACTTCCCTGGTGCCGTTAAGATGGAATACGTTTTTCAAGCCCGATTTTATGATATCATAGCTTTGCATGAGTTTAAATTCCGCGGCGGGTATTATTTTTCTGAAACTTTTCTCGTGCGATTCAGCTGGAAATTGTATACTGACGCACGCTTTGAACATAAATTTTCGATAGGCCAGAAACGCAAACGCGAGAAACGCGAATATAAGCAGCAGCCTTATTACATTAGCCCTGCCCGAACCGCCTTTAATTTTCATGAATAATAAATTCATTCCGACAATCCTTAAAATTTAATAGTTATAGTTATAGTTCAATAGAATAAAGTTTCTATTATGTATCATTAATCCTTATCGGAATAAAGCAAGAAAAAATTACTTGATTTTAATCCTTTGTTATGATATTATTTTATCCAATAGTGTTTTTAGTCGTTTTCCGGGAGTGAAACAAATGACAGATTCCGATAACATCTCAAAAAACGCATTGCCGGAGGGTAATACCGGCGACCAGTTAAAAAAGATGCAGCAACAGCTTGTTCAGAAAGATAATTTGATCAGGCTGCTTCAAGCGCAGCTTAAAAAGCAGAAAGATTCTCCCATGGAGTCATCTTCCGGAGATCATTCAGTTATTTTGACTAATTTAGAAGAAGAAATAAAAAAATTAACGCTCGATTTAAAAGACAGAGAAAACGAAATAACTTCGATTAAACGCGAAAAAGAAGAAATCGATTCTAAACGTCTGGAATTAGACGACGAAATTACGGCGCTGAAAAAACAGCTCGAAATAGCCTCTGAAAGCCAGTCAAACATGGTTTCATCGGCCAATTCGGAGCTTGCCGGCTCGCTTAACACCAGAATTTCAAATCTCGAAGAAAAGCTCGACGATAAAGAAAAAGAAATCAATAAGCTTAAATTCAAATTAGAATCGGAAATTTCAACGTCCGCTAAATTGAAAAACGCCCTTAATGAAAACGAAATCAAGCTAAAACAAATACAGCTTGAAGGAAATTCGGATGACGGCGGCTATTCTACGGCGTCTAAGATAATCGAAAAGCATATCAAGGGCGGAAAATACCTGCCTGACGAGTTTTCGAAAATGCTCGATCTTTTAAACGGCGTAAGCCACGAAATGGCTAAAACCATCGACGATAAAGAAAAAGAAATAGAAAAGCTCATAGGAAAGTTTAAAAAGCTCGAATCCAGCGACGGACAGCAGGCGATGCTTCTCGAACAAAACAAGCAGCTCGAAGAAAAAGTAAAATATTTAAAGACTGTTTCAGAAAGCAACGTAGGCGATAATTTCTCGCAGTTCAAAGTCCTGATAAATCATATAATTCAAATACTCGACGAATTCTATGAAGCGCTGGCGCTCATGAACAACAACGATATAGCCGGTTTTAAAACCCGTACCATGTCAGTGTTCGAAATGATGAAAAGCTCGCTTAAAACCGTAAATATATCGCCGATAGCGACTATAGGCGAAAAATATAATTCAAAATTCCATGAAATAGTCGAATATGTCCGTTCGAAAGACCACGAAGACGATACGATAGTCGACGAATGCTTAAAAGGATACACTCTTAACGAAGACATATTAAGGCCGGCGCGCGTTAAAGTAATTAAAAACAGATTTAAATGCAGCATGTGCGGAAACGTTTCAAGAGTCGGTTCTCAGTTTTGCGATTCCTGCGGAAATAAGCTCGAAACCTTAACGGTCCCTTATAAAGACATTAAGAATACCAGCACGCTTTATTTTCAAACAGGAAGAATATTCGAAGAAAAGAATATGCTTGAAAAAGCCCGCGAATATTATCAGCAGGCCGTCGCGCTCGAACCGTTGCAATTTCAATATTTATATCATCTGGCCAGGGTCCTCGAAATGCTCGGCGAATACGAAAACGCCATAGTATGCTTCAGAAAAGTTTCCGACACAGATCCGCATTACGAAGAAGTATGCCATCACGTCAAAAATATTGAAAGCAAAATAAGCATCATCAACGGCATTAAAAATATCATAACCTATAAATAACCAATTTGATTTGCACCGTCAGCGGGAGTAGATCAGTGGTAGATTAGCAGCTTCCCAAGCTGCCTGTCGCGGGTTCGACTCCCGTCTCCCGCTTAAAAGAAAATAAAAAAAACGCCCAAAAGCAGGGCGTTTTTTTTATTTAAGCTGTTTTTATAACTTATGAATTTTACCTCGACGCCTCTTCTTTTTTTGGAGTTTCCGGATAGTCGAATATGTTAAGCCCGCCCGACGTAGCTATGAGTATAGTTTTCTTATCGCCGGCAACCGCGTTTACGCTATTTGAAGCCATGCCGTTAGACATCGTATAATTTTCCCATTTGTTATCGCCGTTAAAATATGACATGCCTTTCGTAGTTCCAATCCACAAAGCGTCTTCTTCGTCGATATAAATCGATTTTATCCAGTTCGAAAGAAGCGGCGAATTTCCTTTGACCGATTTATAGCCTATCCCTGCCGCCGTTCTGGCCGGAATTTCAGAATCAGCCGAAAAAATCGACCAGTTCAAGAAATTTTTGCATCTGTTAAGGCCCATATTAGTGCTTATATACATAACGCCAAGCGAATTTATAGCTATAGCCGACACAGTGTTACCCGACATTTCGGTATTGCCTGGCTCTTCGATCAAATCTCCGCTAGGAGTGGGTTTCATCGACGTACCCGTTTTAACGGCGAAATTTCCAGGGCCGTTTACAATTGAAACGCCCTGCCGCGTTCCGGCATATATAAAAGTTTCCCTGGTGTCTTTTCCAAAACATACTACATCATCGTTAGGAAGGCCATTTGCTTTTTTCGTGAATTTATTGAAGTTTTTAGTCCCGTCGTAAAGAAGAAGGCCGTATTTAGAGCCGGCCCATATAAGGCCGCCGGAGGACTGAATTAAAGCTTGAACCGTCCCTACGTCAAAAAATCTTACGGAACTATAATTATAAGAATAAAGGCCGCTTTCCGTTCCAAACCAGAGCTTTCCGCCTTCTTCCTGACATATTGAAACTATTTTTTCAGATTTTAGCCTGCTTTCGGAATCGACTATCTGGCTTACCGATTTGGTTTCAAACGAATAAAAATAGACGCCTTCCATAGTGCCGATATATGCTCCGCGCCGGCCGCCCTGATCTTTTCCTGTAAATAAGCACAAGACATTATTAGCGTTAGCCGAATTTCCAAGATTCACTTTTTTAAATTCACGTTTTTGCTCGACGGCCGTTTCGGCCGGCCCCTGCGTTTTCTTACTTCCGCCGCAACCCGATACGCTTATTATAAGCATGGTCCACATCATCAATATGGAAACAACAATGAATTTTTTGTAAAGTTGGCCGCTATGCAATTTCGTTCCTCCTGGTTTTAGAAAAATAGCCTTTCTGTAGTGTTAACGCGCTTAACTTTTCCGGTAGTCTTATCGTAATAGCCGCGCTGGCGGTCTTCCGGAAACGCTTTTATTCCGAATTCTAAATAAAATTCCTTCTGATGAGGATTTGCCCTTAAAGTCGCCTCCATGCAATGAAGGTCGCGCACAAAATAATAATTTACGTTTCTTAGCGATTTCGTCGGAATATCGTATATTACGTCCGTACTTACCGACCAGAAAGGCCCGGCAAGAAATTGGACCGTAGAGTTCAACGTCTGGTATTTTCTTGTAATTCTATCATAAGTCGTCGAAGTTTGCCAGTTTATTTTCTGCCCGAGCTGGTAATCGTATTTTATGTATAAGTTAGTCAAATTCATGTTGCCTGAGAAGAAGTTTGAAAACATAGTATCCTGGTAATCGTAAGACGCCCTTAAATAAAAACGATGATACATAAATTTATCCAGTTTATAAGTGAGAGTGAAATCGTTAGAAACGCTCTGGAATTGATGAAGATCGTAATCATAATAAAATTGCAATAAGTTCGAACGGAGCTCGGCCCCGCGTTCGTTCACGGTGTCTCCGCTATAAGCGAGCGTAGAATACATTTTATTCTGCGTGGTTATCTGGTTCGACTGGAAAGGATAATAGCCATATGATCGCGTGTTATTATATCTCATATTCGCGTTTAAATTAGATCCGAAATTCTGCGTCATGCTGACTCCGCCGTCTAAAATATTTTCACGTTCATTTTCACGGTCGGCCCTGAGCCTGTAAGAAGAATCTAGAGTCATGTTCGTTTGCGACGAAAGCTGAAAGCGCTCCGTATCAACCTTCCATTGAGTATCGAATATGTTTCTTCTGGTATAATTTCCCGACACCGTCTCTTCCCTCGAGCCAAGTATGCTTCGCGTAGATAAAAACAACGGCGTTGCCGCGATTTTTTCACGTCTCGTATTAACGTTTATTTCAGGCGTATAATCGAGCGACGAAACATACTGGTTTGGCTGATTACTCAAGTCTTTCCTTTTTTTATACCGCACAAGAAAATCGTAACCCTGCTCGTTATACGAAAGATTATATTGTGAATTTAATTCCTTATTTTGAGTGTAGCCGCCTATAATATCGGAAAAATAATCTATGTTATAGTTCAAGCTTGCGTTTGACTTTATTTGATACTGCCCTGCAAGCGAATTGCGGTTGATCGTTTCGTTTCTGATGCTGTCATAAGAGTAATCGCTATATAAGTTTCCGCTTATATTATCGCGAATTTTATAGTTGTGGCGGATGTTATGAAAATAACCTTTCTTGCTCTGATTTTCCATGCTCAGGCTTCCCATTTGGTTATCGTTGAAATTATAATCCCAGGCAAGCGTCTGATAAAAACCTTTGGTTTTCGTATAACCCAGCTTAGTCTGAAATTTCTTTTCTTCTTTTCTTTTAAGATTCATCGTCATATATGGAAGCTTGAATATTCTCAGCCCGAATAAGTTATAACTCGGTTTTTTAAGCACCATCGTCTCGTTAGGATATATTACAACTTCAGATGCGTTTAGCGCCCAGTGAGGATGGTCAAGATCGCAGGAAGTATAAGTTACGCCGTTAGGCGCCGTTATCTTATTCGCCGATAACTCGACGCGCTTGGCCCTCGTTACGGTAGGATCGGAATAAATAACGGCTTCCATCATAAAACCGTCGCCGGTTTTAATATTATAAACGAGGAATTCGCCCGTTATTTTTTTCAGCTTCCCGTTTTG
>Ga0074198_1000778_pt1 | contig 27668 bp, 22 predicted proteins | sample EPASupsiteSAE323_FD_64527 | JGI IMG/M metagenome (GOLD analysis project Ga0074198, IMG submission 64527) | Bioremediated contaminated groundwater from EPA Superfund site, New Mexico - Sample SAE3-23 | ecosystem: Environmental > Aquatic > Deep subsurface > Groundwater > Contaminated ...
TTGTCAGCGGATTTTCTCGCGATTTTTTGGCACTTTCTGAGCAGGTAAAGCTCTATTTGGCCCATCTTTTCCAGCCTAATGCCTATACAGCCGGCTTCTTTTTGCGCGGGATCTATTTTACTGGCGCGGATTTGGCAGCGGATATCCAAGCGGAAAATACCCCCCATTTATGGCCGATTTTGCCTTGGAAAAAATCTGAAAAGTCGCCAAAAAATAGGATTAAACAGGTTTTTGTTACGGATTTGATAATACAAAAAATTTTCTGCGAAAAAAATCTCAGCCGTTTTGTGGCCGGTTCCAATGATTCTGCGATTTATACAAAATTTATCCAGACTTTGGTGCTTATTCTCGGCCTTTTTGGCGGGTTTTATCTGGTAAATTCCTATTATAAACTTAGCGAAACTATGCGCTCTTTGCATCCAAATGTTGCAAAAATAGCACAAATGTTGGAAGAGCGGAAGAAAATTTCGGCCAATGTCGATGACGAAACTTTTGTCCAGGAAGCCCAAATTTTGCTTAGTACTATCGTTAACGTCGTTCAAACAGATTTTTTGGTGAATTTTTTTGGAAATTTTTTGGTAAAATTCAATCTAAAATTAATTTTTTCAGCAAATTTTTTAGGCAATTTTTGTGAATTCGTGTTTTGACTATCCGTCACTTTTTTCGCCTTTGTATAATTTTACAAAATTTATTTCTTATTACAAGCTTTTAAGACGGCTTCTACAATATCAGAAACCGACGGCAAGGCCAATGTTTCAAGATTTTTAGCGTACGCCATGGGAACGTCCTTTCCCGTCACTCTAAACGGCTCAGAATCCAATTCATCAAAACATTTTTCCACACATTGGGCCATAATTTCAGAAGCAATCCCGGCAAAAGGCCAACTTTCCTCAACGATCACGAGCCTGTGGGTCTTCTTAACAGACTTATGAATAGTGTTAAAATCAAGCGGACGGAGCGAAAGTAAATCAATAATTTCACTCCTAATTCCGTGTTCAAGTTCCAAAATTCGCGCCGCTTCTTGCGCAAAATTCAACATCCGCGAAAAACCTACAATAGTCACGTCCAAACCCTCTTTGATGATCTGCGCTTTGCCAATTTCCATAATAAAATCAGAATCTTCTGAAACTTCGCCTTTTTGGCCGTATAAAAGCTCATTTTCCAGAAAAATTACAGGATTCGGATCGCGAATAGCAGCCTTCAAAAGCGCCTTCGAACTCATATTATCCCGCGGAGCAATTACCTTCAAACCAGGACAATGGGCAAACCATGAAGCAAAACACTGGGAATGCTGCGCTCCTACCCTTGCTGCTGCCCCGTTTGGCCCTCTAAAGACTATTGGACAACCCAACTGCCCTCCGGACATATATAGGGTCTTAGCCGCGGAATTGATGATATGATCAAGGGCTTGCATCCCAAAGTTAAAAGTCATAAACTCCACGACCGGACGTAGCCCCATAAAAGCGGCCCCAACGGCCAATCCTGCAAAACCATACTCGGAAATTGGCGTATCCAAAACCCGTTCGGGACCAAAATTCTTCAGCAAATTCCGGGAAACTTTATAAGCTCCTTCATACTGCGCCACGTCCTCGCCAAGCAAAATCACAGACTCATCTCTAGCCATTTCCTCCGCAATCGCATCCCGCAAAGCATTTCGTAAAGTCAGTTCCATGTCACCTCTTCGTACATTCTAAAATAAAACGAAAATAAAGGCAAAATCGACGGTTTTCTGTGATTATTTGGCAAGATTTCTGTGGTTTTTTAGCAATTTTGAAAGATTTTACGAAAATTTTTTTGCCTTTTTTTTATGTAGTTTTAAAAATTTTTACGTAGATTTTTTACGTAGTTCAAAAAAATTCGGCCAAAATTCAAGTTTTTTCACTTTTTTGGTGAAAAATTGATTAAAATTGGCGAAAAAGTTCAAAATTGTACAAACAGTCAAGAGAAAGATACGCAAAATTGGCTATTTTTCCATAATCATATATTTTAAAAGCACTTCACAAAACCCGCCATTTTAGCCAGTTTTTAACGTTTTTTTGGATCTCTCTAGCTAGATAAAAAATTTTATGATAGCATAATTTTCAGCCAGGAAAGGTGCCAGAGTGGTTGAATGGGGCGGTCTCGAAAACCGTTATGTGTAACAGCATCGAGAGTTCGAATCTCTCCCTTTCCGCGGTTTTTAGCCAATATTTTGAAGTTTTTTGAGAATTTTTTTCTGGAATTTTGTCAAATTTAGTTCGATTTTTTCGATTTTTTATGTGTTTTTTTTCAAATCCGTAAAACTTGACAAATTTTCATCCAATCTTCATAAAGCCCGCTATTTAAGCCAATTTTTCGTAAGCTTCTAACAGAATTTTTGCCCAAGTACCCTCATGATTCTTGTCAAATTGACAACTCTCAAAATTCTCAGTACTTTTTTCAATAAAATTTTCATTAAAAATTTCGCCATTTTGCTCGGGTCTAGCGTCCCTTGCAATAGCCTCATAAACTCCGCCATTTTGGCCGTTAAAAAGTGGAATTATTAACTCATTTTTCGTCCGCGTAATTCCAACATAAAGCAAAGATTCCGTGTCATTTTTGAACTTATTTTTATGGTCACAATCGAGCAAAATCACACAATCGGCCTCCATCCCTTTCGAAGAATGTATGGTATTAAAAAAAATCCCATCCGCAAAAAGTTGGCCATTTTCCTTGTAAAAATCTCGCTCGTCCGAAATTGCGCCAATAGGATCATACTTGTAAAAAGACGCATACCGAAACAAAATATCGCACCAAAAATCATAGCCATTTCCCAATTTAGATTTCAAAAAATCGGCTACCAAAGGAAATGTTAACCATTTTTGACATAAATTTTGTATGTTTTTCAAATCCGGGCGCAAAGATTCGAGAAATTTTAACTCTTTTTGATCAGCAAAATCATCTTTTTTCAATTCTGTTTTTCCAAAAACATTAAAAATAATTGCCAGCGAAAAAGCGTCAAACTTCGCCATTTTAGCCGATTTTGGAATGTCACTAAAAACCAAAAATCGCAATAAATACCTAAAATCATGTACCATCGGATGCTGAAGGCTATAAGGAGAATTGATTAAAAAACCGTTAGCAAAAAATTTATGGGCCAATTTTGCCATTCTATCCGTTTTTTGCTTGAACAAAATCATGATTTGACTATACGACAAAGTGCTTTTCCCCGCATTTTTAGCCGATTTTTCGATATTTTCTTCATAAATTTGCTCAATAGTTCGGATCATTTTTTGTCCATTTTTTGGCTCTGATTTAGCGTCCTTGGTGGTTTGCTCGAGTTTGGCTACCTTCGCAATAGCATCGTAAACCCCGCTATTTTGCTCGGTCCTGGCGTCCCTTGCGATGGCATCGTAAACCCCGCCATTCTGGCCGACTTTATCACTTACCAATTCAACAATTTGTGAAAAATCTTTATAATAAAAAAACGAAATTTGACCAGAATTTTTGCTAGCAGTTTTATGTTCTTGAAAATCCATCTCAAAATTTTCGCCAACTGCATTGACAAAGTGACAAATTCTTTCTGGCAAACGATAAGTATAATTCAAACTTTTGTTTTCAAACTCGCTAGAAGCCGCCTGAATGGCCGCTTTTGAAGCATAATACGATTCTAAATTTGCCCCTTGGAACTGGTATATAAGCTGCTTCGGATCACCAGCAACAATCAATCGACCGCCTAAATCTTTCCAATCAGTCAAAATTGTCTGCAAAAATTCCCACTGAAGAGGAGCCAAATCCTGGGATTCATCAATCAAAATCAAGTCCAAATTCCCAAAAAACTTAAAAAAAACATCAGCATTTTCGTGATTTTTCAAAATTTCGATTGCAATTTTCAACAAATCTTCATAATATACAAAATTATCGGCATCTTTCAATCGCTGTTCCTGCAATTTTACGAGCGAAAAAAGATTGTTTTTGACCCATTGTAAATATTTTTCAAGCAAAATTTCATGCTGTTCAATCCGCTCGATCGCCCATTCAATATAGTCGTTTTTTTCGGCCTGATTGGCGGCTAATACACGATCCGAAGCAGGCAATTTTATATTTTTTCTCACCGTCCCAGATTTTGTAAAAAACGTTAATTTTATTGCCTGCAAGTCATCACGATCTATAATTTCCCGGCCACAAAGGGCATCAAAGTTTGGAATAAAATGTTCAAAACGAAAATTGGCGCAAATTTCTGGCAAGACAAGGCAATCAGTAGGCTCAATTTTGGCTTGGCTGGCCGTCTTCGATTGATTAAACAACCACAAAATCAGCTTTTTAAATTCCGAATCTTTCAACATATCCAAAATAGCGTATTTTTCGAAAGAATTTTGCGAAATTTGCTTGAAAGGAAATTTTTCGAGTACAATTTTAAAGGCCAAAGAGTGAAGAGTCATAATCGCTAAATGCCGCGTAAATGGCTGAGTTTGAGAGGTTTTTTGTAAAATTTCACCATTTTTTTCATCATTTTTTTTCAAGTAATTTTGATCGTCAAAAAGCTGATTTTGAAAATACAATTTTTCGTCAATTTGACATTTTTTCTCAACTTGGCAAGATTTTTCCAAAGCATAAAACCCGCAATTTTGGCTACTTTTAAGAGTTTTAGCACGAATTTCCATTTCATGAGCAGCGGCATTACTAAAAGTAAGACACAAAGCATTAGATTTATCAAACTCAGCCAATTTAGCCAAAAGAAACGTAGTCTTCCCCGAGCCTGCAGAAGCTTCCAACCAACATGTTTTCACTAATAAAATTAAAACATTAAAAAAATTTTCGCGAAAGCCCCAAAAAATTACGAAAAATACAAAATTTCAAACGTTTTTTGCCCGAACGAATTCGAAATTATATTTAGGAAGTTCCGACCTGCAAAGAAAACGTATTTTCATTCAAATCCAGCTTTTTCATTTGTAATTTCCATTGATTTTTAGAACTTTTTTCAAAAAGCATTTCCGGACAGCAAGGCACCATCAGCCACAATCCCATTAAAATTTCCCGCTCTAGCTGATTAGCAATCCAACTTGTATACCCAGCCAAAATCAAGCATTTTTGCGGCTTTTCCTCCCCGCTTTTCACGGCATCTTCAAAATTCGTAACACAAATTTCATGCCCAATACGCAAAGTCTCAGGCCAAGTCACTTCACTAGAATGCACAATAAAAAGCCGATTTTCCGCCACCGGCCCTCCAGAATATACATTTTCCCCTGCAAAAATCGTATTTTTCAACTGTTTTTTAAATTTCGGCAAATTTTCCTTACGATCAATGGTAAATCCAAACGATCCCGAAACCTTTGATTCACACATAAACAATACAGATTTGACAAATCTCAAGTCTGACATAGCCGGAGAAGCTATCAAAAACCCGCCTTTTAAGCCAGAAATATCATCTAATTTTAACATCTTTACTAGATTATAACTTAATCAAGAACGCCCAAGCAACTAAAAAATTTTTCAACTGTACAAATAATTTCAACTTTTGTCTAAAAAAACTTTTGCCTAAAAAAAAGACAAAAATTCAACAATTAAAAAAACCAAAATCCGAAAAAACAGGCAAAAAATCGAACACAAAAAATCAATTTTAATTACGTTAAAAAAAACTTTTCTGTCAATCCAAAATTGGTACCATAAAATTTCGCGATTTTCTACAACTTTTTCAGCTGTTTTGGCCCTTTTTTCTAATTTTTTACACATTTTTTATAACTTTTCAAAAACGTACCATTTCAAAATTCGTCACTTTCCTGGCCATATTTCCCAAATTTGTTAATTTCCGCAATTTTTTCTTTTAATTTTTTCTCAATTTCAGGTGGGAAAATTTTCAAAACAGGTTTTTTGCCTGCATGACAACGCCAAACCGGGTACATCAAATTCTCAATTTTTCTATAATCACAGCCAAAAATGCGCTCAAACTTGGTCCCAGTCCAGTCCATTGGCAAACTGGTAGCCGGGTGATGTATTTGCGCCGCCAAATTGAAACGAGATTGCCAAAATGTCAAATCCGAAGAATCGAGCGAAATTTCATATTTTTCATTACAATTTGCCCTTTTTTTCCCACGATTACTAACCAAAACCCAGGCTACAACATCCGGACTTTCATCCCAAGCCGAACGTATAGTTAAAATCGAACGTAAATTATTAACGTTTGCCAGCGCGATTTCCGACTCTTTGTCAAAAATAAATTTGTCATAAATTTGAATTTTCGAAAGTTGGATTTTTTGGCCATTTTGGCTGAGTACAAGCCGATTTTTCATCACTAACAACTGATCATAAGAATCCGCAAAAACCTGACCAGTCGAAAATTTCGGCAAAGCTTCTATAACCTCTGGGGCGCGCTCTTGATCATCCGAAAATCCTCGCAAAATCTTTGAATAACCATAAATTCTTGTAAAACTGACCCCAAAATCATCCTGAAAAATATTTACCGGCAAAGTAATTGGCAAAATTTTATAGCCCTTTTCCAGCCAAAAATTCCGGGTCAAAAACTCATTCACAATAAACGAAAACTGCGATCCGTAACCATCCAAAATTAAACGCTGCGGAATTCCCAAAGTTTTGTACGGAACAAGCCCGCGCACAAGTCCGTTCTTAGAAAACCCGCTAGAATCGCCAGAATACGGCAGAAAACCATGCCTAGCGACGTAGCCTTGAACCGCCTTTCGGACGTAATTGGCCCGAGATTGGGTGAGAAAATAATTTTCCCGGTCGTGAAGAAGCTTCCAATATGGGATGATAATTGTCGCAAAAATACCGATCAATAACAGGGCGAAAGCAGCTTCCAAAATCGAAAAAGCCCGCAAAAATGGCCGATTTTTAAACAAAACTTGCGAAAATTTCTGCAATTTGGAAAACCATATTTTGGAAAATTTTACCTTTAAAATCATTTCAAAAATTCTGGACAAAAACATTACTTTATCTTTCTATTTTTGGCCAAAATAGCCAATAATTTCGCCGCTGCGTCCTTAGAAGCCGCGTGCTTAGAACCTCCAAAACCGATTGCACTTCCCAAATTTGCCGCAGTAACTTGTATTTGGTAAACCCGCTGATGATCTGGCCCGCTGACCTCAATCGTCTCGTATTCTGGCACCCCAAGCCCCAAAGATTGTACAAATTCCTGCAACTGCATTTTCGGCTCAAGACCAGCTTGAACATCCAATTTCCCCCACCAATTCGCGACAATTTCACTAGCTTTTTGAAAACCGCCATCCAGGTAAATCGCCCCTAAAACCGCCTCTGCGACATCTGCCAAAACTTTATCCGAAAGCGATTGTATATTATGCTGCAAAAATTTTTCAACCTGCCAAAAACGGCCAATTTCCATCAAAGTAGGAGTGCTAACCAATTTCGCATAATTATTTGCCAAATCTTTAATTTCTCTATCATTTTTGTCCAAAATCGGATTTTTCCCCGCATTTTTAGGCAAAATTTTGAACTTTTTAATCAACAAAGTAGAAACTGACAAACCAACTACCCGATCTCCTAAAAACTCCAAAAATTCAAACAAATTTCCATGGACACTTGTATGTTTAAGAGCCCCAGTAAGCAAGTTTTTGTCTTTAAACTCGTATCCTATTAATTCTTCAAACCCGCTAAAATGGCCGTTTTTGACACATTTCCCCGCTGATTGTTGACTTTGAAATTTTGCAGAATCTTCTTTAATGTCCAGACCGGTCAATTCATAAAAATCTTGGCTAAAATCGTAAACTTTTTCAACTTTCCCGGGAACTTTCTTTTCAAAAATTCCTTTTTTCCCCTCAAAAATTTTTCTAAATTTACGAATTTTTTTCTGCAAATTTATTTTCATAAAATACCAAAAATCACAAACCAAAATTTACCAGGAAAATCCTATTCGACAAACCGGCAAATACGCTTGAAATTTGTATCTTTCAAACTGACCAAAACCCGCCAAGGAAGCTGAATTAACCACAAAACCAAGTTACTTTCCTGGGGCAAACGCGCGTTCGAACCGTACAAAACAAAAACCGGCTTCCCTACCAAACGATCTATGGAAATCGGCCCGCCGAAGAACGATGGGCTAAAACTATCCGCAGAACCGGTGTGAAAATCGCCCTGAACCCAAACATACCCCTTTGGAACCTTAAACTCTGGCGTGTTGTCTATATGTCCAAGCCCAATTGGCGCATTTCTATAAACTGTATAGGTTTTGTTCTTGGCAAAAGGCATTGTAATCCGATATTCGAAGCCAGTTTCCATTTTTCCAGCATCATTTCTGAAAGTGAATTTTCCCACATAGTCAAATTTCACCGGCTGATCGTTGACATGTAAAACCGCGTTCTTAATCTGTACCCGATCTCCTTCCAGAGCAACCACACGCTTGACATAATAAGTCGACGGATCCCTGGAAAGCACAAAAACAGCCATATCTCCGTACTTTGGCTTACCCAATTCAATCCGATTTTTGAACGGAAGATACCCGCCATAAGGGACGGAAAGCCGCGACCAACCAAACTCGTACTTTTTGATGAAAATTATATCGCCAGTGAGCAAAGTCGGCGTCATCGAGGACGAAGGCACCATATAATGCTCAAAAAAGAAAAACCGAATGAAAACTAGAAGTCCGAAAACTATCCAACTGTTACGCTTCATCCGCTTATGCTTTGCCAACTCCTCTGGCGTCATTTCTTTTACATTTTTCATGGCGACATTCTAGCACAAAAATTCCGAAAATCAAATGTCCTAAAAAAAATCTCGCAAAAAAATTCCAAAAAATCTTTGCGAAAAATTATCTAAAAAAATTTCTAAAAAACTTCTAAAAATTCTGGAAAAATTCGGGGAGAAAAGTTAAATCTTGTTAAGAATTTTGAACTGGCGTACAATTTCAAATATGAAAAAATTGTTTATACTTTTTGCCACGATGGCAACTATTAATGCTCCGACTATTCCGGCCTGGGATGCTATGAAATCCACCGAGTTTATAAGGGAAATTTCCGATCAGCGATTTGTACTTGCCCACATTGACAATGATCAAGTTTACCATTGCGTTTCATCAGATTCGGGTAACGATTTGTTAATATATTCTCAGGCAAAACCAATAGCGGAAACAACGGTAGAAAATGACACTTTGGCAATTTATCGAGTGGCCACGGAAAAAATTTTTCTGCCAAAAAATCCAAATTCTTCAAAAGAGGAAAATTTTCACCAACCGGTTTCGGTCATTATAGATTATTATGTAATTACAAAAAAAATCGATGGTTTTTTCCCGTTTTCCAAGGAACTTTTTTCAAAAACGCATTCTCCAAAATTTCCACAAAAATTGTCTGTAATTTTTACCCCGACTGAATTTGTCGTTAATGTTTCTTCCCATCTTGGCAATCAAATTCAAATGGAAAATGATGCAAAATGGCTGAAAAAAGTACTCGAGGAAAATTCCGAAAATTGTAATTGGTTAAAAAACGGGGGATTTCAAATTTCCAAACACAAAAAAGCAAATTTGTAAAATTGGGAAAAATTTTCACTGAAAAAATGTGCAAAAATTGGGAAAAAATTACTGAAAAATTTTGGTTCTTTTGATTTTTTTTGTTCAAAAACGGATTAGATATTAGCCATTTCTTGTTCTAAAATTAACTTTTTAGCCGGTTTTTAGGAAATTTTTTTTAGGCATTTTTAGCTACCGAAAAATTTTTATTAAAGAATTTTTTGGTTCGTTTTTGCCAAATTTTCTGGATTTTTTCTTTTTTTTTTATAAAATTTTTAGCGGATTTTTTCGCGATTTTTTGCCATTTTCTGAGCAGATAAAGTGAAAAAAAACTCCCGGAAAGTGTTAGTAATTTGTTAACAAGGTTTCGGTGCTAATAGCTTTTTCAAGTAAACTGTTAACCGTTTTTAAAACATTAAAAATTTTCGAAAAACTAGGAAAAATTCGAAAAAAATGCAGAAAAATCACTCTAAAAAAAGCCAAAATTATTTTCACTTCAAAAGGCAAAGGCCGTCCATTCCGCTCTTCTATCCTCTTCCTCGCCAATTGTTATGACAAGTTCGCCGCAAGCTTTCATACGACCAGAACGTTCTCAAAAACTTATTTTCATACAAATTTTTCTATATAAATTTTTCGAAAAAAGCCGATTTATTTTTCAGGATTTTCCAAATTTTCAGGTTCTTGATTTGGAATTTCCGTCGGAGTTTGAACATTTTCAGCCGATTTTTGTATTACCGAATGAATTGGCGCCAAAATCATGTTCGCCCTCTTCCCCTCGATGACTGGATGAGTTTCCACTTTTGCAAAATCTTTAACTACACTCGCAAAACGCTCCAAAATAGCCAAACCAATACTTGGATGGACTATCTGCCGTCCTTTGAACTTCAAAATAATACTAACTTTATAACCATCCTGCAAAAAATCGACCAAATGTTTTTGTTTTACCTGGAAATCATGCTCTTCTATGTTTGGACGAACCTGTATTTCCTTGGTTTCTTTGAACTTATTGTCCTTTTTCGACTTCGCTTGATTTTTCTTGACAACGAAACAATGCTTCCCATAATCCATCAACTTACAAACCGGGGGGAACTCGTTTCTGGCCACTTCTACCACATCCAAACCTTTCCCTTCGGCCAAACTTATAGCGTCAAACAAAGACATAGCTCCAAGCTTTTCCCCGTCCTCGCCAATTAAAAATATCTTTTTTGCCGTAATTTGCCAATTAATTCTGTTAGCTTTTGTATCGTTTGCTCTAATTTTCATATGTAAAATGTTCCTTTATTTTTTCAATTTTGTCTAAACTATAGGTAAATTTTTTGTCCGCATATTCGAGGGTGATTTCGCCATTTTCCATCTCGTTTTTGCCTAAAATTACAATCATCGGAATCTTCGAAACCCTGTGCTCGCGGATCTTGTATCCCAATGTATGTGACCTGGTGTCAAGTTCAATACGTATCCCCAAAGCTTCCAATTTCTTGGCTACAATCTCAGCATAATCGTTAACTTCCGAAATTACGGTACAAACTGCAGCCTGAACAGGAGCAAATTCCAACGGCAAATGACCGCCTGTATGCTCAAGCAAAACCGCAATAAACCGCTCAAAAGAACCAATCAAAGCCCGGTGCAACATAAACGGCCGCTCTTTCTCACCGTCCGCATTTATATAGGAAAGATCGAAGCGCTCTGGCAGAACAAAATCAAGCTGAATTGTCCCCATCTGCCAAGAACGTCCCATAGAATCCTGGACATGCATCTCAACCTTAGGACCATAAAACGCACCTTCGCCGTGGCCGATAATATATTCCAAACCGATCTCATCCAAAGCTTCCTGGAGCATTTTTTCCGCGTAATTCCAATTTTCTATCTCGCCCAAAAAATTCTCCGGCCGGGTAGAAATCTGAATTTTCACTTTGTCAAATTTGAAATACTTATAAGTCTCGAGCGCGGGCTTCATAAACTTACCAACTTCCGATTTTATATGCTCTTTTGCGCAGAAAATATGCCCATCGTCCATGGTAAACGAACGTACCCGCATAAGCCCGTGAAGCGACCCAGATGGCTCATACCTATGACAAACCCCGATTTCTGCAATCCTGAGAGGCAGCTCTTTGTAACTACGTACCCGTTGCTTGAAGACTTCAATATGACCAGGGCAGTTCATCGGCTTCAATTCCGCATTTTCCTTCTCTTCCTCGCCCATTGTTATGTGCATCATGTTCGCCCGGTAAGCCTTCATATGGCCAGAACGTTCCCAAAAACAAGACGACATCACAAACGGGGTCCGGACTTCTAGATAGTCTTTATAAGCAACCCGGCGGATGAAATTTTCCAAAGATCTGAAAAGTTTATAACCTTTTGGAAGCCAAAACGCACTGCCTGCGGCCTCTGGAATGGTATGAAAAAGCTCCAACTGCTGACCAATTAGACGGTGATCGTACTTCTTCAAAAGTTCCAAATGATCCAAAAATTTCGCCAAATCTTCTGCTGAAAAAAACGCACTAACTGTCAATTTTTGCACTTTTTCCTGGCAAAAATCTTCTTGAGCCACTTTTCGAATCTCAAAATTCGGACCACATTCGCCCGCTGTCCCCAAGAACGGAAGCTGAGTCACAATGGCAACTTCTTTGAAAATACACCAGTCATTCGGTCCTTCCTTATCCAACCCCAAAGTACAGCAATTTTGACCAAATTTACAGCAATTGCCATTTTCAAGCATTTCCATAGATTCTTCGTAAGAAAACACACTTTTTCGAAACGGCGCATTTTCCTTGATAATTTTCAACATTTGATCCTTAATTTTTGGAAAATCCAACTCCGAAATTGAACTATCTGTCAAAAACTTCGCTGTAAAACCATCTTCGGTCAACTGTATCTCAACCAACTGCCCGCCAACGACACTAGCTAGGACCAACGCCAAACTAGAGCGCAAAATTTCCAAACTTTCTGGACTATTTTTATCCAAAAGCTTCAACTGAACCGGCCCCTGAATTTGGGTACTCAAATCGAAAACCTGCTTACTTTCCACATCAGCAAACCCCAAACATTGGATCGCTCCTAAAGCTTCCTTTATCTGACTTCCAATGACGCCAGAAGAAAAAGAATGCACTTTATTATTATACTTAACTTCTATCATAAACTCCCCTTGGTTCGTTTTTCACGAACTGCAAAAATTTTAATTAAAAAAAACATATCTTTAGAAAAAGACTTTATCATAAGCTAAACTAACGCCACGATTGGCGTGATAAAAAATTTACCACCAATATCCATTGCAAAATGATAGCATTTTTATTCACACTTTAAAATACCTAACCGCTTAGCTACCTCAAAATATAAATCTTCTCCAGAAACGTCGAGAGTATCATTGAACACAAAATTTATGTTTTTCGGACTCATTTCATCCGCCAACAAAACCCCGGTTGCAACACCATCTTTATAAGATCTCCCAAATTCCAAACGTACAGACTGCACCGTGCAATCATAAGCCCTGAAAAAACCATACAGGATATCCATAACCCTATGAGAAACAGAAAAAATTTTACTAGATTCTTCCAAACTTATCCATTCAAAATTCAAAAGATGCTCTTTCGAAATCAACGAATATTCCTTTGATGAATCCTTTACCCTCACCTCGGCCAAATAGCTCTTAAACTTAAGGCCTTCCTGACAATGAAAACGCTTAGCCAAATCCGCATCTGTTTGAGTAAAAATATCCACAACAAACGGCAACGTCTCCAAAGCAGTTACTACCTGCTCCTTAGGCCCATTTTGCCTTATAAAATGGTTAGAAACACCACATTCGCCCAGTAATTCGAAGATTAGATGAGAAATTTTATTACGAATTATACTTGCTTGCATATTTTCGTCCTCGAAAGCTAGAACAAATTGCCCTACTTCATCGCCTTTATATAAAACCTTTGTACGCCCCTTAAGCGCTATTTGTCTAAAAACAGGATTAAGTAAATTATTCACTAATAAAAAGATACAAAATTAGTTAAAAAAAAACAATCCAGAATTATCGGTTAATCAAACTTTCATGTTTATTAACAAAAGGTTACCAAAATTGGCTAAAATTGCGAGCTGTCAGAAATTTTGATTTTTTTATAAAATATAATTATGCAAAAATTTTCAAGTAAATTTAATAGATTTTTCAGTCGATTTGGAGCAATTTTTTTGGCAACTTCATTACCTTTTTTTGGCTTAAATGCGGCTAAACAAGAATCTGACGCGATTTTGGCAATCGAAATTAGTAGCGCAAAAGTCAAGTCCGCAACTTTCACAATTTCATCAAATGATTCAGATCTGGAACAAAAAATCAAAAATAACTTAAAATTTACAGGACGTTTCAAATTTGCAACATTTACCCCAGATGTCAATGAATTGAGAAAAAATGGCGTAGATATTTTGGTTCGTGTCAAATCGGCAAATGGATTCGTAAAAATAGAAATTTTCGATATTATGCAAAATCGGCAAATACAGGAATTTTCGCTAGATTTGGTCAATCGGGGCGAAACGATCAAGGAAATTTGTAATCAAATTTATAGTTCTTGGCTCAACGAACCCGGACTTTTTAAAACGGCCATAATTTTTTCCTATGTTCTGAACAAAAATCTCAGCTTGCTTTCACAGATTCCTTATGCTGACAATCAGACAAGAATTTTGAGCGGCCCGATTTCGTATATTAACGATTTGGTTTTTATAAATTCGCAAATTTTTATCACGAAATTTAGCCCAAAACACCGTTCTTTCGGAATTTATGCCTACGAAAAAAATCGCAAAATTTTTACCAGAATTATTAATATTAAAAATAGCTCAGTTTTTTGCCCATTTTCCTATAAAAATCAGCTTTATGTTTCTGCCTCAAACTCTGGAACTACTGGAATTTACTCTCTTCCTTTGAACTATCCAACCCGAGAATTTGCCAATTTTAACACTTTTTCCTCAGATAAAAATGTCAAAAAAATTTCAAAAATACACGCGAAAATCGCCACTTCTATGAATGTTAACGAATTCGGCAGCTTTTTTTGTAACAACTATAACGGCCGGCCAAAAATCGCAAAATTACCCAATATAGTGGTTTCTGGAAAAGGAGCATACTTCAACCCTGTCTTAAATGGCACTAAAATAGCCGCTATTAAGCTCGAGAATGGCATGTTTCACTTAATTTTGATAAATTTGCAGACCAAGAAAGAAACCACCCTTCTGAGCCATTATTTCATCGATAAACCATGTTGGTCGCCGTGCGGTAATTGGATAGCAGTTTCTTGCCGAGAAAAAGGCGGGAAAAATCACATAATTTTGGTCCACAGATCTGGAAAATACGCTCAAACTTTGCCAATAGACGGGAATGCAACCAATCCAATTTGGGTACAATTATAGGAATTTTTAGAAAAATTTTTCCGATTTTTTAGAGTTTTTTCTAATTTTCAATAGAAATTTTTGAATTTTTTCATATTTTTTGCAAATTTTTTAGAAGTTTTTGCCTGGTTTTTGAAATTTTACGTTTTTTATGATAGACTTAGGAGAATTTTTACAACAAATTATGAATTTTAGGAGCAAAAATGGATTGGATTTCTGATTTAAAATCGAAAATTCGCGGACGTATTGATTTTGACAGCCAGGCAAGAGAATGGACTTGGCTAAAAGTTGGCGGAAAACCTTTGTTTACTTTTTTCCCCGCCGGCGTCGAAGATCTAAAATTATTTATGAAATTACGGCCAAAAAACGTCCCTTTTCGTACTTTTGGAGCTGCTTCCAACGTTTTAATCCGCGATAATGGATACGAAGGGGTTTTTGTCAAGTTGGCAAAAGAATTCAGAGAAATTACAATTTCGGAAACTGATGTAAAAATCGGCCTGGATGGCGGAGTTTATGAAGTCATTCAAGAAAAAGACCAACTCGAGCAAAATAGCCAAATTTACGAGGTAATCGTCGGCGCAGGGATGCTAGGAAAAACATTAGTAGAAAAATTGCTAGAAAAAAATTTGGGCGGAATCGCGTTTTTAGCCACAATTCCAGGCATGATCGGCGGATTGATCAAAATGAACGCCGGCGCCCACGGACAAGAAATCAAAGATATCGTAAATTGGGTAGAATTCATGGATTCTAGCGGGGAAATTCACAAAATTTCTCTAGAAAATTGCAATTTTCAATATAGAAAATCCGGGTTCCAAAATTCGGACATAATTTTGCGAGCGGGAATGAAATGTATTATGGTAAATTCGGCCAAAGAAGCCGAAAAAATCGAATCACTTTTAGAACATAGAAAAAAAACTCAACCGATTTCGGGAAAAATGGCAGGATGTTTTTTTAAAAATCCAACCATAGAAGACTTCACAAACCCCGCCATTTTAGCCAATTTTAGCAACATACCGCCAAAAGCTTGGGAAATTATAAAAAAAAGTAATTTTCCAGATTCTGAAAACGTTAAAATTTCGCCAATTCACGCCAATTTTATTATGAACAGCGAAAATGCCACCGCGCTAGAAATAGAAACTTTTGTCCAAAATTTGCAAAATAATATTTTTTCAAAATACGGAATTTGGTTAAAAACTGAAATAGAAATTTTAGGGAAAAAATAAAAAAAACGGCTAAAAAAAATCAAAATCACCTTTAAAAATGCCGCCAAATTCACTTTTAGTAAAAAAAACAGCCCAAAAAATCTGCTGAAAAATTACAAAATTTTTAAATTAACCCCAAATCTGAGAGCGCATTTTCGTAAACTTTTTGCTTAAAATCCACGATTTTTTCCGCAATTTGCGCAGGAGAAAGCCAAGTATAGGCCGAAAATTCCGAATTCAATTTTATCGCTAAAACCGCCGCATTTTTAATGGCTAAAACCCAAATCTGCTCCTGCCCGACCTCCTTACGCTTCACGTGGCTTGGGTAATCGTACCTATACGGCCCCGCGGCCTTGATTAGCTCTACATTCGGCTTTGAACTCCAAAATAAATCTTTGTCATTTTTTTTCGAATATAATTCCGGATCAAATTCCTCTTGAAATTCGCCTAAATTCGCATATTTACTACAAGTCAAATTCCGCTCCTTATTCTGGACCCAATCGTCGAAAGTCTGAGCTTTGGAATAGTAAGAAATCCCCATTTCCTCGTACAATTCCCGTTTTGCAGCTTCCAAAAAAGATTCTCCTAAATCGACTCCTCCTTGCGGGAACTGCCAAGCATCCTTAAAACCCGCCCTATTTCCTACTAGACAAAGATTTTTTTCCTGATCAAAAACCACTATAACAACGTTTTTTCTATACATATTTTCAACATTATACCACCAATTTAGGCCATTCTTAAGGGGGCAAAAATTAACAAATTACCGCAATATTATCAGAATTTTGGCGAACTAGTTGCATTTTGTACTCAAAAATTATACTCTTATAAAAGAAGGAAAGAATAATGTCAAAAACGCAAGCTGCAAAAAAAGGTGCTAGACAAAACGAAGCTCGTAGACTTTCAAACAGAGAAAAGCTAAGCGAAATCAAAACAGCACGTAAAAAATTCTTGGAATCCTTAAAAATCGGGAAGGAAGTTTCGATAGAAACCTTTCAAAAAGCCCAATCTTTGTTGGCAAAAGCGGTTAAAAAAGGAAGAATGCACTGGAAAACCGGCGCAAGATTAGTTTCCAGAATGTCAAAAAAACTCAACAATTCAAAATAATTTTTTTCTCGGAGGTGAAATGGGAAATTCCGAACATCAGCGCGAAGTTTTGAACTCTTTGACTGAAGAGCTGAAGCCTAAACTCGGGGACGAAGCCTGGCGGGATTGGTTTGGAAACATTAGAGTCGATTTTAACGAAACCGATGGGTATGTTTTGAATTTTCCGAACAAGTTCATCCGCGATTGGGTAAGTAATAAATACTCGCAACAAATCAAGTTAACAGCCGAAAAAATAGGTATTTCTTTGAACCTTGGAATTTTTGAAGACGAAATTTCTGGTATAAAAATTATACAAGAAACCCAAAATTCGAGTTTTAACGAAAATTTTACATTTGAGCATTTTGTTGTCGGTAAGTCAAATGAAATGGCCTATGAAGCGGCGCTCCGGGTGGCAAAAAGTAAGAAAATCGCCTTCAATCCGCTATTTATATACGGAGATGTCGGAATCGGGAAGACCCATCTGATGCATTCGATAGCCAATTTTAGGCAAATAAATTTCCCAGGGAGCAAAATTTTGTATCTTTCCGCCGAGCAATTTATGAACACTTTTATCCGGGCTTTACGGCAAAAAACTGTCTTGGAATTTAAGGATGAGTTTCGGTCCGTGGACGTACTTTTGATCGACGATTTTCAATTTTTGGCAAGCAAAGATGCAACTCAGGAGGAATTTTTTCACACTTTTAACGCTCTTTTGGAAAGCAAAAAACAGCTTGTAATTTCGGCCGATAAACCGCCGCATTCTTTGCCCGGGGTTGAAGCGCGTTTGAAATCTCGTCTTGGTTGGGGCCTTGTCGTTGATATCCATCCGGCCACGTACGAGCTTAAACTTGGCATTTTACATAGCAAAACCGAGCAAATGAACATCAAAATTGAAAACGAAATTTTGTCTTATATTGCCCAAAACGTAGGCGGAAGTATTCGCGAGCTCGAAGGCGCTTTTACGCGGGTGATTAAATATTCAGAATGGATGAACCTGCCAGTAACCCTGGAATTGACCCAAAAAATGCTGCAAAATATTTCTACGGTTAAACCAAAGCAAGGTCAGGAGCTGCTTGAGCTAATGTGTAAGCTTCTGGAGACGACTTTGGAGGAAATTCAAAGCAAAAATCGCAGCCGTCCGACAGCTCGAGCTAGGCAAAAAATTGTCTATATTTTGCGCGAACATCTTGGGATTTCTTACGTACAAATAGCCAAAATGCTGGGCGGAAAAGACCATAGTAGCATTATTTATTCGGAATCCCAGGCGCGAAAATTGCTTTCTGAAGATCCTGAATTTGCCCTGGATTTAACTACTTTGGAAAAACAATTGAATTTAAATTGAAAATTTTTTTGAGTTTTTTTTGGTTTTTAACATTTTTGGGTATAAATTTTTGCGCAAAAATTTCACGGTCAAATTTTTTTTTGCTTTATAAATTCATAATTTTTCGCATCATTTTCTTAGCCATTTTCCGCGCCATTTTCACAAAAAAACTTATATGGTAAAATCTTTTTAGTGTTTTTAGATTTTATAATTAAATGGGGATATTTGGGCGTTTTCATCGGATCTTTAATAGAAGGCGAATCTGTAATTTTGACAATTAGTTCACTTTGTTACTTTGAAAAATTCTATTTACCAAAAGTCATGTTTTTGGCATTTTTAGGTACATTAATTGCAGACCAAATTTCATTTTTCCTAGGCCGTTCAATCGGAGCAAAAATCCTTTCAAAATCTGAAAAATTACAAAAAAAATCGAAAAAAATACTAGAATTACTTGAAAAACACGATATTCCGTTCATTTTAGGCTTCAGATTTATATACGGAATTCGCATAATCAGCCCATTTTTCATAGGATTATCCAAAATTTCCGCCTTAAAATTTATCATTTTGAACATTTTTTCAGCAATGGTTTGGAGCATTTTGAGCTGCTCATTAGGGTATTATATCGGCGCCTTTAGCAAAATCATAGGCAAAGAATTTGGCTATATTCCGTTAATTTTTAACTTTACAATAACTTTATTAATAATTTTTGGAGCTCATAAATTGAGTAAAAAATTCAGCAAAAAACTTTGAAAAACTGAAAAATTTTTATTATCAAAATCGGAAAAAATTCAAAATTCTATACAAAATTGTTGAAATATTCTCAAAAATGCAACAAATGTTTTAAAAACCAGAAAAAATCATATGATTTTGTTAAAAATTTAAAAAATATTGGAAAAAAACTACAAAAATCCGGCAAAAAACTCTGAAAAATTCAAATATTTTTTGTAAAAAAAATCGAAAATAATTATAGAAAAATTTTAAAAACAAAAAAATTTCGTCAAAAAATCTAAGTTTTCAAAAAAATTCACAAAAAAAAGACGGTAAGAATTTACCGCCGACAAAAAATTCGAAATATCCGCCATTTTGCTCAGGTCTGGCGTCCCTTGCGATGGCTTCGTATACAATCGATTATTTAGCTACTTTTTCTGCCAACTTCTTCTTGGCAGCCAAAAATCTCTGGCGCAATTCCTCGCCTTTTCCAAAAAGCTTCCCGGAATTTTCCAAAAAGGCATCCACCCCGCCCTTTGCTTCAATTATCTTCAAACCCTTAGGAGTGACTCGAACTGTACAAAACCCAAGAATACTGCTAAAAAGCCTCTTTTTTTGTAGATTAGATTCAAATCTCCTGCGAGTCTTGTTCACCGCATGGCTAACGTTGTTACCTGACTGAAATGTTTTGCCTGATACTTCACAAACTCTCATATTATCTCGCTCTCTTGTGCAAGTATTTTACACCAAAACCGACCAAATACACAATAACCATTGAAATAAACATTACCAAATTGACATTATATAACATTAAAAGGCAACTCAAAATTGCAAAAACATTATGAAAATCCCAACCATTTTTCTTAACATCCACTAAGCAACTTAACAAATACAAAATCGCTACCATGGACGTTGTCATCAACAATGCAAACTTCAAAATTTCGCTACTAGAATTTACCACCAAAAATACTACCGCAATAAAAATCGCCGCACCTTTCCACGGAAATCCTTGTTTATTCACTGTCCCAAACCAACGACTAATCCACCCGCTATCAGACACATTCTTTACCGTATTTGCCTGAACAATCAAGATCCCGTGCAAAGTCGAATAACAACTAATTAAAGCAATAATTCCAACGACAAAAGCGCCTAAACTTCCGAACAAAATCATGGCTGTATCATACACAGGACGACTGCTAGCAGCAGGATTTGGCAAAGCAAACATGACCGCACAATGCACGCCAATAAAGGCTATAGCAGCAAAAAACAACCCCAATTTCGTAGCTTTCATAATGTTTTTTTCAGGATCTACAACCGAACCACTCGAAAGCGAAGCAAATTCTATCCCCAAAAACGCAAACATAGCAGCCGACGCAGACCTAAACACATCAGTCACAGGAGTCGAAAAATCCGGGTTATAATTGCCGATATTTTTCATCCCAATAATTGCTAAAATAATGAAAATACTGACTTTTATGGCTGTCAAAACGAACAAAATCATATTCGCAGAACCAGAGCTAAAACAGCTCAAAGCAAACAACAAAACCAAACCTATAAAGCCAATTACCCACGGATCTACGCTGATTCCAAGCAATGGTAAGGCATATTGACCGAACGCGATCACAGCACAAGAAGCGCTGCAACACATGGCAAAAAAATACCCCCAAGACGCCAAAAACCCAGCATTATGGCCAAAAGTTTCTCCTATATACTGAACAGGTCCTGCTCCACCTTTGAAACTTTTGCTCAATCTTCCGAAAATTGTAGCAATCGAATAGGCCATCGTCGCAGCTACGACCCAACCTACTATGCTCCAACTTCCAAAAACGGCCAAAATTGATGGCAAAACCAAAATTCCTGTACCTACTACGCCTGCAGCTACTAGCAAAGCAGCTCCGTAAACACTCATCATAAAACACCTCTCTTGTGCTGGATTTTAGCAGAAAAATGCAAATTACACAATTGAAAAAAACGCAAATTTTGCTATAAAAATCACGAAATGTTTCGCTAAAAATCATCACTTAATTCTTGACAAATTTTCAAAACTTAGGTAGATTTTTCAACAATTTATAAAAAATTTTTTACTTCTGATTTTTTTTTGCAAATTTCACAAAAATTTTGGTATTTTTTACTGGTATTTTTTTACGAAATATTTGTACCTACAATTTGCCCCGTATTAGCACCATTTTCGTAAACAGAAAAAACGTCACTCCGTTCATTATAATTGATTGAAAGTTCCACAGAATCCATTAAATTCACAAAATTTTCAATCCTACAAGTTTTATAAGTCAACTGCTGTCGAACCGCCAAATTATCATGATTTTGGATCACTTCAATCAAAATTATCTTCTTTATCACCGCTTTGTTTATAAATTGGTTAAAAAAAAGCACACTATTTCCATCTCTTGGAATATTTACGACCAAATTTGCAACCTGAATCCCCTTTTCTCCAGAAAGTTTGGAATTGACTATTTGTAAATCTTCACGATAACTATTCAAATAACCAAAATCTCCAGAATTTTTCGAAACTCCAGACGGCGCCGGCCCGACTAAACTAGATGACGAAAAAGCACCAATTGAAGGCTGTAATTGACTATTTGTAAACGGCATTTTTGGACTTATTTCAGCAGAAATTAACCATCTTGGCTCTTTTACCCCCGCTCCTTTGTTGTCCAAAGAATCCATTAACCTAGTTGTAATTTCCCTTAAATTCATGACGATCTCTTATACAAAAAAATACCATTTAATAGTTATTTTTCCGTCAATTTTCAACTTTTTTTGCCAGTTTTTTTTTCAATTAATTTATTTTTTCATGAAACATTTTTTTTGCAAATTTCCCCGGAGACCAAAATTTTGAATAAAAATTTTTACCATACGTTTTTGGCGGAAAGAAAGGGATTCGAACCCTTGATACGGGATCTCCGTATACACACTTTCCAGGCGTGCGCCTTCAACCACTCGGCCATCTTTCCAATTGGAATCGCTTCCAACTCTCCTATTCTACCAAAATTTCACGAAAAAAAAAGGCTCCCTTTTTGAAAAAATTTTCACTACAATTTCGGCCATTTTTATGGCCATCTAATACGTTTTAGATATGTTAACCTTTATCCGCATAGGGGGGGTACGAAGAGGTGTAAACTTAACTTAAAACCGATTAAAAAGTGTAATTATTGACACTTTCTGCCAAAATCCATAAACTACTACCATCTTTAGCTTCCAAAATTTTACAAGCAGAATTTTCGAACTCATATTTTCGCCCGCCAAAATCGAAAAATACAATAAAATCCACGCATTCGAAGCGATTTAACAACCTAAAATCTTCAACCAAAATTTGGGCGGACAAATTTTTTCCGTACCAAAAAACGGATTTTTTAGCCGACATAGCAGCCTGAAAAATATCCTCAAAATTTACCAAATCCGCGTCCGAAATTTCGTTAATAAATCCAAAAGTACGCAAAATTTCAGTTCCAGCCCCTGAAAAACGCCTATGAAAAACATGATTGGAAATTTGCTTAATTTTGCCATTTTGCTCTGGTTTAGCATCCTTTAAAATTCTGTATTCTCCGCCATTTTGGCCAGTTTTATCACTATTCGCATCTTGATATTCTACGCTATTTTGGCTGTGTTTAGAGAGCCCGTGATCAGCTTCACAAACCCCGCCATTTTGGCCAGTTTTATCATTTTGCTCGGGATTGAAATCTTTCGCGATAGCCTCGTATTTTCCGCCATTTTGGCCGTTTTTCTTTGCCTGTTGGACACTATATTGCTCAGCTCCTGCATCCTTTGCAATGCTCTCGTAATCTCCGCCATTTTGGCCAACTTTAGAGGTTTCATGTTGGACCTCGTATTCTCCGCTATTTTGGCCGATTTTACTATGATTATGAAGATGCTTTTGGTGAAAATATTCACTAGAAATATCTATTAATGCCTCATTTTTTTCGTAAATTTTAATTTTTTCCATTTCTTGATTGGAAATTTCTGGAATTTCATTTTCAGATTGCAAATTTTTTGGTCTCATTTTTGGACGTATAATCTCATATTCCAGGCCATTTTGTTCATGTTTTTCACTATTCCCATCTTGGTATTCTCCGCCATTCTGGCCGATTTTACTATGCTTATGATGATGTTTTGAATTTCCACTACTAATTTCTCCAAATTCTTCATTTTGACAACCATAAAGCCAAAAAACTCCGCAAAAAATCTTAAAAACATCAAAAAAAGATGATGAAAAATCCGTAAAATTGAAATAATTTCTCATAGTACTCAAAAAAATTGTACAAAATTTTAATTAAAAAATTGAAAATTTCTTGCCAAACCGACAAGATAAAAATAAAAAACTATAAAAAAAACAAAAAAAAACTCTTAAACCCCGCTAAAATGGCCGTAAATCCTCAATTCCATAATCAAAAAAAATCGTATAAAATGGACTTATGAAATTCACTATCGATTGGTTAAAAGATCATCTGGAAACAACGGCTTCCGCGGCCGAAATCATCAGTACTTTAGAACGCACCGGACTTCCTTGCGAGAATAACGTATTTGCCCACCCTTCTTGGGAAACCATCAAAATCGTACGAATTATTGCCAAAGAAAAACACCCGAATGCGGACAAATTAAACTTATACACCATCGAAATGTTGCCCGAAAATGGCCTTAAAACGCCTCTAGAACAGCGTAAAATCGTTTGCGGAGATTCGAGCCTAGAAATTGGAAATTGCGTGCCTTACGCGGCCCCTGGGACCATTATTCCAAAAACAGAAACGGCTATAAAAATGGCAGAAATACGTGGAATTTCGAGCCCAGGAATGCTTTGTTCGGCCCAGGAATTGCTTCTACCAATCGAGCGGTCCGGGGTTTTGCGCTGTTTTGACGAGGATTTTGGCCTTTCTATAGCTCAGGCCTTCGAATCTGTGGCAATTTTGGAAATAGAAGTTACCCCAAATCGAGGCGATGTCATGTCAGTCAGAGGTATTGCTCGAAACTTGGCTTTTCATGGCCTTGGACATCTAAAACCCCTGGAAATTAGCCAAATTCCTGAGAAAAATTCTGAGCAAAAATTGATAGAAATTGCCCCGGAAAGTTTTAACGAAAACCAATGTCTTGGCATAAATGTTGCAAAAATGACACACAAATGTGGAAAAACTGTAGCCAAAATTTCTAAGCGCCTGGAATTGGTCGGAATTACGCCTACTGAGCTGGATCTTGTCGATTTGTCAAATTATGTAGCGCACGAAATTGGCCAGCCCATGCACACGTTTGATTTTGACAAGTTGGAAAAATCGAAAAAAAACGAGCCAATTTTAAAAATCTCAAACTTGGCTAAAATGGCCGAATTTACAGCTTTGAACGGGCAAGAAATAAATTTAGAACCTGGAACTTTAGTCATTTCCGATCAAAAAAACGTGGTCTCCTGGCCCGGAATTATCGGAGGAAATTTGTCCAAAATAGATGAAAACTCGAGCGAAATTTTGCTAGAAACCGGGGTTTTCAAGGTCGATTCCATCCAACGTCGCCGCCAAAAACTCTATACAACCGCCAGTCGCCGCTTCGAATATGGAGTGGATATTGACAATTTGACAAACGCACTCGGTAGATTCTGTTTTTTACTAGGAAAATCGGCCACTTTTTGCGAAAAAATCGAACTAAAGCCAAAAAAAGAAATCAAATTTGAAATTTTAACTCTTACAAAAATTCTCGGGCAAAAAATTGGCCAAAATAGCCAAAAAAACTGGACTTTTGAAGATCTGAAAAGTCGCCTAGAACCGCGTGGATTTGTCTTTAAAAATCAAACCGAAAATGATTGTACTATTGAAATTCCATCCTATAAATTTTTCGATATTTCCACGCAAAATTGTATAGTTGAAGAATTTGCAACGGGGTTTTACGATGAAATTCAATCCCAAAATTTGCCGCTAAAAAATCAAAATTTTCAAGACAAGACTTTGGCTGAAACTCTCTCAGAAACCGCTATTCAGGCGGGTTTTAACGAATGTGTACATTTTTCTATCTCTAGCTTAGAATCGCCAATTTTTGAAATAAATAAGACAAAACGGGAACTTGCCAATGCGTCAAATCAAAATTACTGTATTTTGCGCGGAAGCCTGATTCCCCAGCTTTTGAAAACGATTTCTTGGCATAAAAACAACTCGTATAATTTTACGCAATTTTTTGAGTGCGGTTTGATTTATGGCAATTTTAGCGCAGAAAACGACTTTAAAAAAACTCAAGAAAATTCAAAATTTTATCCGGATGGAACAAAAAAAATCCAGCCAATTTTGGGAACTTTTATAGGAAAAAACGATGAAAAAACTCAAAAAACTATTTTTACAGCCGTTTCTCAAAACCACGAATCTTTGCTAAAAATTTTATATACTTTTTTTGAAAAAACTGGCCTAGATAGCGGATTTTTAATGGTAGAGTCAGAACAAAACCACTTACAAAATGGTAAAAAAATTTACTCCAATTCTCAAAAAAATGAGCAAATTTTGATTGGTTCGATCGGAAAAATCCACCCAAAAATCGCCGCCGAATTCGAACTGAAAGATATTTTTGCTCTTGAAATTTACATTGAAAATTTTACAGCCAATTTGAGACGTAAAAAATACAAAAAAACGACCGATCAAGTGCCAATTTATAAGGATATTTCCTTCAAAATCGAGCCAAATTTCGAAATCGGAAAGCTTACAAATTTCCTTAAAAATCAAGGCTATAATTGCGAAATTTTCGATATTTATCCAACAAAAAACCTACAAAATTCCAAAAGCGTCGGCCTGCGTTTCGTCTTTGAGGAAAACAAAATTTTAACCACCGAAGAAATTAATCAAAAAATTGCAAAAATCATTTCAATTGTCGAAAAAGAGTTCAAAATTACAATTTAAAATCCATAAAATCTTCACTAAAACCGCCGATTTTACTTTCTATTGCGCCAAAATAAAAAATATTGTACTATTTGATCGTGGCCCTTGTGGCGGAATGGTAGACGCGGCAGACTCAAAATCTGTTGTCTTCACGGGCATGGGAGTTCGAGTCTCTCCAGGGGCACTTTTTCTTTAAATATATTTTTTTTCGTTGAATTTATTTAAATTTGGTCTTAGTTTTGCTTGATTTTTGAAATTTTTAAGAACTTTCCAAACTTTTTGAGATTTTTAAGAACTTTTCCACTAATCAAAAGCTTTTCCGACAAAAAAGTTGCACAAAAATATTTTTCTCCAAAAAAAAATCCTATAAAAAAAATTTCACTTAAAATTTCGCAAAAAAAATTCAAAAAAATCTCGTAAAAAATAAAAAAAAAACGACCAATCTATCAAAAATTGCTACTAAAATTTATAATAATTTTGTGCTAGAAAATTTTTATACAATCTGCGAAAAATCTGCCCTAGGGAACGTTTGGATCGCTCGAAAAAACCCGTACGAACTTTTGGAAACTCTTCGGACAAATTACGGACTTTCGTTTTTGGCCGCCAATATAGCCGCTTCCAGAGAGATTCCGCTTGATGAATTGACCACTTTTTTGAACCCATCGCTGAAAAATGCTTGGATAGACCCCGCGCTTTTGCCAGATATGCAAAAAGCCATGGAGATTATGCAAAAAATAGTCCAAAATTGCGGGAAAATTGGGATTTTAGGCGACTATGACGTGGATGGAATTTCGTCCTGCGCCCTTTTGAAAGAGACTTTTGACGAGCTGGGAATTGAGACAAAAATTTGGCTTCCAAAACGGGAAGATGGCTATGGACCGAGCGCAAAAGCCTTGGAATTTTTCCGCAAAAACCCTGTAGAAGTGTTAATTTTGGCCGATTGCGGAAGCAGCGCCCACGAGTTCGCCAGCTTCTATGAAAACCCGTTGATAATCATCGACCACCACTCAATCGATACCATGATCGACGGCAAAATCGTCATAAACCCACACAGACCAGATGTAAATCCGCTTGAACAATGCGAATTTCAGAAATTATGCGCAACTGGATTGGCTTTTTTGTTTGTCCATCAACTCTTGGAAAAATTATCAATCGAAATTCCGCGTCGGCAAAAAATATTAACTAATTCGCTCGATCTTGTCGCCCTGGCAACTATCTGCGACGTCATGGAAATTAGCAAACTGAACCGAGCTTTGATCAAAAAAGGGCTAAATATGGTCGAAAAACAAGAGCGCCTTGGCCTTCGCTTTCTCATTCAACGTTGCGACCTAAAACTGCCCCTTTCCGCTTCAGATATTGCATTTTATGTCGGTCCGCGCTTGAATGCGGCAGGCAGAATAGATGACCCGCTTTTGGCCTTTGACTTATTGACAACGAAGGACGAAAACACGGCCGCTACTTTGGCCCAAAAATTGGAAGAACTGAACAATGCCAGGAAAAATATACAACAAGAAGCATACGAAGAAGCCGCTAATTTGGCCGATCCTGAGGCGAATATCATTTGTATAGCTTCGTTAAAATGGCACGCTGGAATTGTCGGTATAATAGCTGCAAAAATTCAGGAACAATTCAAAAAACCGGCAATAATTGGGGCAATTGAACAAACTTTTTCAGCCTCTTTGAAAGAATCTTTGCCAATTTCCCAAGAATCA
>Ga0074198_1000780_pt1 | contig 27615 bp, 19 predicted proteins | sample EPASupsiteSAE323_FD_64527 | JGI IMG/M metagenome (GOLD analysis project Ga0074198, IMG submission 64527) | Bioremediated contaminated groundwater from EPA Superfund site, New Mexico - Sample SAE3-23 | ecosystem: Environmental > Aquatic > Deep subsurface > Groundwater > Contaminated ...
CTTGGATATAGATATCCCGTTGATTACTACCGACAAGCTTTAGTCAAATTGGCATCTTGAGAAAAGGAGGACACATTAGCTTATTCTTTTTGATAATGTGTCTTGACAACGGGGAGCACTATATAGGAACACTTGAGACTAATGGGATTCCCCAATTTTTACATTGTGCTTGTGTATATTCAATTAAATGTTTTTTGATAATGTTAGCCGTCATATCTGATATTTTGTCTTTATCTACATTAGGAACAAATATCCTGAAATCTTCGATATCCTCCATAATTCCAGTTTCTAATGCTTTGCTTCCTAACAGACTTTTTAATATCTTATCAGCATCTGTAGGGCCCATCCCATTACCTGCTGGTTTATTTCGTGATAGCCCAAGACAAATCTCATTTGTCTCTCCTAAATGACTGAAAAGTTCTTGGGCAGTTTCAATTCTCCCTGCTCTCAACATTCTGAGCAAATAACTGAAAAAACTTTCTATCGTTCTATGGGCATCTATTGCAAAGGAAAACTCACATTTAGAAATAAAATATGGGTCTAGAAAAAGTGGCAGATCTTTCTCAATTTCAATATCAACAAAATCTAACTCATACTGTGATTTGTTTAATTGGAAAATCTCACTAATTTTCATTTGCCCCACAACCTTCCTTGGAATCTATTGGCTATTTGTAATATTCAATAACTCCAGTGCATTTTTATCAGTAGAGTTGTTAGTCCCCAATTCCCCACGAAAAGCTTGGGCAAGAATAGATTTTTTCATTAGCCCAATACTATCAATTAAATCATACAGTTTTTTTTCTTTTTGTTCATTTTCGAATACAACATCAAGAATGCGAATAATCTCGCTCTGCTCTTGTTTTGATGGAACAGGAATAATCAAATTTCTAGACTGTGTTATTGATATATTTGTTTGACCTACAACACCTTTTGTATCTTGTAATACTGAATCTAATGTTTTGGGATTAAGTAAACAATAATATAAAAACTTTGGTTCTATATAATCAATTGTTCTAAATCTTACAATTGCCTGATTCATATTCCACTCGTGAAAATATTCTGGAATAAAGGCTATTTTCCTTAATGGAGGCCCAACAATATTCATAACAACGTCTCGTGGTTTTAAAATTGAAGATTTTAGCTTGCTTGTATGAGTTCGCTTATCAATATATTGTGGTTTATATTGAAAATCTATTGCATTATTTACTATGTTGTATACCTTTAAAAAAGGTATATCTCCTTCTGCTGTAATATATCCAGAAGGTGTACCACCACAAGTAATATTGTCACATATTAACATTGTCTTAATATGCAACCAATTATTATTATCAATGATATTTTCTAATAATAAATCTTTTAAGTATAAAGATAATTCCTTACTAATAGGGCAAACCGCAGAATGTTGTTGTATTAATTGTCTTAGCACACTTTCAGGTGAATCAAAATCATTCTCTTCCCGCCACTTTTTGGTCAGTTCGCCGGTAAAGGCTTTATGGAGAATGGCTGCCTTGCGATTTTCGTATGAATCAAGCGCGTTCTGGATCAGTTCTTTGGCTTGGTCAAGTTTTTTGAAAAGGCTTTCAATCCGATCAACGATACGTTGTTGTTCTGTTAAAGGCGGAAGAGGGAATGCATATGTTTTCATTTTTCCAATACTAGTCCTTGCTCTTGTTATCCCTTGTGTTTCTGATGATATTTGGTTTCTGAAATCACTACTGTTTATTGCGTATAATAAATAATCCGTATTTACGAAGTTCTTCGGTATAAACTTAACTGCATCTGATGAAAGTATATATGCTTTTTCCTCATCAGGTACTTTTATAGCTCTACCTGCAGGCATCATTTTTGCAATTACAATATCTCCGGTGTTCACTATACTTCTTGAAATTGTTTTAGCGTGCTCATATGTAGTGTATTTTCTATGTTCACCCTTCCATCCATTCTCTCCTATATTACTTAATTGAATGATTCGCACTTCTTTTTTTTCAGTATAATGTTCTCTTTTTAAGTTACTTCCAAAAGGCCCATCTGCCATATCAATTGCTAAGAATCCAAACCTCGTCCATACCCAATTATCAGGAACTTCATATGGCTGCTCATCTTCCGGAACCAGCCTATGCTGCATTAATTCTTCCGTAGCTAATTCTGTTTTCTTTTTAGCCATTACTTTTTGCCTCCAGGGAACGCAGTTCGTTTACTACGCTCTGAATGAGGTCAATGGCTTGTTCCAGGTCGGCAATCACCTCTTCCCCACTCTGGATGGGGTCTGGCAGGTCATTATAGTCCAATATGCTGTCGTCGCGGATTAAACCAAGATCAAGGCTGTCGTTTTTAGCCTTGATCTGTTCCCGGGTGAAGCAGGAAAAACGTTCGTCTTTAACTTTTGTCCGATCTTCAGCGGTGTAGGCTCTAATAAAGCCATCGAAATGTTCATGTTTCAACGGATTGGTTTTTCCGAAAGAAGGCATATTGGTTCTGAGATCGTAGAACCACACTTCTTTGGTATTTCCCTTTTCAGTCTTGCCTCGGGTGAAGAAAAGCACGTTGGTTTTTACTCCCTGAGCATAGAAAATGCCGGTTGGCAAACGCAGAATGGTATGCAGATTGCATTTATCCATCAGGTCTGCTCTTACCGAAGCTCCGTCCCCATCGGCAAAGAGAACGTTATCGGGTAGAACTACGGCTGCCCGGGCTTTGTTGTTGCGCTTCAGACTTCTATATATGTGCTGGAGAAAGTTAAGCTGTTTGTTGGAACTGGGAAAGGTCAAATCATCACGGGTGGCACGTTCACCGCCTTTTTTGGTCCCAAAAGGAGGATTGGTTAAGACCACATCATAGTTTTTCATGGTCTTGCCCTGGTTGGACAGGGTATCGGCCAGCATGATCTGGCCGTTTATGTTATGCAGCATAGCGTTCATCAAGGCCAGGCGATGAGCATCGTGTACTAGTTCACAACCAGTGAATGCTTGTTTGCGCTGAAATTCCTGCAGATCTGTAGGCAGATCAAACAGTTGATCAGTAAGGTCTTTAATATATCTATCTGCAGCAATCATAAAGCCGAAAGTGCCGCAGGCCGGATCATTGCACCTCTCCCCTGCCTTAGGGGTGGTTAACTGAACCATAACATCGATAAGCACTCGGGGAGTGAAGTACTGCCCGGCTCCAGATTTTTTCTCGTTGGCATTCTTCTCCAACAATCCTTCATAAAGATTGCCCAGGCCTTCTTCCTTGGCAGTATACCAGTCCAAGGCATCAATAGAGGTAATAATCTTTTCCAGGTTCTTTGGTTCATCAATGTTGGAACGTGATCCGGAATATATCTCACGGATTCGACCGGTGCAGTTTTCACCCAAATGATTCAGGAGTTTTTTATAGAAGCGTTTTAATTCAGTACCTTGTTTCTTCACCAGGCTGTCCCAGCGATATTTTTTGGGTATTGGCCCATCGGTTGATGTTTCTTTGGCCATTTTCAGAAAAAGAATATAGGTTAGTTCGGTAACATATTGGTGATAGGTGATGCCGTCATCTCTTAGCACATTGCATAGGTTCCATAGTTTGGCGACTATTTCCTGATTGTTCATGATGCTGCGTGTCCTCCATCGTCGTATAGATTATTGTTTATTTCATTGATTACTGCGTCTAATTGGTTTTTAAATACTTTATTGATTTTGTCATAACCGCCGGCGTCTTGGAATGAACCGGTTTTGAAGGTCTGCTTGTTCAGAACCGATTCCAGCAGTAAATTTTTTTCAATCCGATCCAGCCAGCCCAGTTCCATTTTGCTGAAGCTGTGATTCTTTTTCAGTTTGGTTATGGCGTTTTTGATGCGCTGCTCGTGGCTTATCAGGGCTGAACCAATGGCCTGCTGGCGGATGAAGCTGATGATATCGGCCGCAATCTCTTCATTTTTGAGTTCTTTCCAGGCTGTATTCAACTGTTGTTCCGTAAAGTTATGACGATCCAGTTCCAGTTTCAGGCTTTTAAGGCTTTCCCGGGTCAGTTCGTCCGGTCGGGTAGTGACTGTTTTCAGGGCAGCAATGGTATTTATATTATTAGTGATGAAATTTTTGAATTCATCCAGATAGTCCTGAGGCTTCAAACCCTCACCATAACCCCGGCTGTGGCTGATCAGTTCATCTTCCTTGTCCGATATTACCACCGGTTTGGGTTTGCCGCTGCCTTCATTCAGAACTGCAAATAGTTTTTGGCTGTTCAACAGGTGCTTTTTGGCTTCCTCAACCGGCATATTTTTAATTTTTTCGATAAACTGAGTAGGGTTTTGCCCTCCAGCAAGGTCGATAAAATTCGCCAGGGCTTTTTCGCTCATATTGCGTTTCTTGCGCTGCAACTTGGCGATTATAATATCTATTTGGTTTTTAATCTGGGGTTCGGTTGGCAATACCTGCAGTCCCAGCAATAAATCCTCGAAACTGGTGTTGGGATTAACAACTACAGGCTTCATGGTATTGACCGGCGCTAAAGATTCATATACTCCCACCGGATCATATATTTCGAAATGGGTTTTGCCTATTTCTGGACATAGGCGGGTGGCCCTGCCCATCATCTGCTCAAACAGAATACGGGATTTGATGCAGCGCATGAATACCAGAGTGGTTATTTCCGGCACGTCTATACCGGTGGTAAGCAGGTCTACTGTAACCACAATATTGGGGTATTTTTCGTTCTTATATTTCTTTACCGCTGCCAGAACCTTCTTTTTGTTCCCGCCGCCAACGCTGCCGGTGATTTTCATGATAGCATCGTTGTCAACCCCGCACGGTTCATATATTTCTTTAAGTATTTTAATAATCAGATCGGCATGACTGTCATCTACCGCATACACCAAAGTCTTGCCTTCCCCCTCCGGATCCAGGTCATTGGCTATTTCGGTCAGGACTGTACGGTTGAAATTTTCAGTAATAACCTGGCGATTGAATTGCTCAACATCGAATTTTAATTCATCTTCCAGTTCGTCGCTATTGGTTATTTCTCCGGTTATGGGGTCATAGATCACCAAAGTTTCACCAGGCTGATAGATTATACCCTGGTCACTGAGTTTAGTCACAATAGTGTGCGGGGCATCATGGTCAACCAGATATCCGTCTATAACCGCTTCACGATATGTATAATTAAAAACCGGTTTACCGAATATTTCCGTCGTATGCAATGCTGGAGTGGCGGTTAGGGCTATTTTGACCGCATCAAAATATTCAACGACGGTGCGGTATTTGCCTATGTAGTCATCCTGGTTACGATAGAGTATTTCATCTTCACCCATTTCCTTGTCCAATATGTAGCCACGGTGGGCTTCATCTACTACAATCAGATCGTAATCCGTTACAGTCGGCATTGTCTCTTCTTCATTGTAAAGAATACGCTTTACCAGACTCTGAACCGTAGCCACGTGAATTTTGGTCTCTTTATCTATTTCTTTATCATCCAGGGTTTTTATGTTATAGATTTCATCCAGGGTCATCAGGTCTTCCAGTTTCACTTCTTTGAATACATCCTGAGCCTGTTCCCCTAAAGTGTTGCGGTCAACCAGGAAAAGTATGCGCTTAAAACGGCCGCTTTTAAGAAAGCGATAAATCATGCCGAGTACAGTACGGGTTTTGCCTGTGCCGGTAGCCATAGATAAAAGCACGGTTTCGCGTCCACCCATAATTGCGTGTTCTGCGTCGTCTATGGCTCGAATCTGATATTCGCGCAGGTTCAATCCATCCGGGTCTCTTAATAAATCATAAGGCATAGCTTTCAAGGTAGTGTTGGCAGCTTCAATATCCTGTTCGAGCAGTTCTTTTATACCTTCGGGACTCATCCAGCCCTGCTGGGCTTTGGATATATTGGATGATTGTCTTACGTCACGGAACCAAATACCAGATTTGGTTTCCATCTGTTTAAGATATCTGCGGCCGTTGGTGGCAAATAACAGCGGCACCTTATATCCATCCCAGTTGCCTATCTGGTAAGCAGCATGTTCTTCTTTGATTTCCTGAGCGTAATCCTTGCACTGATAATCCAAGACGGAAGGAACATCCGTAAACATACGCTTGGCTTCTATGATTCCGACCATTTTTTCATCGATGAATAAGGCATAATCAGCATAACCGTTCTTGCCAATATTGGAGTTGGTCGGCCATTCGGCAATGGCTATGTTTTTTCCCTTTACCGGTCTTACTCCTTTTGAGTATCTGAGCTTTGCAGTATCTGCTTCCCAGCCAACTTTACGTAGCTGTTCATCGATAATATAGCGGGTCTCTTCTTCGGATAGTTTTATTTGGGCCGCTGCTGCTGCAGATAATTTGACTCTCTCTGTTAACGAAGTACTCTGATCGTAGGTGTACGCGGCAGCGTGTTCCATTAATTGGCTGATTTGTTCTTCTTTTTGCTGCAGCATATGTTGATAGTCCGCCGATGCAGGCTGTTCTTCAGGCAGTTCAAAACCTACTGGCTCATAATTCCACTCTCCATAAACCTGCATGAACCAAACTCCCAGATTATAGGCCATTTCCAGCAGCGTTATACAATCGTCTAACGATTCATAGTTGGCGTGGGATGCTTTATTTCGAGTGATTCTTAAGGAGTATAAAATGTCATTGATATCGTGTGGGATAAGGCCTTCTTTTTTAAGGAGTCTGATGCGGTTGGCATGGGTATTATCGTATTGAGGCGGCTCAATCTTATCCATCTCCAACATCATATTAACCATCGTTTCGGCATACAGCCCCAACTTGAACAAGCATGCATTAGGATCTGTATAGAGATAGTTTTCTGCTGCACCAGCTATTTTCGCCAGAAGCGGAAAGGTTGTTTCCAGAAATTCGAAGTTTGATTTCATATCTTTGCCTCGTCAGTTCCCTGAAAATCTCATTAATAATAAACGCCATGCCTGAGCTAACAGTACCCTTCCATATTTTACTATACTTTGTGACTAATTTCCTTCTTCTTCGCGTTATTTTTTATCAAAACATCGGAAGGCATAACACTGGGTCAGGAAAAAAATTATGATTTCATCAGCCATATGAGATGGAATGCCAGGGCTTGAGGTTGTGCGGGGGAAATTGTCGATTGGTACTTGAGTAAATTGTGGGGTACTCAAAACCGCTTAAAATAAATTAATTATATTAGGGAATGGGATAGCTAGCATCGGGTTCTAATGGCCAAAAGTACCCTTTAATGCAGTTTGGATTCCTGATGCAGATCTGAATATGGTTTTTATCTTTAAATCCAGCGTTTGGATAAAGCTCCTTACCTTCAAGGAAACCGCCTCTTAATGAATCATATGGCCTATAGCCTTGGAATTCATTATAAGTATGCAGGATCTCAAATACAGCACAATCAAGATACCGTAATAATAAATCAGAATCTTTTTTTATCGGCTTATTTTGGGGTATTTCATCCGTCGTGCTGCATAATAATTCATAGGCTTCCTTGACTATTATTAAAGATTTTGATTCAAATAAGTTCAGGCAATAACCCAGGTCAATAATAGCACCTACAACTGCAGGTTCATTTACCACTCCTCTGGTACGCTCCGGATGTTCTTTTAACATTTGTGCATATTCTAAAGCTCGGTTCGGATTATTTTCCCAGAAGTAAACCCCATGCCCCAACCAGTCAAAATCATTTTGGCTGGCGATTAATGTAGCATTGCCGTTGATAACATCGTTGGCCACACTCTTGTCGCAGCCATGGAAACCAATAATGAAATTAGGTAAGGAGGCATACATAGTCGAATACATCTTTACTTATATTCCTTCTTGAGCTTACCATTTTTATCATACATTCCAGTTGCATGAAGAAATGAACTGGCTGCCGTTTTTGATTTAGTAATTTCTTTTCTAAAACCCTGCATTTCTTTTGCTTGCTTCTGGGCGTCTTGAATAGTCAAAACTTGCTTACCGGTCATGGTCGTGTGGGTTGAAGAACTTTTTGCCATACTCTAACACCTTCTAACAAACAGAATAAAGACCTGAATTTTGTTTCATTATAGCATATGTTTTGATTACATTCTCATGATCATTTAAATGTCAATTGTTTATCCCATCCAACTGCTGCAAAAGGCCGGGGTAGATCTTCTAACTCCCCAGCCAGTCGACGATGCTTTGAAGTATTTTGGAAAATTATTGGATGAACTGGAGGACTTAGTTCAATAAAAAAATACTATATTTGCCTCAAAATGAGCATAACTATGGTAGAGACAATTAATGCTGGATTGGGGGCATAGATAATTTGACCCAGATGAATAGTGAGGCTGTCTTTGATGAAAAAATAAAAAGCATCAAACCGCTTCTGGAGGATTATGCCAATTTCGACCTGGTTATTGGAATTCCTTTCCTGGATGAAAATAGCAGGCTGCCTTCTGTTCTGCAGTCAATTGATGACATATTACAGAGTTGGATTGGCAGAAGGCAGCTTATTGTCTGTGCCGGAGACTATTCCGGGGAAAAAACCCTGAGCGAGATTGAGTCCTTGGCACTGAAACATCCTCATTTAGAATTTCTCATGCCTCCTGAAGCCAGTGGTAGGGGAATGAGTATTAGGGCATTTCTGGAGATTGCCAAGACCCTGGAAGCGGATTTACTTGTTTTTAATACCCATATGGGAACGGTGGGAGGCCCGGGGGGAGACACGACCTGGCTGGAAAGCCTTTTAACCCCGATTCAGGGCAACTATGACATGGTTCTGGGCAGTCTGCGACGCTTTCTGGGCATAGATAGTATAGCCTTCATGCTGGCTGCACCTATGCTGGAATCCTTTTACGGAAGCCGTTTGAGCGATCCTCTGGGAGGAGTCTATGCCATAAGCCATGATTTCATTGAAGAATTAGCAGAAGAAGCCAAATTTTGGGCCGGCATTATAAACGGATATGGAATTGATTTTTGGCTAATTACCCGCGCGCTGGTCTGGAATAAAAAAATATGTGAAGTCAACCTGGGAGGAGAAATCGGCAGTCAGGACTTAAGTAGAAGAAACGTGATTTTTCGGGATCTTGCTGCGACCGTCTTTGAAAGTGTCCGCCGGGACAGTGCCATATGGTTGAGGGACCGACTGCTGATTAAAGTAGCCGATATTTTAGCCCGTAGTGAAGTGGAAAGGCCCGATCTGATCAAGCATCCTTTGAGCGATTTATTGAAAAGTTTCCAGAAAATCAGGGATAAGTACCGGCCAATTATGGAGCATTGCCTGACAGAAAAAATGCAGGAAGATTTAGATACAGTATTAGCGATGACACCGGAGAAATTCTATTTCAGCGATCACTTGTGGGTGGCCTGTCTTTATAGTTTTATGCTTGACTATATTTTTGGAGAGGAAGAGCGACACGAGGAAATTCTTCAGGTATTAACCGCTTTATATAACGGACATGTGGCCAGTTATGCCATACAGATGAAGAGTTTTGGTGAGTCCATAACAAACTTTCTTCCTGATGAGCGGGATGATTTGATGGTAGGCAAGATGGAATCCGTCCGTCAGCACCTTACGGGAGAGTTTTGGCTGCAGAAACCGCAGTTTAACCAAAACTGGCTTCATAAATCGGAGCAGGTAAAGCCCCCATTGGTTCCATTGGGTTATATGGAGTATGTACCCGGTAAACCGGTAGTAGTGCCTAAGAAAATCGTTGGCAAAGACAAGAGAATTGTCCAGACTGATAATGTATTCAAGCAGCTTCGCAATCAATATGAAGACAAATTCAATCGATTTATCAACGCCGGTTTGAGTTTGCCGGAAACGGCAAATTCGGATGAGATAATATCTGCCGTGGCCGGGTTTATGGCTCAGGCGGAAAAAGCTCTGGACGAACTACTGCCCGGAGACCTCTATACTGCGGAAGGACTGGAGCAGTTTGTGACCGCCCTGTTTGAATTGCTTCCGCAACAATTTATGTTTACCATAGGTTCCGATCTCTTGCGGGAAATGCTAATGCGCTTTCCGCCTATTAATCTTATGATTCCTCTAGGTTATTACAAACCCGATGACTTGATTAAGAACATGGATGTCAGAGATGCTGTAACTTATGTCAATCTGGTGGAAAGCTGGAGTTATTCTGATCGTGATCTGAGCTGGTTGGTTGATGAGCTTAGACCTGCCAGCTTCGAATTGGTTGAGCTAAAACCCTTGGTAATTAGTAATGAGATGCCCTATGGGTCAACCGCTCAAACCAAGATATCCAATTTGAATAGAATTACGGCGCGGGTGACCATTAAGGCTATAGAATCAGGCAAGGGAGGCAGTTATCCCAAGCTAAGCTATTTTACTTCTATCGTCCGGCGTTTGGGGGTGGCAGAACATTTCTCGCGCATGTTTCACCAGAACGTATGGGAAAGGAAAAATATCGGCAACAAAGCCCGTAACTCCCTGCTGGGTTTACGCAAGGGAGATGAATTCTCGGCCAATGTAATTTTCGAAAACGCCAACCACCGTGTTCTGGTGAGGAACATCAGGAGTGTATCTGCCAGGCTTAATAGCCTGGGAAAGCATGATATGGCCCGGATATTTGAGCTGATGGCTGAAGGCTACGGCCTTAGCCAAGTTCTGGAAAACGGCACCTTCTTGACCTGTACCGCCTGGAGCTGGGCCAGCTATAGTTATAAGGGCGGTTTGAAAATTCCCAGTCCGCTCACTACCAGCGTGGAAGGGAGATGGTTCAATCATGACTTCCTGGAAGCCTTATATGAGGAACTGGGTTATGATCAAGCGGAAATCATGCAGTCTACTTTCAGGTTAATTCAAGCCGGAAGGGGAGCGCAGAACCTGCTGGATGCTCTACTGCCGGCACGTCCTAAAGATGTACCGGTTGTAGTGCAGGAGACTACCAATGAACCTAGTAAAACTTTGCGCCGCTACCATGGCAATCCCCTACTGGAACCGGTTGCCAATCATGACTGGGAGTGTAAATATGTACTGAATCCGGGCGCTTTAAGGATTCATGACCGGGTATACCTGTTTTACCGGGCGGTAGGCAATGATGATGTATCACACATCGGACTGGCCGTCACCGATGGATACCAGGTGCTGGAAAGACTCCCCCATCCCATTTTCTCGCCCGCCATAGCCGAGGAGAGGATGGGCTGTGAAGATCCGCGGCTTATCATAATAGGTGAACGGATCTGGATGCTGTATACGGCCTATGATGGTAATATGGCCCAGATAGCAGCCGCCTCGATTAACGTTGAAGATTTTTTGCAGCGTCGCTATGATTGCTGGCAGAGAGAAGGGCTGGCCTTCAAGAACATATGGGATAAGGATGCCATATTATTCCCCGAAAAGATCCAGGGTAAATATATACTGTATCATCGTATTGAACCTAGTATGTGGATTACGTATATGAATGAAGTGGCTTTTCCCTGCCGGGAGCAACATGCCATTATTATTGGGCCCCGCCCGGGGCGTATGTGGGATTCCCTGAAGATCGGAGCCGGAGCCCAGCCTTTAAAGACCAGGTATGGCTGGCTGCTGATTTACCATGGAGTGGATTATAACTATGTTTATCGTCTGGGAGTAATACTGGTAGATTTGCATGACCCCCGCAAGGTTCTATATCGTTCACCCAACCCGATTCTGGAGCCGGAGGAGGACTATGAAATAGGACTTAGCGGAGCCTGGGTACCCAATGTGGTCTTCACCTGTGGTGCGGTAGCCGGGTGCGACAAAGAAGTCCTGGATGATGACGATGAAATTCTGGTTTATTATGGAGCGGCCGATACCAGTATCGGAATGGCCCGAGCTGCGCTTAAAGACCTTGTCCCCGAGAAGTTCCGCCGATTGCCTTAAACTGTCCGAAATTAATTCTTCTCTGCGCAGGACTATGGTTTCAGTTGTAGAAATACATAGAGAGCGCTCCAGTAAAGCGCAACCGAAAGCTGAGCGGAGGAATGGCATGAAGTCTTTAGTTCTGGCGGAGAAACCAAGTGTGGCCAGAGAAATTGCCCGGGTCTTAAATTGCCCCAAAAAAAATAAGGGTTTCATTGAAGGCTCTGACTATGTGGTTACCTGGGCTCTTGGCCATTTGGTGACCCTGGCGGAGCCTGAAGATTATGATCAAAAACTTAAGAACTGGCGCATGGAGGATTTGCCCATGCTGCCGGACAAGATGAAATTAAAGGTTATTAAGCCCAGTTCCCAGCAATACCACGTAGTAAAAAGCTTAATGCAACGGGGAGATATCAAGGACTTGATAATTGCAACCGATGCGGGGCGGGAGGGGGAACTGGTAGCTCGCTGGATAATGGATAAAGCTGCCTGGAAAAAGCCTTTTAAACGTCTCTGGATATCATCGCAGACCGATGCTGCGATCAAGGACGGGTTTGCAAATTTGAAGGCAGGAAGTGCATACAATAATCTGTATAGTGCCGCCGTATGCAGGGCTGAGGCGGACTGGTTGATCGGGTTGAACGTTACCCGAGCCCTATCATGCAAATTCAATACCCAGTTTACTGCCGGAAGAGTGCAGACCCCCACCTTGGCCATGATTGTCAATCGCGAAAGAGAAATTAAAGAATTCAAACCGGTAGACTATTGGACTATCCGGGCTGATTTTGGCGATTATTACGGGGACTGGCGCGACAAAAAGGGACAGGGACGTATATTTGATCTTGCCCGGGTGGAAGAATTGCTGATGAGATTAAAAGGGCATTCCGCTAAAATTACTGATATACGGCGCGAAACTAAAAGCGAGCCTCCACCGCTGGCCTATGATTTGACAGAATTGCAGCGGGAGGCCAACCGGCGGCTTAATTTCTCGGCCCAAAAAACCCTGCAAGTTCTGCAAGATTTGTACCAGGAACGAAAACTGGTTACCTATCCGCGTACCGATTCTCGATATATTCCCCGGGATATTGTGCCGACTCTGCCTGCCCGTCTGAAGGGCATGGGGGTAGGGCCTTATTCTGAACTGGTTAAGCCCTTGCTGCAGAAAAAGTTGGCGCCTGGCAAACGGCTGGTAGATGACAGCAAGGTAAACGATCATCATGCCATTATTCCTACCGAGCAGCCTTTAAGAATTGAAATTTTGAGTTTGGATGAGAAAAAGCTTTATGATCTGATTGCTAAACGGTTTATAGCGGTATTGTATCCTCCTTATATTTATGATCAGACTACCTTGATCACGATAGTGAATGGGGAAGCATTTCATTCGCGGGGCAAGGTGGTGAGAGACCTGGGGTGGAGAGCCGTGACGGCAATAACTGCGGAAAGGGAACAGGGTCAGAAGGATGAACTCCCCGAACAGACGCTGACCCAGCAGAAGGAGGGCAGTCAGAAGGAAGTCAAGAGCTGCAAGGCCAATAAATCCAAAACCAAACCACCGTCACGTTACACCGAAGCAACTCTTTTGACTGCCATGGAAAGTCCGGGCAAATTTATCGATGATGAAGAATTGCGGGAATCCATGAAGGGCAGCGGGCTAGGGACTCCTGCTACCCGTGCCGAAATTATAGAAAAACTTATTAATACCTTCTATATAGAACGCAATGGTAAGGAACTCTTACCTACTTCCAAAGGCATACAACTTATTCCCCTGGCTCCAGCGGCTCTGAGGTCCCCGGAATTAACAGCTCAATGGGAACAGCGCCTGACGGATATTGCCCGGGGTCAAGGCAGCAAAGCGGAATTTGTCGCCGGTATCCGCCAGAGTGCACGGGAAATGGTGTATGGGATCAAGACGGATGCTGCCGAGTATAAGGCTACCAATATTAGCAAAAGCAAATGTCCCGCCTGCGGCAAATATATGCTTATCGTAAATGGCAAAAGGGGCAAGATGCTGGTATGCCCCGATAGGAACTGCGGGCATCGGCAGCCTGAGAAAGAGAATGAAAATGTCGGATTTGGCAATTCCAAAAGGGCTAGTCAGATGAATCAAAAATTAATCAGCCAATACAGCGATAAGGAAGATATTGGGCAGAATTTGGGTGATAAACTTAAGGCCGCCTTGGACAAAAAGCAGGGGAAAAACGGTTTATCATAGTCGGGGAATAAGGTATAGGGGCGACCGTTATTATACCTGCAGCGTAGAATGAAACCTGCTTGAACTGCCGTTGGAGAAATAAAACGAAGGAGCGGATGGGGAAATGAATATTATCGCCATTGACGAACTGCCATTGCAGCCTACCCCATTAGGGGGAAAGGCCAGAATTATGGTTGACAAACCGGAAGTCAAGCTGGTGAACCTGGTGCTGGATGCGGGTGACTTGGTGCAGTCTCATGATGCTCCGGTAGATGTAATATTTATAGTGCTCGAAGGTCGGGGCAGCATGCTGGTGGAACATGATCATATCGAAGTTGAGAATGGTCAGTTAGTCACGGTTCCCGCAGGTCTATCCCGGCAGATAGTGGCTGATAAGGATGAGGGGCTAAGTCTGCTGGTGGTCAGAAGTCCCAATAAATAGGTGTACCTCGATTTTTACTGGGAGGGTGATTGAGTGAAGCGATTGATGGCGGGAATACTGGTTATGTCTTTAATGTTTATGCATATAACTTTGGAAGCATCCGCTGTTGTGCCTACAGGCAGTATAACCGATATTGGCGGGCATTGGGCGCAAGCCGATATTGAAAAGGCCTGTACGCAAGGCTTAATGGGCGGGGTTAGCGAGGATGCACAGGGAGCCGGGATATTTCGGCCCGATAAGGATTTATCACGTGCTGAACTGGCTTTAATTATGGTAAGGATTTTTGCGCTGGATATAGATAAGACGAAATATGTCCGGCACCCTACAGCTAGCGATTATTATTTGGATGTTAACGAGAGTGACTGGTATGCCCGGGCGGTTATACTGTGTGCGGTGAACGAGGTCTTTCCATTCGAACAACAATTTCGACCTGGTGAGTCAGCCAGCCGGCTGGAAGTGGCCCAGGCTATATATAAGTGCTGTGTTTTAAGAAAAGTACCCCTGCCTGCTGTCACCAATTCAGCTTCATTTGAGGATGCAGGCGTTTTGTCCCCGGACCAGATCCAGGCACTGGAATTTCTGTCTGTTAAGGGAATAATGAACGGCTATGAAAATCATTTCCGGCCTCAGGATTCGCTCAGTAGAGCCGAGATGGCGGTTATTATTAATCGCAGTGTCAGTGTATTGGAAGAAGACGGGAAAATATGGCTGAGCGGCATTCTAATGAGTATGGGCGCTTAGGTAGATACCTTCAATTCTAGCCTTCATTTACTGCAAACACTCCGCTGTTCGGGTTATTAACCGAAGCATCATGATTTTATTCATCTTCCCCGAAAACATGGGACAAATTGAACAAATGATGAAATAATATAGTAATTAATGGGATATTGGTTTAAGATAATAGTGCTATGATTTAATCACTGAGACATAGTATTATATAGCCTTAGGCGGTATGCCATTATCGATCATTTCCTGCCCGGCATAATTTTATTAAATCCAAATTCCTTGTCAGGTAGGAGGATAATTATTGAGTTTATTTAGAAAAACCATATTTATAATAATCGCCATGCTTGGTGTTGCATATCTCTTATTCTTCCTAAACACAAGATTTATCTTATTGAACAGTTTCTCCAGTCTCGAGCAGCAGTACGTCCAACTGGATGTAAGGCGGGTTTTGAGTGCGATGGATGACGAGATTACGAACATGGCAAGAATTAACGCCGATTGGGCCAGTTGGGATGATAGTTACCGCTTTATGGCTGATCATAATGCGCAGTATATCAATACCAATGTGAACGAATGGACATTCGAAGCCCTCCGTATTGACATCATAATTTTCTTGGATACCTCCGGACAGATCGTCCTTGGGAAAGCCTACGATCTTGCCAATGGCGAGGAAAAGTCCATTCCATCAAGTTTGATGAATCATATCGATTCTTCAAGTCTTATCTTCAGCAATGTTAGCAAACAAGAGCCGACCGTGGGAATACTTAAGCTGCCGGCAGGAATGATGCTGATCAGCGTCTGGCCTATTTTAAACAGCCAGGGGCAGGGCCCGGTAAGAGGGGCTCTTTTAATGGGCCGATATCTGGATCAACAAGAAATTGAGGCTTTAGGGAATAAAACCCATCTGCCAGTTAATCTACTACCTTTCAATCCTTCTGAGGATCAGATTAATCCCCAAGATATCTACGCAGAATTGCTTAATGGCCAGCCTATAGTAAGCCGGGATATAAGTGACGACAAAATGACTGCCTATGCCATGATGAAGGACATTTATGGTGAGCCCGCTTTGCTTCTGCGGGTAGATATGATCAGAGAAATATACCGACAGGGCCAAAAGACCAGCAGGAATTTGGGCAGTCTATTCCTGGTGGTGGGTACATTGTTTGGCATGATTATGCTGTACTTAATAAAAAAATCCATATTCACACGCCTTGGGGACCTGAGCCAAAGTGTAGAGAAGATTGGGATTAACAGAGATTTATCGCAGCGCTTAAATGTGGAAGGTAACGACGAATTAGCAACCTTGGCGGAGGAAATTAACCTTACTCTATCCCAACTGGAACAAGCCCAATTCAAATTGCATGAAAGCCGCGAGCAGTACCGGCAGTTGTTTGATGATTCTTTTTCAGCCAACTTCATATGCACTTTTGAAGGAAAACTGCTAATGTGCAATCCCGCCTTTTTGGATCTTTTTGGCTTCGGCAGTATGCAAGAAGCACATGAGTATGATTTGGCAAAAGTATTTCCGACGCCAGAGTCTCGGAAGGAATTTACAAATATGCTAATAGAATTCAAATATTTGCGTCTTTATGAACATATGCTACGAAAGCTGGATGGTACGGAAATATATGTGTTGGAAAATGTTATGGGTCATTTTAATAGTGAGGGCCGATTGACCGAGTTGCAGGGACAGCTCATTGATATAACCGAGCGTAAGCGGAGTGAAGAAGAGATAAAATATTTGAGTTTTCATGATAAACTAACCGGTTTATACAACCGGGCTTTCTTTGAGGAAGAACTGCAGCGTTTGGACACCGCCAGGAACTTGCCTATTACCATAGTTATGGGCGATGTTAACGGACTTAAGCTGGTTAATGATGCCTTGGGACACAACCAAGGTGATCGGCTTCTAAACGATATGGTACAAATAATCCGCCAGTTTTGCCGCCGCGAAGATATCGTGGCCCGCTGGGGCGGGGATGAATTCTTGATGCTATTGCCCAAGACCCCTGAAAAAGTGGCTCAGGATATATGTGATAATATACAAAAGGCCTCTATTTGCCGGGTGGAAACACTGCAGGCGAGTATGAGCCTGGGTGTTGCCAGCAAGGTTGAAGCTAGTCAGGATATGCAAGAAATAATAAACCTTGCTGAAGAACGTATGTATCGCAACAAACTACTGTACCACCACAGCGACCAGAACAGCCTGATTGTTTCAATACTTAAGACCATGCATGAAAGAGACTTCCTTAACGAAGATGAAATAGAGAAGCTGCGCTATCTAGCTTTAGATTTCGGCAAGATAGCTGGTCTTAATATGAACGAACTGGAAGAATTAGAGTTGCTGGCTGACCTGCATGATATCGGCAATTTGTCCATACCTGACGATATTTTTGCCAAAGCAGATGCTCCCACTGCGGAAGAATGGAAAGTTATCAGGAAGCACTGTGAGCTGGGTTATAACATTGCCAGATCCTTGCCGGAAATTGCCTGCATTGCTGATGCAATTCTAGCCCACCATGAGAGGTGGGACGGAAGCGGTTATCCTTTAGGGCTTAAAGGAGACCAGATCCCTTTGGCATCCAGGATGATAGCAATTATGGATACTTATATCGCCATGGTGCAGGGTAGACCTTACCGGGAAAAGAATTCCAGCGAGGAGGCTTTAGCCGAACTTAAAAAATATGCCGGGACGCAGTACGATCCTCATTTGGTTGATTTATTTGTCGAGATGATGAGCAAAGACAAAAAGTGAAAGCATCAGCGCTTTTAATCCGGTTTAAGGCAGATTAAGGATCACTATTAAAAAAGTAAGAAAATGTAAGCAAATATCATGACAATCCTTGCTAATTGAATGTTTTTGTTGTATAGTGAAAAGGCCTTGTTCTATAATTCATCTCCTGACTGGTGTAATTAGGGTTCAAGAGTATCTCCCACGAAAGGAGGTTAATTAATGTTTCAAGACAAATATTTGACATGTAGAGACTGTGGCGCGGAATTCCTGTTCTCAGCTTCTGAGCAGGAGTTTTATGCAGAGAAAGGTTTTGAAAACGAACCGGCTCGTTGCCCGTCTTGTCGTCAAGCCCGTAAACAAGGTAGAAATGGCGGGGGCGGGGGCGGATTCCGTTCCAGAGACAACAATCGTCAACAATTCCCGGCAGTATGTGCAGCTTGTGGTTGTGAGACTACGGTTCCCTTTGAACCTACCGCTGGCAAACCTGTGTATTGCAGGGACTGTTTTCAACAGCGCAGAGGTTAAGCGCGGGTTGTTTGTAAGACATTAAAATTAACCGGGTTACAAGCGTAAATGCTATAACCCGGTTTTTTGTTTTAGCAAACGGTGTCAGGCCTGACCCCATGATACTTGCGGCAGTTCCCGACTGATGCTGCCGGTCATTAGGATATCGGTCAACAGTAAAGAAAGAACCGCTTCCGCCCCTTGATTCAAATTCAACCCATCCTCAGTAAGGGCATCGTGACATCCTCCGCTGACCTCATTATATAGGGAAAGACCATGAAGATTCCGTCCTCGATACCAGTTGTGGGCCAGATGAGCCAGTTCAATATAATCGCTTTTACCCAGGTTTTGAAATGCTTCCCAACAGGCAAAGGCAATCGAAGCGGCATCTACCGGCTGCTGGTCAAAACGTGGCAACTGGCCATCGCGGTGGTACCAGCCTTGATTTCCCACAATATTTAGATAACCCTGGCTGAATAAATTATCAACTAAAAAATTGAGAGACTCATGAGCTATTTTCAAACACTTTTTGTCACCGTTAAAGGCATAAACGCTGAACAAGGCATGTGGCAATATGCCGTTACAATAGGTAATATAGTTTTCAAACCACATCCAATCCCGACTTCGGGTGCGAGCGTATAATCCGATTAAATAAGCCGCTAATAAGTTGATCAATTCGTGTAAAAACTTGTCCGGGCAGGGCATTTTTCCTTTACATAGACCCAACAGCGCATAAGCAATAGCCCGGGGAGAAGTAAAGGTTTTGACCACCGGAAATTGATTGATTAGTATTTTTCCGGCCTGACAAGCCAGATCGGGCCAATCGCTGCAGGTAGCTGCACTGCAGGCCAGAAGTGCGCGACCAATGCTGTCTTCGGAGTCAAAGTGTGAATAATATTTTCCTGCCAAATAAAAATTGCTCCAGCTTCCATCGGGTCTCTGTGCCTTTTCCAGATAATTTAAAAACCTGAGGGCATAAAAATACGCGCTTTCCCCCATCGACAGGCTCACCAGTAAGCCGCGGGCATTGTCATCCAGGGTATAGCCGCTGTAAGGATCAGGAAGGTCTTGTTTGGAAAACTGTAAAATACCAAAATCATCGACCATATTAAGGAAGTGGCTATAGTTTGGCATAATTCAACCTGCTTTCATCACTGTCACTTTCATGAAGAATCTTTTTGAAAAATCCGCTGTACTGTTGGCCGACATTGGGCCAACTCCAGGTTTTGCCGACCTCAAAAGCATTTCTCTGAAGTCTGAGTTTTAATTCTCCATCCTGCAAGATCGTTTCCATTAAGGTAGCCAGTTCCTGCGACGAGACATCCCTGGTTATAAGGCCTCGTTCTTCTTTTAAGACTTCAGACGCATAGGCATAGGGAGTAGACACGATGGCGCGACCACAACCCATGGCAAAGGCCATAGTGCCACTTACTGCTTGATCCTTATTGGGGTAGGGACTGAGGTAGATGTCGGTCATATATAGATATTCGCCCAGTTCCTCGTCAGTAAGATATTTATTTATAAATACCACTTCATTCTGTATATCAAGTTCCGCAACAAGTTCTATCAGCATTTGACGATATTTTTCTCCTTCATGTTTTTGCAGCATGGGATGAGTTTGACCCAGGATCAAATACCGGACTGACGGATGCCGGGGAACAAGCTCGGCCACCGCACGGATGCCAAGTTCCAGGCCTTTGCCGGGACCGATAAGTCCAAAGGTACTGATAATATCGCGGCCTTTGAAATCGTGTTTGGCTTTTAGAGTATCTGATGGATAGGGTTTGAATTCAGGGACCCCATGGGCAATAACCTTGATCAACTCGGAAGGTGCTTCATAAAGGTCAATTAAGAGCTGAGCCGACTTTCTTGTCATGCAGAAAATTCCCGATGCCCGATGACAAAGATCATTTAGAATATGTTTCTGACGTTTAGAAGGGCAGGGGAGGACAGTATGGGTAATGAGTACAAAAGGCTTGTGTAATAATTTGACAAATTGGCGGATATACTCTCCATTTTCGCCACCGTAGATCCCATATTCATGTTGGATAACAACTAATTCAATATGCCGGGACTTGTTGACAAAGTTGGCCGCTTTGACATAGTCCTGTTTCTGTTGTTGCCTCAAATTGAGCACGACTTCTTCCGGATAACAATAGGCATATTCATCGTCGGATACTGTCATTACTTGCACTATATGCCCCTGCGGCAATAGGCTGTTACGCAGATCCATGGAAAAAGTGGCAATTCCGCATTGTTTGGGAGGGTAAGTTCCCAGATTGAGTATTGTCATCCTATACCACTCCTTAAGTAGTTAGTATACGGTCAGCTTTGATTCTGTATGTTATATGGTTTAATCTTTCCGAATAACATAAAGAACTAGGATTGACAGTATACCTATGTACTGTCTAATATTTTTCCCCTGTAGGACTTGGGCTTATACTTGGTCAGGCAAATATTTTTATTCAGGTGGGAGATTAAAACCAATTTCATGCAGATATGTGAAGATTGTCTTTTTTATTTCATCCCGGCTGGCCGGTGAATCGCCTTCACAGCGGAAAATAATTTCCGGGCCGGTGTTGGAAGCTCTTATCAAGCCCCAACCGTGGGGGAAAATTATCCGGGCCCCATCTATTTGGATTACCTGATATTGCTTGCGGAAATGATCTAGCACTTGCTCTACCAATCTGAACTTCTCAGGGTCGGTACTGGCCAATCTAATTTCCGGGGTGGCAAAATAACGAGGAATATCACTTAACATTTCCGTGATCGTAGACGTACTCTTTGACAACAGGGCAATAAGTCGCGCCCCCGCATACAAGGCATCATCATAGCCATAATAATCATCTGCAAAAAACATATGCCCAGACATTTCACCGGTAAATATAGCATTGATTTCTTTCATTTTTGCTTTTATCAGCGAATGCCCGGTTTTATATATGAGCGGAATACCCCCCAGACGCTCGATCTCGTCGATTAAACTCTGGGAGCATTTTACCTCTACGATGCACTGACTGCCGGGATGACGAGGTAATATATCACGCCAAAAGAGGATCATTAACATATCACCCCAGATTAAATTACCTTCCTTATCTACCACTCCGATCCGGTCACCGTCTCCGTCGATTCCAATACCTATGTCGGCATCCTGCCTCTTGACCTCAGCAATAAGATCCTGCATGTTTTGGACGCTGACCGGATCGGGATGATGATTTGGGAAACTGGGATCGGACTCACAGTAGAGTTCTGTCACATCGCAGCCTAGGCGACGATATAGAGTTCCGGCAAATAATGAGGCGGTTCCGTTGCCGCAATCCACTACAATTTTAGGCAAATGGGGGCCGAGTTTAATCTTGTTTGCAATCATTTCTATGTAATCTTCGGTTATATCATAGCCGCTCAAATAGCCAGGTTCTCCATTTATAAAAGCCCGTTCCTCAACGATGCGACGAATATCCTGGATTTGCTCACCATATATTGTGGAGTCGCCCATTAAAATTTTACAGCCGTTGTACTCCGCGGGATTATGGCTGGCAGTTATCATTATCCCGGCCTCTATCCCCAGGTGACGGGCGGCAAAATAAAACATGGGAGTGACGACCAATCCCAGATCCACTACGTCGCAACCGGATTGTAGGAAAGCTTTCACCACCAGGTCGCAAAAACGAGGGGAAGACTGGCGATTGTCCCGCCCCACCAGCATCCGGCGATGACCATGACGGTAAGCATAGGCTGCAAATGCCGAGGCAATATCGCTCATCATCTCCTCTGTAAGTTCCCGATCAACAATCCCTCTAATGTCATACTGGCGAAAAATATGATTAATATGAATCCCTTCTTTCCATATATATATCGGTGGGGTCAAGCCTGACCCCTTTGCGCCCTAGAGCAGATCATATCTTTCTTTTTGCTCCAGAAGATCCACCAGATGGCGTAGATCCTGGGTTTTATCCCGGTCTGCCACCAGTATGATATCATCTGTTTCTACTACCAGCAGTTTTTCAACCCCGAAAAGGACGACGGTCTTGGCGGCCTGCTTTATCAGACAATCCTTGCTCTCCAGAGCCAGAATATCATGGCCGGTGCAGGTATTATGGCATTCATCTCCATCCGCTAGTTCTTCCAGAGCATTCCAGGTGCCCAGGTCACACCACCCGAAATCGCTTTCCACTACAGCCATGCGATCACTTTTCTCAGCAATTCCGTAATCCAGGCTGATATTGGGAAGTGATGAATAGGACTGAATGTATCCTTCATATCCGTCCAGGAGCTTATCATATAATTCCGGCAGGTGCCGGGCGAATTCTTCCCGCAGGGTTTTTATCTTGCCTACATATATACCGGAGTTCCATACATGACGCCCGGTCTGTAGGTAAGATTGGGCAGTGGGTAGATCCGGTTTTTCACAAAAAGAGTCAACCTGAAATACATCCGGCAATTCCCCGACTTCCCATTTACTCCGCTCAATATAACCGTAACCGGTTTCAGGCCTGTTGGGGGCTACGCCAATGGTGGCAATGTGATCCTGCTGAGCCGCTCGAACCGCCTTTTGAACACACCGACTGAAAGAATCAGGGTCTAAAACATGGTGGTCAGAGGGGAATATACCCAGAACGGCATCCTCATCGTCTGCTCCGCATTTCGCCAGCACCAATCCTACCGCCGGAGCAGTGTTTTTTCCTTCCGGCTCGCTTAGTATCTCTATAATACCGGCATCGTCACGGCTCTGAACCAATTTATTGATGTCTGCAAAAAGTTCATCGTTGGTTATAATTACTACCCGTTGCGAACCTGCCTTTACCAGACGATCAATAGTGTGATCCAGCATGGATCTATTATTGATGAATTTGCAGAGCTGTTTCGGATGCGTGCGGCGGCTTTCGGGCCATAAACGGAGCCCTTTGCCTCCGGCAAGAATAACCGCTATCATTATCAATACCTCCATTAATAAAGAAGACTTGCTTCAGGTGGAGTTTTAACTCCATCTGAAGCTTAGTCGCACTTATCCAGGGACTTAGTCGCTCTTACCTCTGCCTTTAGAGACGGGGCTTCTAGAGCGACTTAGTCATCGGATAAACACAACACTATCTTATGCATTGAATTTATTTTTCATTCTCTGCAATTAAGTAGAATTGTACTATAGCGATTAAAAGCGAGTTTGAATTTAAGAGTTGGTTGGCATTAAGGAGGGAAGGAAGTGGAAAGAACCGGGCCTGTTCAAGCTGGCGGGGTGGTTGCAGCAAACGGACCGGTTAGGTTGTCGGGTTTGGGACCGTAGAATTGGTAATAGCAGCATTGGATTCTGCCATTGTATAGCTTGCGTTTTTTATCGGCCTTGCGACCGAAATACTTCTCGAATTGGGGATGGGAGCTAATAATATAGAATGACCAGGTATTTAGGTTCTTAAGAACCGCCCCGGTGGTTCTATACAGATTTTCGACAGCGACCTTTTCCGATAAGCGTTCCCCATAAGGCGGATTGCTGATCAGGTACCCGTAATGGTATTGGGAGCGTAAGTTGCTTATTTCCTGACGCTGGAAGGAGATGGTCGTGCCCAGTCCGGCTTGCCGGGCATGGTAGCGGGCCAGATCAAGAACTTGGGCATCATTATCGAATCCCAGGATACCCATAGTCTGGTCGCGCAGAATCGAGTCACGGGCTTCTTCGCGGGCCGTACGCCAAATGCTGGCGGCTAACTGGGGCCACTTTTCCGCTGCAAATTCCCGGTTTAAGCCGGGGGCTATCTTACGCCCGATCATAGCAGCTTCGATGGGTATAGTACCCGAACCGCAAAAGGGGTCAATGAAAGGTCGATCAACTTTCCAGCGGCTCAGATAAACCAGGGCCGCAGCCAGGGTCTCCTTTAATGGAGCCTCGGCTGACAACTTGCGATACCCCCGCTTATGCAGACCGGCCCCACTGGTATCAATGGTAAGGGTAACCCTGTTTTTGAGCAAAGCCACCTGGATTTTGTAGCGGGGACCGCTTTCCTTAAACCAGCGGCGGGGATGCTTCTGTTTCATTTTCTCTACAATAGCTTTCTTAACGATAGCCTGGCAGTCAGATACGCTGAAAAGCCGGGACTGAATCGATTTGCCCTCCACCGGGAATTCGGCGTCTTCCGGCAGCCAATCCGCCCAGGGCAGGCTGCGGGTTTTTTCGAAAAGCTCCTCGAAGCTGTGAGCTTCAAACTCGCCCACTTTCAACAAAATACGGTCGGCGGAGCGCAGCCACAGGTTGCAGCGGGCAATACCGTCCAATGGCGATTTAAAGGAGATCCGCCCGTTTTCAATACGTAGATTTTCATAGCCCAGCTTCTTCAATTCACTGGCCACGATGGCCTCCAACCCAAATGCGCTGGTGGCAATAAGTTCAATATTATTCATTATTGTACCTTACTCTTATTTTTGGCAGCCTTAGCCCGCTCGTTTTTATCCAGAATCATCTTTCTGAGCCGCATTGATTTCGGGGTTACCTCCAGTAATTCGTCGTCGTTGATAAATTCCAGTGATTTTTCCAAAGACATCAGCAGCGGAGGGGTTAAGCGCAGAGCTTCGTCCGCACTGGATGAGCGAGTATTGGTCAGATGTTTTTTCTTGCAAACATTGACGGTAATATCCACATTACGAGAGTTTTCTCCGACAATCATTCCTTCATATACTTCCACCCCGGCATCAATAAACAGGCTGCCCCTTTCTTGGACATTATACAAACCGTAGGCTACCGCCATTCCGCTCTCTGAAGCTACCAGTGAACCCCGGTTCCTGATGGCGATATCACCCTTATAGGGTTGATAGTCTTCAAATATATGATTCATAACACCGTTACCTCTGGTATCGGTTAAAAATTCTGATCGATAGCCAATAAGACCGCGGGCAGGTATCAAGAACTGCAGTTCCACAGTGCTGCCGGTACCATTGCCCATTACCACCATTTCACCCCGGCGTTTACCCAGGCCTTCTATAACAGTACCTACAAAATCACTGGGCACTTCCACAAATAGCCTTTCAATTGGTTCGTGTATTACCCCATCAATTGTCTTAACGATGACCTCCGGTCTTGTTACCGCAAACTCATAACCTTCTCGCCGCATTGTTTCAATTAATATGGAAAGATGCAGTTCTCCCCTTCCGGATACCTTGAAGCAATCCGGGCTAATTTCCTCTACGCGCAGAGATACGTTGGAAAGCAATTCGCGCTCCAACCGCTCCCGTAAGTGCCGACTGGTAACATAAGTTCCCTCCAGCCCGGCCATGGGACTATCATTGACTACAAAATTCATTGCAATTGTAGGTTCATCGATATTTACAAAGGCCACCGGGTCTATATCATCGGCCGAACAAAGGGTGTCGCCAATGTTCATGTCCTCAACTCCGGATAAAGCTACTATGTCACCGGCCTTGGCCTGAGTAATCTCTATTCTTTTCAAGCCCTCAAAAGAATAGAGGGTGTTGATTTTCACCTTTTTTTCCTTGGACGATTGATTGCACAACACCAGTTCCTGACCTTTAGATATCTTACCCCGGCTTAGTTTACCCACGCCAATCCGTCCCACATAGCTATCATAATCAATGGAGGAAATGACCAATTGCAATGATCCGTCCGGGTCTCCCTGGGGAACCGGTATAGTCGTAATAATCATATTCAGCAAAGGTTTCATATCAGGTGAAGAAACCAATGGATCGATGGTGGCATAGCCCTTTTTAGCAGAAGCGTAAACCACAGCAAAATCAAGCTGATCCTCGTGTGCACCCAGATCGATAAAAAGATCCAAAATTTCATCCAGAACCGCATGAGGTCTGGCATCGGGGCGATCTATTTTATTGATTACCACAATAGGTTTCAGGCCAGCCTCCAGAGCCTTCCTTAGTACAAAACGCGTCTGCGGCATGGGACCTTCAAAGGCATCAACCAGCAATAGCACCCCGTCCACCATTTTAACTATGCGCTCCACTTCGCCTCCAAAATCGGCATGTCCAGGTGTATCGACAATATTGATTTTGGTGCCGTCATAATCAATACTGGTATTTTTGGACAATATGGTAATGCCGCGTTCCCGTTCCAGATCATTACTATCCATAACCCTATCGGGCATAACCTGATTGTCTCTATAAAAACCACTTTGCTTAAGAAGCTTATCAACCAGAGTGGTCTTGCCGTGATCGACATGAGCGATAATGGCAATATTTCTTAGAGGTTTTTTTGTCATTTAAATTTAACCTTATCCTTTATATAGTGCGATATCCGCAACACTCCAATTATAGCAGGGGATTAAGCGCTATACAAATAATTTGTAGGTTTAATTAAACGCAAAGAATTAAAGGGGAAATATAGGGAAAGATAGGTTAAGCCTATTGATACATAGTCAGACTTTCCAGCATAGTATATCAATAAATCAAAAAATTTTTAGCTTATATTGTGTTGACATTTGTCAGGAGGGGTGATAAGATAATCCTTGCCCGCCAAAAGGAATTAGGCGGAAGAGTAGAAACGAGAGACAAGCGGATTCGAAAGCTGTTGATAGATTAAGATGCATACGAGACAGTAATGACGAGGAAGCATCCGATATATCCAGTGCCCGTAAGGGAGATGAAGCGGGTTTCGAGAAAACAGGGTCCCGGAAAAGCGGGAAAAGATCTTGATAAAACAGAACAAAGAGAAACGAGAAGTGCGAGTTCGAAAGAACAAAAGGTCCAGCGATGGAGACACGATCCAGTGAATCGCAAGATGAACTGTGATGTGTCCCAGACGAGGTTTTCCAGCGAATCAAGCCCTAGGGCGAAGGTGAGCTGCAGAAAACAACCGTCAAAAAAAGTAAAGAGCCATCGAATGGATTCAATTAAGTAGAAGTACAGGGTAAAACCTGAACGAATATTTTATTGGAGAGTTTGATCCTGGCTCAGGACGAACGCTGGCGGCGTGCCTAACACATGCAAGTCGAACGGAGTTATTAAGGAAGCTTGCGAATTAATAACTTAGTGGCGGACGGGTGAGTAACGCGTGGGTAATCTGCCCATAAGTGGGGAACAACAGTTGGAAACGACTGCTAATACCGCATAATCTGCGCAAGCAGGAAAGGTGGCCTCTGAATATGCTGCCGCTTATGGATGAGCCCGCGTCTGATTAGCTAGTTGGTGGGGTAAAGGCCTACCAAGGCGACGATCAGTAGCCGGCCTGAGAGGGTGAACGGCCACACTGGGACTGAGACACGGCCCAGACTCCTACGGGAGGCAGCAGTGGGGAATATTGCGCAATGGGGGAAACCC
>Ga0074198_1000781_pt1 | contig 27594 bp, 26 predicted proteins | sample EPASupsiteSAE323_FD_64527 | JGI IMG/M metagenome (GOLD analysis project Ga0074198, IMG submission 64527) | Bioremediated contaminated groundwater from EPA Superfund site, New Mexico - Sample SAE3-23 | ecosystem: Environmental > Aquatic > Deep subsurface > Groundwater > Contaminated ...
TCGGCGAAGCCATGGGCGCGGGCAAGTCACATTTCAAGAGCTGGCCTACTGTAGTGGGCGGCCGTTACGGCCTCGGCTCCTTCGAATTCACTCCTTCCATGGCGAAGGCCGTGTTCGACAACCTCAGCAAGAGCGAACCCAAGAACCATTTCACCATCGGCATCAACGACGATGTCACTTTCACCAGCATCGAGTTCGATGAGGACTTCCAGCTGGACTCCGACGGCGTCAAGGAGTGCCTCTTCTACGGCCTCGGTTCCGACGGTACGGTCGGCGCCAACAAGAACTCCATCAAGATCATCGGCGACGAGACTTCCAACTCCGCCCAGGGCTACTTCTTCTACGACTCGAAAAAGGCCGGCTCCTACACGATCAGCCACCTTCGTTTCGGTCCCAAGACGATCACCAAACCCTACCTCATCAGCAAGGCCGACTTCCTCGCCTGCCACAAGTTCGCCTTCGTCGAGAAGCTGGACATGCTGGCCAACGCCAAGCAGGGAGGCATCTTCCTCCTCAACAGCCCCTTCGCCGCCGACAAGGTCTGGGATGAGCTTCCCGTCGAAGTCCAGAAGCGCATCATCGACAAAAAACTGCGCTTCTACGTGATCGACGCGGTCGACATCGCCGACAAATCCGGCATGGGCAGCCGCATCAACACGATCATGCAGACCGCTTTCTTCAAGATCTCCGGCGTACTTCCCGAAGAGGAAGCCGTCGCCATGATCAAGAAGTACACGGAGAAGACCTACCACAGAAAGGGCGCCGATATCGTCCAGAAGAACCTCGTCGCGATCGATATGGCGCTCAACGCCACGCACAAAGTGCAGATCGGCCAGGCGACAGCGAAAAAACATATCCTGAGCCCCGTGCCCTCGTATGCGCCCGAGTTCGTCCGCGAGACGCTCGGTGAAATGATCGCCCAGCGCGGCGAAAAGATCCCCGTGTCGAAGCTGCCCGACGACGGCACCTTCCCCACCGGCACCACCAAGTACGAGAAGCGCAATATCGCCGAGAAGATTCCCGTCTGGAACCCCGAGCTTTGCATCCAGTGCGGTCAGTGCTCCATGGTCTGCCCCCACGCGGTAATCCGCCTCAAGGCCTATGAGCCCAAGTATGCGGAAGGCGCGCCTGAAACCTTCAAGAGCGTCGACGCCAAGGGCAAGGAACTCGCCGGGCTCAAGGCCACTCTCCAGGTTTCGCCCGAGGACTGCACCGGCTGCGGCGCCTGCGTGAACACTTGCCCCGCCAAGGACAAGGTCAATCCGGAACGCAAGGCGATCAACCTCGAACACCAGACACCCCTGCGCGAGTCCGAAGCCAAGAACTGGGACTTCTTCCTCGCCATTCCCGACACTCCCGCGAAATACATCAACCTGTCCCTCGCCAAGGGCATCGCGATGAGGCGGCCGCTTTTCGAGTTCTCCGGCGCCTGTGCCGGTTGCGGAGAGACCCCGTACATCAAGCTGATGACCCAGCTCTTCGGCGACAGGGCCATGATCGCCAATGCTACCGGTTGCTCGTCGATCTACGGCGGCAACCTGCCCACCACGCCCTACACCACCCGCCCCGACGGCCGCGGACCCGCATGGTCCAACAGCCTCTTCGAGGACGCCGCGGAATTCGGCATGGGCATGCGAATGACAGTCGAAAAGCAGACCGAGTATGCCCGTGAGCTTCTCACCGCCGCAACCGGGAAAGGCGTCGATGCGACGCTCGCCGGCCGCATCCTGGCCAACCCCCTGTCCAGCGAGGAAGAAATCGAAGCCCAGCGCGCCGACGTGGCCGAACTCAAGAAAGCCATTTCGGGCAAGAAAGAACTCTGGGCGACGGAACTCGCCAACCTGTCCGACGGTCTTCTGCGCAAGTCGGTCTGGATCTTCGGCGGCGACGGATGGGCTTACGACATCGGCTTCGGCGGTCTCGACCACGTGATCGCTTCCGGCCGCAACATCAACATTCTCGTCCTGGACACCGAGGTTTACTCGAACACGGGCGGACAGGCGTCCAAGGCCACCCCGATCGGCGCCATCGCCAAGTTCGCCACGGCGGGCAAGGAAACCGGCAAGAAGGATCTCGGCATGATCGCCGTGAGCTATGGTTACGTCTACGTGGCGCAGATCGCCATGGGCGCCAACCAGAGCCAGGTCATCAAGGCCTTCCGCGAAGCCGAGAGCTATAACGGCCCGTCGCTCATCATCGCTTACTCACACTGCATCAATCAGGGCATCGATATGATGCGCGGCATGAATCAGCAGAAAGCCGCCGTCGAGTCGGGCGTATGGCCGCTGTACCGCTACGATCCGCGCCTCAAGGTCGAGGGCAAGAATCCCTTCCAGCTCGACTCCAAAGAGCCGGACTTCTCGAAGATCGAGGAGTACATGTATCGCGAGGTGCGCTTCAAGAGCCTGCGCGAGGCCAACCCCGAGCGCGCCGCCAGCCTCCTGGCCAAACAGCGCAGCATGATCGAGCGCAAGTACAAGGAATATCGCTATCTCGCCGACAGGCCCTTCTGAAACCCTGATCGACAGACGTTGCGATTAACGTAAAAAGGGGCGGCCGAAAGGCCGTCCCTTTTTTTATCCAAATCTTCGCTTTTTCGGGTCGATGGAATCGATGTGGAAATCAGGCTACCGGCGAAAGGACCCGCAACGACATATCGGATGAAAGCGCATGAAGCCGCAGGCCCAGCGCCGCATGCTCCGCGGAAGCCCTCCAGCCGGCTGAATCTTCTTCCGACGCGAACTCAAGAAGCATCTGGTATGTTTCACTATTGTCCGTGTATTTGAGCAGACGGGCATCGATGAATCCGCGCTTCGCGGACATGGCCTTCCTGTAATCGTCTCTCCAGAAATCCAGGAAAGCCTTTTGATTGGCTGAAGAAACATTCAGCGATATTTGCCGGACAATCATCAAATCCTCCTTACTTAACTTACCCGGCAATTGAAAAGAACATCGAGTGGAACGCGGCAACGTCGCCGATATCCTTTGCAAGACTTTCGAGATTGACGAGGACGTAATCCGGAAGCGTCAGTCCCTCGCGCTCGGCTTTTTCCCTTCGCCCGTGTTCAATTTCTCCCGGCATGAAGATTTTTTCCATTCCGTCGGCTTTGGGTGCTCTTTTGATTTCGTCCGTCATCTCTGCGAGACGCTTGAAGAACAGGCCCTTCGGCATAAGCTTCGCAATATCGATCGCGATAAAGGCATGTCCTTCATTCGCCGGCTTGGGCGTGTCATTCAGCCAGCAATTGACTCCGCTGAGCATGGCCGCGCCGGTAATCACCGAAGAAAGCGTCTCGACCAGCAGAGCGATGCCGTATCCTTTATGACCGGCCATGGGAAGCAACGCACCCTTCTCGGGATAGTCTTTGGGATCGTCGGTGGGAACTCCATGTTCATCCACGAGCCATTTGTCGGGAAGCATTTTCCCCATCGCCTTAAGCGCGAGAATTTTCGTTACGGCGACAGAACTCGTCGCGATATCCAGGAAAATCGGCTTGTCCGTCCCCGTAGGGATGCCGTAGGAGATCGGATTGGTGCCCATAATCGGCCCTTTACCGCCAGGGACAGTCATCCAGGGATCGGTATTGGTCATCGCGACCCCGATCATTCCCCTTTTTGCGGCCATAAGGGAGTAATAGCTCAGCGCGCCGATATGGCTCGAATTCTTGACGCCGACATAACCTATTCCTCCGGCCGCCGCTTTCGCCATCGCAAGCTCCATGCCTTCTATGGCGCAGCTGGTGGGCATGGCGTCGTGCCCATCGATGATGGCCGTGGCGCTCCAATCGACAGTCGTCTCAGGTTTGGCCGCAGGGTCGATCCTCCCGTCTTTGACGTTCAGCATGAGTCCCCTGATCTGCCGGGTACCATGACTATGAATGCCCCAGGTATCCGCGGAAGTGAAGACGCTTGCTGCCCGAGCCGCGTCATTCGCCTGCAGGCCGCTTTTCTCCATCGCTTTGCCGCACCAGGATTCGAGGGCGGCAGGCATTACCCGCTTATTGATTATGGCATCGATGTTTTCCATCAAACTCACCTTCCTTGTTTTACCGTTTTTACCGTCGGCTTTTACCGTTTTTACCGTCGGACGCGTCCGCTCGCGTCGCCCTTCATCAGAGCGACAACCTCGGAACGCGAAACGTAATTGATGTCTCCACGGATCGTATGACAAAGACAGGAACTTGCGACCGCGAACGATACGCAGGAATTAAGGTCGGAGACAAATTCCGGATCATGCAGCGCAAAAAGAAGGCCGGCCGCGAATGAATCTCCCGCCCCCACCCGATCGACGATGTCGGTTATCCTGTATGGCCGGTAGGCATCGTCTTTCATCGGCGCGTAGAAGGTTCTATCTCCATCCTTGACCCAAAGCACGGCTCCCCAATTGTTGTGGGTTGCGGAAACGCTTTCCCGCAGCGTAAACGCCACCATCGATACATTGGGATAAAGCGCCGCTATCTTCCTTGCGACATCCGGATAGCGCTTGGTATCGAGAACCCCGGCGGCGGCGTCCGAAGTGCCGGCGGTTATCCCCAGTACGTCAGAGGCGTCTTCCTCATTGCCGATCACGATATCGACATAAGGAAGGATTTTGCCGATTACTTCTCTTGCCAGTTCCTTCGCTCCCGTTCCCTGTCTCCAGTTCCAGAGCTTTTTGCGGAAATTCAGATCGATGGAGACGCCAAGCCCCGCGGCTTTCGCGCGGCGGGCGGCTTCGATGCAGCTCTCCGCCGCGGTTTCGGAAATAGCCGGCGTGATGCCGGAAAAATGGAACCAGGAAGCGCCCATGAATATATGGTCCCAATCATAGGCTTCCGGTTTCATAAGGGAAACCGATGAATTCGATCGATCATACCAGATCGAACTGGGTCTCTGGCATGCGCCGGTTTCAAGGAACAGCAGCCCCATGCGACCTTGCCGGGGACGAATGACGAAGTTTGTGTCGACGCCGATTCCACGAAGCTGTCCCAGGCATGCATCCGCCAAAGGATTTTCGGGAAGAGCGGTAACGAAGACCGCCTTCCCGCCTAAAAGAACATAGGAGGCCGCAACATTCGCTTCGGCGCCGGCAAAGGACAGATTGACGGTTCCGGGGAGCGCCTGCCGGAAACGATAAGGGGGAACAGGCTCGATTCTCGCCATGACCTCGCCAAATGTTATCAGCGTAGACATGGCTTTCCCTCTCTGTTGCACGCGCCTGCGGCACGTACCGCGGAAGCCCTGATAGCGTCCCAGTTTCCCTTCTGTATGGCTTCCCGCGGCGCAATCCACGACCCTCCCACCGCAAGCACGGCAGGCTCGGCCAGATAACTTCCGCAATTCACCTCAGATACTCCCCCCAAAGGGATATAGCGTATGCCGAGGTGGGCATACGGAGCGTTGATCGCCCTGAGATACGGCAGGCCGCCAAGCGATTCGGCGGGGAATATTTTCAGAATGCGACAATCGTATTCGAGAGCGGTTTCGATATCGGAAGGGACGGCGATTCCGGGCGCTATGGGCATGCCGTGGTGTAAAGCCGCTTCGATCACGGCGCGATTGGTCCCCGGAGTGACGATAAAGGAAGCTCCTTTTTCTTTCGCTTCCCATACTTGCTCCGCCCGCAGAACCGTTCCGACACCGGCGAGCATTTCGGGCACTTCCTTGACGATTCTGCCGAGCGATTCGAGGGAAGACGGCGTCCTAAGGGCTAGTTCCATCGCATCGATCCCCGCTTCGACCAGAATCCTGGCGACAGGAACGGCTTTCTCGGGGTCATCGATAACGAGTACGGCGATAACACCCTTCATTTTCAATCGTTCAGCAAATATGGCCGGAAAAGCGGCCTTCAGTTCGGATGCCATCAAATTCTCCCGAATTTTGCGAGAAGTTCGTCGACTGTTGCTCCCCGAAGAATCTCATTACGGGTTGCTTCTTCGCGTTTCGCCTGATCCGCCGCGCGCTCGTATACCGCTTCGGCTTCCTCGTACGGAACTACCGTCACGCCGATCTCGTCCGCAACGATGATGTCTCCCGGATGGACAACCACGCCCCCCGCGGATATGTCGCCATAGAGTTCGATCGGTTCGAAAATCTTCGTGTAGGCGCTGTGGGCCGCCCGCGGCGACACCGAGCGCGACACTATCGGAAAACCGAGCATTCTGGCCTCGTCTGTGTCGCGCACCGATCCGTCGACGACTGCTCCGGCGATTTTCGCGGAACGGGCCAGCCCCGACATCAGGCCGCCCCAGATAGAGGTCTCGGTTTCTCCGAATGCATCGATGACTATTACATCACCCGGCTTAGCATGTTCAAAAATCACAAGGCAATCGACGAGAAAACCGGGAACGAGTTTGACCGTAAGCGCCGGACCGATGAAGGGGGCTGCCACGCTCCGCATTTTCATGGAACTGTGCATGATGCCTTCCCGCTCAAGCGCGTCGCCGACGACACAGGAAACGCTCATCACATCCTTCAACGCTACGAACTTCTTTATCAGATCCTCGTCGAGACGCGGTCTTTTTCCGATGATTCGATCCATTCAGCCACCTCCGCATTGGTTCCGCAAAGTGTATCCCAACAATCACGACTTGTCAAACAATTTTGAAACTCTGTTTCTGTTTTTGCTACTTTATCAACACTTTTCAGTTCGCACTTGATGATCTATTTTAGAAAGAGTATAACTTATCGAAGAGAGGAATCAATGGAAAAGAAAGGAAAAGAACCGGACGAAGTACAGTCGGTCGTCAAGACAATCGCCATTCTCGAAGCGTTGGCCAAGGAGGGCGAACTCGGTCTGACGGACCTCGCCACGAAGATAGGCAGCCATAAAAGCACCGTATATAGATTCATGTGCACATTATGCGAACAGGGATACGCCCGTAGGGATACGGATACGGAAAGGTTCTCGCTTACCCTCAAGATTTTCGAGCTGGGAATGGGGGTATTCGGCAGGGTGGATCTGGTCAAGCTGGCCGCGCCGGTGATCGCCCGGCTTTCCGCGACGACCGAAGAAACGATACATCTTGCAACATTGGACGATCAGCGTCTCGTCTATCTGTCGAAAGTCGAATCCACGCATTCCCTGCGGGTCGGCATGCAATCAAGAGTCGGTATGTCCGCCCCCGAGTATTGCACGGGAGTCGGCAAGGTTCTCCTCGCCTGGTCCGATACCGACCTTCTGGAAGCGTACCTCTCGCGTTGCCAGTTTGTCCGCTATACGGAAAAGACAATAACGGACAGGTTGAAACTGGCGGCCGAACTCCAGGCGATCCGGAATCAGGGTTGGGCAATGGACGATGAAGAACACGAATACGGGGTACGCTGCGTCGCCGCTCCCGTCCGCGATATACAAGGGAAAGTCGTCGCCGCTTTGAGCGTGTCCGGACCGTCCGTACGCATGTCGTATGAACGTCTGGATGTCTTGAAGGGATTGGTCGTAGACGCCGCAAGCGAGATCTCCGGCGAGTTAGGTCACAAGAAAGGTGTTCGTAAATAGAAACAGTGTTTTATTTTTATTGACAATTTTCGGAAATGGCTTACAATCCAGCTATCCGTTTCTCAGGAGGTTCTAATGCGCGTCCGTATCCGTGTTAGTGCGGCGATTTTTCTTCTGTCGGCTCTTGTCGGCTTTTCACCGCTCTACGCACAAGACATCGTAATCGGTGCCATCTCCGCCAGAACAGGCGACAATGCCGCTCTCGGCGAGATGCAAGGTAATGGAGCCAAGATCGCTGTCGAAGAGATAAACGCGGCTGGCGGTATCCTCGGCAAGAAGCTCGTCCTGGCTCTGGAAGACTCGCAGGGCGTACCCGCTCAGGCCGTAGCGGCACTGAACAAACTCGTTTATCGCGACCGCGTCGTCGCCGTCATAGGCGACTCGCAGAGCTCGCCTTGCCTGGCTATGCTCCCCGTCATCCTGAAAGCCCAGATCCCGATGCTTCCCCACGGTACAAACCCGAGCATCACCAAGCAGGGCAATCCCTGGATATTCAGAACCAGGGCCAACGACGCCGTCAAATTCGGGTCCCTCGGCGATTTCCTTGTCAATAAAGACGGTTTCAAACGGATGGCAGTCCTGCACGATTCGGCGGACTACGGCATCGGCGGTATGGCAGCGCTGCGTACCACGCTTTCATCGAAATCAAACGTAATCGTCGCCGAAGAATCCTGGACTCCCGGCGACAAAGATTTCAGTTCACAGCTTCTCAAGATCAAGAAAGCCGAGCCCGATGTACTGGTCCTGATCGGACCGATGGTCGACATGGGATTGGCCATGAAGCAGGCCAGGCAAATGGGAATTACGGCTCAGTTCGCGGGTGGAGCGGGTATTGAAGCCAGCACTACCCTCGGTGCGGCGGGCGGCGCCGGCGAAGGACTCATTTTCGCGGCCGGTTTCATTTCCGCGAATCCCGATCCAAGAGTCGTTTCGTTTGTCCAGAAATTCACCGCACTCTACGGGAAAAAGCCCGATGATTTCGCCGCGACCGGCTACGATTCCATATACCTGGTAGCCGAAGCCATCAAAGCCGCCAAGAGCACAAAGGCGGAAGAAATCAAGAAGGCTCTTTCCACTCTGGTATATAAGGGCATCGAAGGAACCTTCGCCTTCGACGATTCGGGCGAGGGGTTGCACTCCATGCAATTCGGCACCATCTCCAACGGACAGCCTGCGTTCTATACACCGTCCAAGAAATAAACGGCGTCCATCCTGGAGGATTTGATGGGATTCCTTTCGGTATTATTCCAGCTCATTATCGGAGGGCTGGCGATAGGCAGTGTTTACGGCCTTGTGGCACTTGCCCACTCCATGATCTGGAGCGGCGTACGGGTCGTCAATTTCGCGCAAGGCGAAATATTCATGATTGCCGCGTCGGTGGCCCTCATGTTCGTGACGGGAGAATGGGGGCAAACGCTACCCTTTATACCTTCCGCGATCATCGGAACCATAGTTTCGGCTATCACCGGACTGCTTATCTATCTGCTGGTAATGCGCCCAACGACAAAATGGGGGTTTCTGTATGTAATCGCAGGTTGCGTCGGAGTGCAGATGCTTCTGCAGAACACGGCGATCCTCATCTGGGGATCTACCGGCCGACCATTCCCCGCGGTGCTCCCCATGACTCCCATTTCCGTCGCCGGGCTTCTCATCGTCCCCCAGGATGTTTTTATTCTGATCATCAGCCTTGCCGTCGCCGGTGCCCTCTGGCTTTTCCTTTCGAAAACCAAGCTGGGCACCGCGATGCGCGCAGCCGCACAGAATCGACCGGTAGCCGGGCTGATGGGAATCAGCCATGTGTTGACGGACGGTCTGACCATAGCGATCGCCAGCGCTGTCGCCGGCTTCGCGGGCATTCTGCTCGCTCCCAAGTTTTTCGTCACTCCGCAAATGGGATCGCTCATCAACTCCAAAGCTTTTACCGCGGCAGTGCTCGGTGGCTTCGGCAATATACCGGGCGCCATTATCGGAGGCCTGTTGCTTGGTGTTCTCGAAAATCTGGCCGCGGGCTTTATTTCTTCCCAGTTCAAAGATGCGATTTCCTTCATCGTTCTGATTCTTATCATGATGTTCAAACCAGGCGGCCTCTTCGACGCAGGACCGGGGAGGAAGGCGTGAGAACCTTAAGCGCGAAAACGCGAAACCTCACCACCCTCGCCGTCATCCTCCTATTCGGCGTCGGATCGCAATTCCTGATCGGCGATCCTTATGTATCCCACGTGCTTATCCTCGGAGGCATATATGGCCTCCTCGCCATCGGACTGAACATCGTCACCGGTTTTTGCGGCCAGATCAATCTGGGCATGGCGGGATTCTATGCGATCGGATCCTACACATCGGCGATATTGTCCGTACGCTATGGATTCGGTTTCTGGCCGGCTTTTCTCATTTCGATATTGTCTTCGACCCTCGTTGGCGTCGTCATCGGCTTCCCCGCCCTCAAGGTTCGGGGAGGTGTATATCTGGTGCTCATCACCACAAGCTTCGCGGGAATAATCCAGACCGTCCTCAATCAGTGGGTCGGCCTGACCAACGGCCCGATGGGCATCGTCGGCATCCCTGCCCCTTCGATATTCAAACATCAGATTTCGACACTGCAAGATTGGCTCGTTCTGGTGTACGCGCTCGTTCTGATCGCTGCCCTGGCGGCGATACGGATAGAACGCTCCCGCATCGGCAGAAGCCTGATCGCGGTGCGCGAGAGCGAAACTTCGGCACAGAGCCTCGGAATAAATCTTGCATTCTACAAGGTGCTTGCGTTCGCTTTATCGGCGGCCTTCGCGGGCGCGGCAGGATCTCTATACGCTCACTACATGACTACGATCAGTCCCGATATCTACAGTTTCAGCACGAGTGTCCTCGTTCTGATGATGATTGTAGTCGGCGGAGTCGGGTCGATTCCGGGCTCCATCATCGGTGGAATCATCGTCTCGGTCCTTCCCGAACTGTTGCGCCCTTTGAACGAGCTTCAGATGATCGTGTACTCCCTCCTGATAGTCCTTTCGACGATCTATCTCAGAAAGGGAATCATGGGACTGGGCATCGACACCGCAAGATTTTTCCGAAGGACGCTTTCCGTGAGGAGAAACGATGAACAGGCCCGTTGATATTCTTCGCGCACAGAACGTAACGAAACGTTTCGGAGGAGTTCATGCCCTGGATGGGGTGGATTTCACCGTCGCCAAAGGCGAAATACGTGGTCTCATCGGGCCGAACGGTTCAGGGAAAACTACGCTTTTCAATGTTTTGACCGGATATGTTGCCCCCACAAGCGGTAGCATAGAGCTTCTGGGCCGTTCGGTCACCAGCAAAAAACCGCACGAACTTTCCCGATCCGGCATAGCGCGTACATTCCAGCATATCGAGCTTTTCAAAGGAATGACGGTTCTTGAGAATATCACCGTCGCCGCGCAATGCAGGTCCAGAGCCAGACTGTTTGGCGTCCTGGCCCGTCTCCCCGCCGTAAACGCAGAAGAAAAAGCATTCAAAGACAGGGCCGAAAAAGAGCTGATATTCGTCGGGATCGATACTCTGAAAGACAGCATCGCGCAGGATCTTGCGTATGGGCAGCAACGGCTGGTTGAAATTGCGCGGGCGCTCGCGACCGATCCCGAAATTCTCCTTCTGGACGAACCGGCGGCCGGCATGAACCCGACCGAAAAGCAAACCCTGGCCGCGCTCATCAGAAAAATCCGAGACAGAGGCATAACTGTCATCCTCATCGAACACGACATGAAGATGGTGGTCAATCTTGCCGACCGAATTACCGTTCTGGATTGCGGGAAAAAACTTGCGGAAGATGGCCCCAGGGAAATTCAGGAAAACAAGGCAGTGATCGAAGCCTATCTGGGCGGAAACATCAAAATGCAGGCCGCGGAATCGAAGTATGCGGGCGTTTCGGCCGGGGAAAAACCGGTCCTGTCCTTGAACAATATCGATGGCTGCTATGGCGCCGTACATGTGCTCAAGAACATCACTTTTTCAGTCGCGCGAGGAGAATTCGTAGCTCTCATCGGCGCGAACGGCGCAGGGAAAACCACTCTCCTGAAAACTATTTCAGGAATGCTCCCTCCCCGTTCGGGCAGCATCGAATACGAAGGCCAACGGATTGAACATATGTCGTCCGACCGGTTGGTTCGCAGAGGACTCGTGCATGTGCCAGAAGGGCGGGGGATATTCCCCGCTCTCACGGTTCGCGAAAACATAATGATGGGCGCGTTCCTGCGCAAAGACAAAGCCGGAATTGCAGCTGACTATGAACATGTGCTGGATCTCTTCCCCCGGCTGCGCGAAAGAATCGGCCAGCAAGGCGGTTCGCTTTCCGGCGGGGAGCAGCAAATGCTCGCCATAGCTCGCGCGTTGATGTCCAAACCCAAGCTCCTTCTTTTGGACGAGCCCTCCATGGGACTCTCCCCCAAGCTTGTGGAAGAAGTCCTCGAGGTTGTCCGTAAAATCCACGAAGAAGGGCGGACAGTTTTGCTCGTCGAGCAGAACGCCAAAGCGGCGCTGAATGTGGCTGATCGCGCCTTCGTGATCGAAACCGGAGAATTGGTCCTGGAAGGTTCCGCTTCCGACCTGCTGCACAATCCGAAAGTAAAAAACGCCTATCTGGGCGGGTGAGAGCGAATCGGAGATATTTGGCGCACCGCTCGAGCGGTGCGCTTTTTTCTGGGTTGCGCGGCACGCCGCGCGGTACTACCCTTCCCGCATGGGCAAGCCTGATGTTTGGAAAGAAACGGGTTCGGACAGAATCGCCGATTGCCGGGTATTCGACGTATCGTCGAGCGACCGCGAAAGCGCAACGGGCAAACATGGCAGATTCTATCTGATCAACAGCCACGACTGGGTGGGAGTCATCCCGGTGGTCGATACGCCCGATGGCCGGCAATTCGTAATGATACGCCAGTATCGTCACGGGACCGGAAGACTGTCGCTGGAATTCCCCGGAGGCGTGGTCGATCCGGGAGAAGATCCGGGCCTGGCCGCCGTCCGCGAACTGGCCGAAGAGACAGGGTACGAGCCTGAGTTTGTCCTCCCTCTGGGAGATCTGTCGCCCAATCCTGCATTCATGACGAACACGTTCCATGCTTTTGTCGCCGAAGGGTGTCGACTCACCCGTCCCCAAGCCCTGGACGAACACGAAGAAATCGAGACTTTCCTGGTACCCGAACGCGAAGCGGTCGATCTGGTCGGCGCTGAGGACTACGGGCACGCACTGATGACGGCTTCGCTTTTCCTGTATATGCGCTACAGGGGCTTAAGCCTCTAGGTTATCTGAAAACCCGAGTCATTACCTACCCGGCAAAATGAAAAGAAACCGCTTCGTCTGGAATGGACTTGGCCGTAGTGGCCCATTCCAGGCGCTCCCCGTGTTTCATATTTGCTTCACTATATGTAAATATTTCAATATATTATAATAAAGAGATATTAGCGCAGCCCAGAGCGCGCAGGGGTACTATATGATCGATACAAAAGCTGTTCCAAAGAGATTCTCCGGATTCGGCCGCTTTGCCGGCGACGCAGTTCCTCATTGCATAGATAAAGACGACATGCTCACGTTCTCCCTGGAGCGTGAACGGAGGCTCCTGTGTACGAACGGTCTTCTGTGGGTGACAATCCAGAACGACAGGACCGATTACCTGTTGGATGCCGATCGGGAATTGGACATTCCAGGCGAAGAAAAAGTGGTGCTGGAGGCCAGGCAACCGAGCTGTTTCGAAATTGACTGAAGAATCTGACTGACGAAATTGACTGAAAAGGGCGAAAGGCGCGTATTCTGGCCTCAGCTGCGCCAGGAGACGATTCGCGATATACTCTGGGCATATTTGCGGGCAAGGAGCCAACCCAGATGAAAAGGAAAGGATTTGCGTTACTCGCCATTGTTCTTTGCGCGGTATTGTTGCTGACGTCCTGCCTTCCCGGCGACGGAAAAGCCACGGCCCAGGATCCGGCCGGCTTCTGGGGAGGGGTCTGGCACGGGATCATCGCCCCTATTTCGCTGATTGTCGGGATTTTCGACAAAAACATCAGGATTTACGAAACCAGCAACAAGGGTTGGTGGTATGACTTGGGCTTTTTTCTCACTATCGCGTCGGGAGCAGGCGGAGGAACAGCGGCGGCCAGACGGAAAAGAAACAGGAGAGAGGGCTGAGGCTTCGCGCATAAGCCGTTGGAACGGCGCTCCGATTCAGATTTGCGGCCTGCGTGCTATCATTTCGATTTCAACGCGTGCGCCGAGAGGCAGGCCTGCGACCGCCACAGTCGAACGTGCGGGATAGGGCGCCGAAAACTGTTTCGCATAGACTTCGTTCATCGCCGAAAAGTCCGCCATATCGACTAAAAACACATTGGTCTTGACGACATCGTCCGGAGTCAGACCGGTCGCGGCGAGGACCGCGAACAGATTGCGGAATACGCGTTCGGTCTGTGCTGCCGTTCCACCGTCGACGAGTTTTTTCGTTTCGGGATCGATAGGGGTCTGTCCGGAAAAAAAGACAAATTCGCCGGAGCCCACTGCATGGGAATATGGACCGACGGCGACGGCTCCCTGAGCGCTGAAGGCGGTTCTCGACATGAAATTCCTCCTGATTTTGCCGACTTGGTTCTTCTGAATAATAGCATGCCGCGAGGCGGAATGACTGCGGCTTGACGACTCTGCGCTAAACGTCTAGGCTCCGGAGTGCTTATGAAAAAAATAATGTACTATAAGTTTACGATCGCAACCGCGGTGCTCATTCTTGTAGCCCTTCTTCTGCCCGGCTCTGCGTTCAGGTACGTTCCCGCCAGTTTTTTCGAAGTCGACAAGCTCGCCCATATGGCGCTTTTTTTTATTTTTACGCTGGCATTCCAGTTCGAATTCAAGGCGGCTCACGGAAGAGCTCCACTTTTTTGGCGCGGATCTATCCTTATCATTCTGTTTTCGGCGGGATCCGAAGCCCTGCAGCTCCTGACGAGTACTCGCTCCTTCGACCCCAAGGACATGGCCGCCGATCTGATCGGCGCTTCGTTAGCCGCCATCATAGCCGCGATCGCCCATCGGATCGCCGCCTCGCGGCGACCGAAAATCTGAGCACATCCCGGAGGAAAGCATGAAAACGCTGCGCTGGGGAATATTACCCGCTTCCAGTCACTTCAATTTGAGAGTGCTTCAACCCATGAGCCGCGCCGCGGGCGCGGAAATCGTCGCCGTGGCTTCGCGTGACGGCGCCAGGGCGGAAGCCGCGGCCGAAGCCATCGATGCTGTCGTCTCCGCATCGATGGCCGATTCGGGCAAATCGCCGACCCGAGTTCGAGCGTATGCATCCTATGAATCCCTGCTTGCCGATCCGGACGTGGACGCGGTATATATCAGCCTCCCCAACAATCTCCATCTCGAATGGACTCTGAAAGCGCTGGCCGCGGGCAAGCACGTACTCTGCGAAAAACCTTTCGGCCTGAATGCGGTTGAAGCTCGCAGAGCCTCCGATGCCGGCCGCGCCTCATGCAAGCTCGTCATGGAAGCCTTCATGTATCGTTTCCACCCCCAGTGGCGCAGAGCCAAAGAAATCATCATGTCGAGTGAAATCGGCAAGCCCACAGCGGTGGAAGTCTCGTTCTCCTACAACAACAAAGATCCGCGCAATATCCGCAATCGTCCGGAAAACGGCGGTGGCGCTCTGTACGATATCGGCTGCTATGCCGTTTCTTGCGCCAGATGGCTCATGGGCGCCGAGCCTTCCAGGGTTTTTTGCAGTTCCGAATATGATCCGGATTTCGGAACGGACAGACTTTCGAGCGGTATCCTGGATTTCGGCGGCTCCTGTGCCACTTTTACGGTCGGCACCCAGTCCGCGTCGTTCCAGCAGGTGGTCGTCCTCGGCGACAAGGGAAGCATTCTGATCCGATTGCCTTTCAACGCATATCCGGACACGCCACTTCAGATCGAAGTGAAAAGCGGGGTTGGCGAACGTATCGTCGACTGTGGTCCCTCGGACCAGTACCGGTCGATGGTTGAAGCTTTTTCGTACGCCGCCCTTTCCGGCAGCCAAGTTCCACCGACGCCCATGTCCGATTCGATCGCCAACATGGCCGTTTTGGATGCACTTTTTGCATCGGCTTCATCCGCAACGTGGGCGCCGGTCAAAATCTGAATGGCCTGAAGCGGCGCGCTTGGCCGTAAATGAAAAAGGGCAACCCTCGGGTTGCCCTTTTTCATTCATTTTTACTTGCATTATGCTTCATCGCACTTTTTTTTACACGATTCCAAATCGGGGTGTACGGGACCCTTTTCTGGAACTCGATTGCATACTGTTTCATAAATCGCTAACGCACAAGCGTTTTTTTTCTCTTTTTCGGTAGACAGTTGTCTATTTTGACAATAATAATTAACGACGTCCTTAAGAGATGCCCCACTTACAGGACATATGAATGACTACATTCGTAGGCACGTGGTCCATAGGGAGGAATCGATGCAGTTTCCCCCGAAACCTGCGGACGCTGAATTTCTATTTGCAGAAACAACCTGGATACAGCTTTTCACGGCCATCGGCGCTGCGTTTCGCTTCGATACACTGGAATATGAACGTTTTTCAGACTCAAAGGTCGCCCGGCTGATCGCCGCCATTCCTTACCTGGCTTCCTGCGAAAATCCGGAACGTACAGCCCTTTCGCATCTTGCGACACTTGTTCTGGCTTCGCGTAATGCGACCAGGAAGGCGTTCAGCCACAAACCGCAGGACGATGCGAATCCGCTGGCAAGGCTGGCGACGATAGCCGATTTCCAGGGCGGAGACAGGCGTATAATCGATAAAGGTCTGGCTCTGCTGGGAATAGTCCTTGTGTCGGGATATCTTCACGACGCCAAAAGAGATATTCAGTCCGGGAAATACAATCCGGTAGCCTCTCTTGCATGGAATCCTGAATCGCTGCTTGCCGGGCTCGCGGTCCAGGCAGGCCTGGAAGTATCGCCTGAGATGGACGGGCTGTTGGGTTCGTCCGAAGCCTCGAAATTATGGTGGGAAGTATGAAACTACCGTCATTTTCCAGTGAGAAAATTTACAGACGGATCGGACTCCTTTTCACTGCGCTATTCGTGGTGGCGATCATTGTCGATACAGCGGAACTCATGCTGATGAGAGGATTTTCGGTTCTGGATGTTCTCTCCCACACTACGATTCTCAGTCTTATCCTGTTGTGCGTTTTGTTCCTGCTGTCGGCGTTTGTTCCGGTCCTCAAATGGATACAACCGATAATGCTGCTTATTTCGGCTTCCATCCCGTTCAGTCAAAGCAGCTCAACCATGTACGGACTCGGACCTTTTATCGCCGGCGTACTGCTGTTGTTCAGAATGGGTTTTTTCGCGACGAAAAGAACGCTCAAGGCGGCGATCCTTCTTCTCTATCTGTATCTGTGCGAAGCCATTCCACTGATAGGGCGGTCGGATGCGCTGGTGTTCGATTCGATCATGCCCCTTTTGTTTACAACCGTTTTCCTGATTTTCCTGTTTATCATGTACAGCGAAAAAATCATTGTGTACATGCGCGAACCCAAACCGGCCCTGTCACTCTCGGGAGCGGGGTTGAGTCACACCGAAGCTTTGTACCTGAAGGGATTGCTGAAAGGCGCGAACTCCAAGCAAGTCGCGGCCGACGCCAAGGTAAAAGATTCGACCGTCCGCAATACTATGGCGCGTGTCTACAAGAAATTTGGAGTGCCCGACCGGACCGCCCTGATGGCCAAACTGGAAAAATTCGATATAGTCGATTGACATGAACCAGCTCCTTCCTCTCGATGGAACACTCGCCGGAATGGAAGCGGCCCGCATTCTTCCGGCGGCCGCAGGCGCAGGCGAAGCGTTCGCACGGCTTTATGCTTTAGTCGCACGGCTGCGCGCTTCCGACGGCTGCCCCTGGGACCGCGAACAGACCGTCCAGTCGATACGGGGAAATATACTCGAAGAAGCATACGAGCTGGTGGAAGCCATCGACGAAGACTCAAGCGATCATGTACGCGAGGAATCCGGCGATCTCTTCATGCTCGCCACCATGGTCTCCTACATGAGCGAACAGGAAGACTCATTTTCGGTGGCTTCGGCGCTGGACGGAGTCTGCGAAAAGCTGGTGCGGCGCCATCCACATGTCTTCGCCCAGTCGGACGTCGATACCGCGGAAGGCGTCGTCGCGCAATGGAACGAAATCAAGGAAACCGTCGAAGGTCGCCGCAGGAAAGATTCGGTACTGGACGAAGTCTCGCGAGCCCTGCCGCCTCTGGAACGCGCATACAAGCTGCAGAAAAAAGCCGCCAAGGCCGGATTCGACTGGTCGCACCGGAATCAGGTCTGGGAGAAATTCGAAGAAGAAATCGCGGAAGTCAGGAATGCGGCGGAAGCCGCCTCTGCCAAGGCCTCGGCAGAGGCGGCTTCCCTGGAAGATCTGGAAAACGAGATCGGCGACCTTCTGTTCACGGTAGTGAACCTCTCGCGCCATATGGGCGTCGATCCGGGGCTCGCCATGCACGGAGCGGTCGAAAAATTTTCGCGCCGATTCCGCCATGTCGAAAAGGGCATGGCAGGCAAAGGGCTCCCGATGACGTCCGAACGCATGACGGAAATGGATGCGCTCTGGGACGAAGCCAAGGGCTTGGGCCTGTAAAGAAAAATGAAAGACCTCACCAAAGGCAACGAAACCACGCAGCTCATAAGTTTCGCCCTGCCGATGCTCCTCGGCAACGTGTTTCAGCAATTCTACAACATGGTGGACAGTTTTGTGGTCGGCCGTTTTGTCGGCACCAACGCCCTGGCCGCAGTGGGCACCGCTTTCCCCGTCAATTTTTTCATGATCTCGCTCATCATGGGCATTTTCATGGGATCGACCGTCCTCATCGCCCAGTTTTTCGGCGCCAAAGACAAAGAGAAGATCAAGGCAGTCGTGGATACGACCTACATTTTTCTTTTTGTCGCCGGAATCGTCATGACTTTTTTCGGAATACTGTCGGCAAAACCGATCCTCTCATTGATGAAAGTGCCGCCGGAAATAATGGGCGAAGCGGTGACCTATCTCAGGATCATTTTCGCGGGCATGCTTCCCACCTTCGGATACAACGGCGTCTCGGCTATCCTGCGCGGTCTCGGAGACTCGAAAACGCCCTTGTACCTGCTGATCATCTCCACTGTCGTCAACGTCGTGCTGGATCTGGTTTTTGTCGTCGTTTTCCATTGGGGCGTTGCGGGCGCCGCCTGGGCTACGGTGATCGCGCAGGCCATCTCCTTTATTGGCGCCCTTATCGTGTTGGACAAGCGTGTGCCCGAGGCGAGATTCGACACAAAAGGCCTTAAATGGAACGCCGACATGTTCCGGCAGATGCTGCGCATCGGCTTGCCTTCCGGTGTCCAGCAGATTCTGGTGTCGCTCGGCATGATGACCCTTTCCGGAATAGTCAACAGCCGTGGAGCGGCAACCATGGCCGCATACGCCGCGGCATCGCGCATCGACTCCCTGGCTTCCATGCCCGCCATGAATCTGAGTTCAGCGTTGATGTCTTTTACGGGACAGAATATGGGGGCGGGCAAGACCGAAAGGGTAAAGAGGGGCCACCTCTCCGCTATCGGCCTAAGCGCCGCGATCTCGATCGCCATGACACTCGTCTCGGTCTTTTTCGGCGAACAGTTGATGCGCATTTTCACTTCCGACGCGGAAGTCATCGCCATCGGCTCCCGATACCTTGTCATCGTGGGATCGTTCTATATAGCGTTCGGGACAATGTTCATCAACAATGGCGTGATGCGCGGCGCCGGGGACGTGTTCATTCCCATGATTTCTACGCTGCTCGCCCTGTGGGCGGTCCGGATTCCCTGCGCCCTTCTTTTTTCGGGCCCCCTGGGCATGGGGACGGACGGTATCTGGTGGTCCATTCCCGCAGGGTGGACGATCGGTCTGATCTTCACTTCGATCTATTACGCATCCGGGCGCTGGAAAACCAAAACGGCGATCAGGCGACCGGTCGGAGAGGTCACGGAAGGCTGATCTCTCCGGCCGAAATCGGCCGACGGATTCGGCCGATTTCGGCCGAATCCACCATTCATGCGCAGACGGTTTCGGTCTCAATGCCGCCTGCAAACTGGGCTTTGTACAATTCCGCGTAGAAACCGCACTTTGCGAGCAGCTCCGTATGGGTACCGCGCTCGACGATCGACCCCTTGTCCATAACCAGAATGAGTTCAGCATCGCGCACTGTCGAAAGCCTGTGGGCGATGACGAAACTCGTCCTGTCCCGCATCAGGTTTTCCATGGCTTTGCGGATAATCACCTCGGTACGGGTATCCACACTCGATGTCGCTTCATCCAGGATGAGGATCTCGGGATCGGCGAGGATAGCCCGCGCGATGGTGAGCAGCTGCTTCTGCCCTTGCGAGATATTACCCGCTTCTTCGTTGAGAATCGTGTCGTAACCCTGCGGGAGGGTGCGGATGAAGTGGTCCGCATGCGCAGCCACGGCCGCGCGCACGATGTCATCTTCGCTCGCCCCGGGCTTTCCGTATGCAATGTTGTCGCGTATCGTTCCGTTGAACAGCCAGGTATCCTGAAGCACCATTCCGAATTTCGAACGCAGTTCCGCCCTCGGCATGGTCCGCAGATCCCGACCGTCCACCAGAATCGAGCCTGAATCGATCTCGTAAAACCGCATCAGAAGATTGACGAGCGTAGTTTTGCCCGCGCCCGTCGGCCCGACGATCGCGATGGTGTGTCCCGGCTCGACATCCAGATCGAGATTCTCGATGAGAGGTTCCTCGAGCTTGTACCTGAAACTCATGTTTGTGATCGATACCGACCCTTCGCCGGCTTCGGTGTGCCCTTCGATATGCCCCTGCACCGCGGCGGCTGTGGAGCCGACCTGGTCGGGAAGCTCCTCGGTTTCGTCCAGAAGTTCGAATACACGTTCGGCGCAGGCTACCGTCGACTGGATGATGTTGGCGATATTGGCCGTCTGGATGATGGGTTGGCTGAAACTGCGCGAATACTGGATGAAAGCGCTGATATCGCCGATCGTGAGCCTGCCTTTGGTGATCCAGACACCTCCCGCCACGCAGATGAGGACATACCCGACGTTGGAAATAAAGGACATCGCCGGATACATGATTCCGGACACGAATTGCGCCTTCCTGCCCGATTCGGCGAGCCGGGCGTTCACTTCATCGAACTCGGCCACCGATTTCCTTTCGCGTCCGTAGGCCGAAACCACTTCATGACCCGAATACATTTCCTCGACATGTCCGGAAAGGGCGCCCAGTTCTTCCTGTTGCGACTTGAAGTATTTCTGCGACCGCTTCGCGATGCCGACCGTTACCGCAATGTAGAGCGGGAGAGTGGCCAGCACGATGAGCGTAAGAGAACCGCTGATGGAAAGCATCATCACGATGAATCCCACGATCTGGACAATGGAGCTCAGCGCCTGGGTGAGGCTCTGCTGCAAAGTGTTCGAAATCGTGTCGACATCGTTGGTCATCCGCGACAGGATTTCGCCGTGGCTGCGCGTATCGAAATATTTCAGCGGCAGACGTCCGAGTTTTTCGTCCACATCGCGGCGCAGACGGTACACAGTGCGTTGCGAAACGGTGGACATGATCCATTGGGTGGCGAAACTGCAGAGCGCCGATATCAGATACAGCCCGAGCATCGACAACAGCACGAAACCTATGCCCGAGTAGTCTATCTTGCCGCCCGTGACCTCGATGGCGCGAATCGCGTCATCGAGTTGCTCGGGTGTAAGTTTCATACCGGCGGTCGTTTCGGGAGGAAGCGCCGCGAAAATGTCCGCCATTTCGCGAACGATGGCCGCTTTCTGCTTGGGATCGTCGACGGAAGAGAGCAGCGGCAGACCGAGGAAACGATCGGTCGTAGCGGAAGCCCCCGGCATACCGGCGATCGCTTTCAGCGCCGTGTCCTGCGCGCCGCTCATCCTGCCGAGCACCGTCCGCGCCATGAATGAATCCTTGACCTTGTCCAGGGCTTGCCCCATCAGCTTGGGGCTGGCGATGGAAAAGATCGTACCGGCGATGGTCAGAATGAATACCGCCGCCAGCGCCCCGCGATACGGTCTGAGCAGCGTGATCAGCCTCGAAAGGCTCGCCTTGAAATTTTTCGCTTTCTGGACGGGAGCGCCCATCGGGCCATGGCCGCCGCCCATTGGGCCTCTGCCACCCATCGGTCCCCTGCCGGCCATTGGGCCTTTGTCACCCATGGCGGCTTTATCGCCGCGCTTGAAGTCGTTGGGCGCACTCATTCTATTTCCTCCTCGGAGAGCTGGGAAGCGGCAATCTCGCGATAGACGGGACAGGATTTCAGAAGCTCGGCGTGCGTGCCGATACCCGCTACCTTCCCCTCTTCGAGCACGACGATACGGTCGGCATTCATGACTGTGCCCACACGCTGGGCGACAAGAAGCACGGTCGCCCCCTCTACCCTGGACTTGAGCGCCGCACGGAGGCGCGCATCGGTCCTGAAGTCCAATGCAGAGAAAGAATCGTCGAAAATGTAGATTTCCGGTTTTCTGGCGAGGGCGCGGGCGATCGAAAGGCGCTGTTTCTGGCCGCCTGAAACGTTGGTTCCGCCCTGGGCGATCCCATGTTCGAAGCCGCCGTCCATGGCCTCGACGAATTCAGTCGCCTGGGCCACATCGGCCGCTTCGCGCACTTCCTCGTCCGTCGCCTCTTCCGCGCCGAAGCGGATATTGCCCGCGACGGAATCCGCGAAAAGCGAAGCCTTCTGCGGAACATATCCGATCCGCGATCGCAGGTCTTCCCGGCGCAGGGAGCGTACATCGACACCGTCCACGAGAATCGCGCCGGAATCGACATCATAGAAACGGGGGACCAGCTTCATCAACGTAGACTTGCCGGAACCCGTCGAACCGATGAATGCGGTCGTCTCGCCGTGACGCGCATGGAAAGACACGTTTTCGAGCGCCGGTTTTTCCGCGCCATGATGGCTGAACGTGACATTTCTGAACTCCACATCCCCGCGCAGACCTTCGGTGGACACGGGATTTTCAGGATCGACGATCGAAGGTTCCACCTCGAGCACGTCGGCGATACGGTCCGCCGCGGCAAGAGCGCGCGGCACCATGATGAACAGCATCGACATCATCAGCATCGAAAACATGATCTGCATCGCATATTGCGTAAATGCCATCAAAGATCCGAGCTGCATGTCGCCCGAATCGATCCGACCGATCCCGAACCAGAGAATGGCGATGGAAGTCAGATTCATGACCATCATGACCGTCGGCATGAGGAACGCCATGACCCGATTGACCTTGATGTAATTGTCCGTAATATCGGTGTTCGCGGCGTCGAAGCGCCCTTCTTCATGCTTCGTTCTGTTGAATGCGCGGATGACCCGCATGCCGGTGAGCCCCTCGCGCAGGACCAGATTGAGCCTGTCGACTTTGGATTGCATCGACTTGAAAAGCGGCATCGTCTTGCGGGCGAGGATAGTGATCAGAAGCAACAATGCCGGCACGGCGACGGCCAACGTCAGCGTGAGCGGCCTGTCTTCGGAATAGGCCATCGCGACACCGCCGATCGCCATAATCGGAGCGGTTACCATCATCCGCAGCACCATCATCACCATGTTCTGGATCTGACTCACGTCATTGGTCGTCCGCGTAATCAGCGTCGCCGCCCCGAACCGATCGAACTCGGTGAGCGTGAAACTCTCGACTTTCGCGAAGACCGCGTGCCTCAAGTCCCGACCGAAACCCGTGGCTACCCTGGTCGAAAGCCAGGAAGACAGCACGGCGCAGCCCAGACTTCCCGCGGCTATGAGCAGCATCAGAGCGCCCGTGCGCAGAATGTATCCCGTATCGCCGTTCATCACGCCCGTATCGATGATGTCGGACATGAGAGTCGGCAAGTACAGATCGGCCATCACCTGAATGAACACCAGTACAAGGACGCCCGTTATCGGCGCCGCGAAGGGTTTGAGATACCCCAAAAGCCTTTTCATCCACGGACTCCTCGTGTGGGCACATCGGGTTCGCGTGCGCCGGCCGGGGCAGGACAATGATGCCCGTGCCCGAAATTCCATTTCGTACCCAGATATTCATTCGCCTTTTCGAGAAGCCGGACGAAATGCGCGCTTTCTGCGTCGCCGAGCGCTTCCGCAAGGCCCGAAAACGCGATCCCCATGGATTGCAGAGCGCTATCCATCGCCCGAACTCCCTTTTCGGTAAGACGAACCCGGACTACCCGGCGGTCCGCAATATCCCGGTCACGGTGTATGAGCTCGCGACTCTCGAGCGGAGTCAGCATCTGCGTAATGCTCCCCGCAGTGACTCCCAACCGGACAGCCAGCTCGGACGGCTTGATCCCGGCCGAAAGATCCGGAGTCTCTCCCGTGCCGAGGCCCTGTGCGCCGATTTTGTGGGAATGCCTCAGGCTCATCATGAGAAAAACCTCGTTGGGTTTCAGAACCGTCCCGTCGCCTGCGTCTATCCGCGGCATCTGAAGCCGACTGAAACGACGGGATGCAACAAGAAGATCACGAGCCCGTGGGTCAAGATTGTCCAGCATCGCGGCTAACTCCTTTAGCGACTAAAATCTTTAGCAGATTTATAGTTTAGTGGCTAAAATAATAATCATGGTCGATTTCGTCAAGAGGACCTGATGGTTTTGCCTCCGCCGTTAGCGTATAATCGGACCGATGGCGACACTCCTATCCCCCGCAAAGCTGAGCAAGGCGAGACGCGGATTCAATATATTCAATATCCTCAATTCATTTTCGTTCGTGTTTCTTTCGGGCTCTTTCATCACCCTGTATGCGATGCGCCTGGGCGCCTCGAAAGCGATGATCGGCGTACTCAATGCCCTGGGCTACGCGACTTTTTTCTTCCTGCCGCTCGGTAAAAGATTCCTGAAAAAAAAGCCCATAATTTGGGTCTTTGGTTGGGCCTGGGTAGGACGATATTCGGCCATGCTGCCCGTCCTCTTCGCGCCCCTGCTTTCGGCGGCCGGCCATCCCGGCGCCGCGGTCGGCCTCGTCCTCGCCGGCGTAGCGGGATTTTCCCTATTCCGGGGCATCGCCATGATCGGCAACAACCCCGTGCTCGACTACCTTGCCTCGGGCGGAGGCGACAAGGCCAGAGCCGACCGCGGCGCCTACATGGTCAACATTTCCATTATCAACTCGATATCGGCGATGATCGCCGGACTCGCACTTTCGGTGGTACTGGGCGAGAACGCCAGTCCCTGGATCTATGCGGGCGCGATAGGTTTCGGAATCGCGGTGGGCTATGCGGGCTGTATCTTCCTCCTTCAGACACCCGAGCCCGCAGGATACAAGAGCGACGAGGCCGGCCCCCTCATGGCTTCCGTCAAAGAAGCGTTCAAGGAACCGTCCTTCAAGCGTTTCATCGAAGTGTTCGTGATTTTGGCTTTTGTGGGGGGCATGGGACGCTCCTTCCTGCCGGTCTACGCCAAGGACGTGTTCCTGCAGGGCGACGATGCGATCATGATTTACGCGCTTCTCGGAAGCCTCGGCTCGGTGGCCATGGGGCTCATCATGCGGCTCGTGGTCGACAGGCTCGGGTCCAAACCTCTTTTCGTGATCAATACCTGCGGGGCACTTTTTCGCATTGCGCCGATGGCTTTCATCCCCGGCGGAGGAAAAATCCTCCATTCGCCCGCATCGATCGCGCTTTTCCTCTCCTTCGTGCATTTCCTGGCGTCTTTCGGTTTCGCCGGCGAGGAAAGTTCGGGGCAGACCTACTTTTTTTCGATCGTTCCGAAGGAAAAGACCCTGAACATGGGTGTAATCTACTATTGCGCCTACGGTTTCGGCGGTGCGATGGGCTCGGGACTCGGTGGCGTCGCGCTGGACCTGCTGTCCCGCTTCAATGTCGGACAGAGCGGAACATATCGACTGTTCTACGCCATCCTCAGTCTCGCTCTGGTGTATGCGATCATCAGGATGCGCAGTCTGAAAAAACTGGGCTCGGCCTCGGTAGCCCAGTCGCTGGGCGTGATGTTCTCGCCGAGGGATTTGCGCGCTTTCGATCTGCTCGCAAAACTGGACCGCAGCGAAGACCCGGGCGAGGAAGCGCGTCTCATACACGAAATAGGAGAATCCGCATCCACACTGTCGCAGAGCGAACTGGGCGCCTACCTGAGGTCGCCCCGTTTCGAAGTGAGGATGGAAGCACTGCTCGCGCTCGAACACATGCCCGTTCTGGACAAACGCCTCGAACGACCCCTGATCCACGAGGTCGAGCGCCATGTTTTCACTACCGCCTATGTCGCGGCGCGGGTCCTGGGCGGGCACAGTGTCCTGGATGCGCTGCCCATCCTGCGGAAGGCGGTCGACGCCGAAGATTATATGCTGCAAGGGACGGCGATGATGGCGCTCGCGAAAATGCACGACCGCGATTCGGTACCGCTCATCGAAGCGGTGCTCATGCGGGCGTCCAATCCCCGGGTACGGATATCGGCGGCGGCGGCGCTGGAACTGCTGGGTTCCCGGGGGTCGTTGCCGGCCCTGGCTTCATGCCTGCGCTACGACGATCCGCCCGCCTTCGTATCCGACGAACTGGTCATCTCGATGGCTTCGATCCTCGGATTCATGGGAAGCTTCTACCCTTTATATTCCTCATTCATCGAAGTCGAATCGCAGGGCATCGCATTCCTGCGCGCCGCGGCGGCCGATGCAATGGCGGGCTCCGAGCGGCACAGGGCATGGGAAAAGGCCCTGACGGAATTGTTTGCGACGGACAAACCGGACGGGCGCGCGATGGCCGCCTATGTTATGGATGTCGGCATGGATTCCGCCGCCGAGCTGGTGCTGGCCGATGCGCTCATGGACCCGGCACTGGCGTATCGGGGACTTCGCTTCCTCGCGGCGGCCTACCCGCTGCTCGCTACCGCGATACCCGACGCCGAAAACAACGGATGAGGGGCTGAGAAACTTCAGTCGCCCGGCAATTCGATCCGGCGAAGGGCGGGATCGGGGTTGCGGCGGAAGAAAAGAGCCGTATTGCCGATCACGCGTACGACTTCACTTCGGGTCCGCCCGGCGAGTTCTTCCGCGATCGTTCGGCGCTCATCCTTGAAATCGGTAAAGCGAAGCCTCACCAGTTCATGGCGATTGAGCAGCGTGTCGAGCTGTGCGGCGAGGGCATCGCCGGCACCCGCTTTGCCCAGATGCATGGTTACCGCCTCGGTCGAAGCGAGGCCTGTCAGCAGACTTCGCGTCCTGGAATCAAGCATTGACGGACTCCTTTTTCAGAAGGGCAGGGATCGGAGCAGGGAATTGACCAGTCCGATCAAGGCGCCGCAGCCGACCCTCAGAATGAGCAGAATGATGAAACCGGTGATGAGCCCTTGCAGGTAGTTCACCGCCCTGTTCCTGTAAATGACGCGGTTGACTGCATGGAGGGCGGGGTTCAATATCGAATCGACCACTCGAAGGAGAGGATGCAGACTGTTGAAATGGAGCGCGTACACAATGATGCGTAGCACGGCGCAGATCGTCAGGAACGTGAGCACGAAGCCGACGACCGACCAGAGTGCGCTCAGGATGATCGAGAGCACATAGCCTACGGTTATGGTTCCCGCATAGGCGAGCGTAGTGAAGATATTGCCGAGCACCGAAAGCGCGATCAACGCAATGACCGGCGAAAAATCGACCTGGCCGGCGCGGAGGAAACGGAAACGCGAAAAAAGCGCGAAATATGGATCGACAATCCTCGCGAGCAGGGCGCCAAACTTGCCTGCGGTGAGATTCGGCACCCAGGTCATGAAGACCCTGATCGTGCAGAGCAGCATGTAGAGGGAAACCGCGGCGCCTAAAACTCGCGCCAGAACCGTGACGACCATCGCCGCCTCCCCTGTATGAAAAAGGAATGCGCCCGGGCAAGCTTTCGCACAGTCCGGACAGAAGGAAAAGATAGCGTGCCGGCGGGATTTCGGCAACAAGCGCAGTCGAGTGCATTTCGTCCCGGATCCACTGGACCGGGAAGGAGGCCAGAATGGCCGAAACGAGGGTGCTTACCGGCACTTGCGGCTATTCCTACGAAGAATGGCGGGGGGGGTTGTTTCCCCTTGAAATTTCGAAACAACAAAACCCGCCCATTTAATGCCCCCGACTTCT
>Ga0074198_1000785_pt1 | contig 27512 bp, 21 predicted proteins | sample EPASupsiteSAE323_FD_64527 | JGI IMG/M metagenome (GOLD analysis project Ga0074198, IMG submission 64527) | Bioremediated contaminated groundwater from EPA Superfund site, New Mexico - Sample SAE3-23 | ecosystem: Environmental > Aquatic > Deep subsurface > Groundwater > Contaminated ...
TGGGCAAAACCGGTCCCTGTTAATTACGACGCGTTTAAAAAGCCTCGAAGGGATGTTTTCTTAGTCGCCATGGCCGGCCCGCTGGCTAATATGCTTATCGCGGTTTTCTGCGCTTTTTTAATAAAAGGCTTGATAGTGCTTTTCGGCCCGCAGGGCGCTTTATCCGCAATCGCTGAAAAGCATCATTACGCGCTGGCCTTGCTCATCCAGATCATCGCGTCAGGCGGCATATACATCAATTTAATATTGATGTGTTTTAATCTTCTGCCGATTCCGCCGCTCGACGGCTCTAAACTCTTGATGTGCATTCTGCCCGAAGCTCCAGCTAAAAAACTGGCGGCAATAGAGCCTTACGGAATATATATTTTAATAGCGCTGGTATACTTTAAATTTCTCGATTACTTCATTTTCGGCGCGGCTGAAAAAATATATGAATATTTTAAATTTTACATCCTCGCCTGAACGGTTTTTGGCTTTCATAAAAAATTCGTACGAATTTATTTTGAACATCCGGCGCGTTAAATCAAATATAAATAAGGCGATTAAATTTAACCTGTTATATATTGACATTTCGCGGGCAATAATTTATAATGGTCAACTAATGTAAAACATAAGCTTTTTCACGGCATAACGTAATAAACGCCAATCGAAATTTTAAAAAAGTATCTTGTTAAGGAATATACAATGAAGCAATATAAAAATTTTATATTTTTTTTACTTCTACTCACTTTTTTTATAATGCCCGCCTCGGCCTTAACTGCCGAAAAAATCCGCGTTGGAGTATATAATTTCGCGCCGCTCGTATTTCAAGACGATAAATTTATGGACCCGCACGGAATTCATTCACGGGGCTTTTTTATAGACATACTCGATTTTATTTCCCACCACGAAAACTGGAACCTGGATTTTCAATATTCAAGCTGGAACGATTGTTTACAAAAACTTGAAAGCGGCGAAATAGATATTCTTCCTGCCGTGGCCAAAAACGAAGCGAACTTGAAAAAATTCAACTTTACGAAAGACCCTCTTTTCGTAGACTGGTGCGTAATATATAAAAACAAAAACACCATTATAAACAATATATTTAACCTGCGCTCAAAAAAAATAAGCTCCTTAAGCAATAGCGCCTATACGGCGGAACTTGTCAAACTTCTCGAACAATTCGAAATCACGGCCGAAATAATCCTTAAAAATGAATATGGCGAAATTTTAAAAGCCGTTTCAAATGGAGAATGCGACGCCGGCGTCTGCACGAACGTTTACGGAATCGCCAATGAAGACGCATACGAAAACGTAGAAAAAACTCATATAATATTCGCACCCACAAAACTTTATTACGCCGTCAAAAAAGATACGCATCGCGAGCTAATCGATTCGATAAATTTCAACGTAATGGACATGAAAAATAATCCCCGATCTTTTCCCGGCTCGTTTTATAACGAAAAATATAACGAATGGATGGGACTCGGCAGGCGGGACCTTTACAATTACTACGAATTGAAAATCATAATATCTATTCTTTTAATAGCTACAATAGCGCTTTTAATATTCATTAAAATATTAAGGGTAATGGTCAGGAAAAAAACGGCGCTTTTGAACAAAACCGTTAACGCCCTATATGAAAGCGAAGCTAAATTAAGGGCCATATTTAATTCTTCTATCGACGCTATAGGCGTTTTGACCGAAGGCACTCACATTTGGACCAATCCGGCATACCAAAAAATGTTCGGATATGAAAAAGATGAAGACTTTATAGGAAAACCCGTTACGGATCTTATAGAACCTGCGCATCGTAATGCGATAATTGAAAATATAAAAAAAAGAATCAAAGGCGACAATCCTCTTAATTACTATGAAACAGTGGGCCTGAAACGAGACGGCTCAACCTTTGATATAGACGTTCACGTTTCAAATTACGAATTAAACGGTAAAAAATGCACGCTCATGGTTTTAAGAGACATCACTGAAACTAAAAAATCGCGTGAAGCCCTTCTAAAAGCATATGAAGAAGCGGAACGGGCCAATCAGGCCAAAAGCGAATTCCTCGCCAATATGAGCCATGAACTCAGAACTCCGATGAACGGAATTATCGGTTTTTCAAGCATGCTAAACGAAAGCGAGCTCGACGATTCGCAGCGGGAATGTCTCAATTTCGTTTTAGAGTCCGCAAAGCATCTTCTCAATATAATAAACGACCTTCTCGACATATCTAAAATCGAAGCAAAAGCAATGTGCATCGACAGCATAAATTTCTCGCCAATCGAATTGCTGAAAGATACTGCGATCAATTTTAGCGCTGCCGCCAAAAAGAAAAATATAAAGCTTTTTCATTCCATAGATCCCGAAATTCCAGAAAAACTTTCCGGCGACGCTCAAAAACTACGGCAAATAATGTTAAATCTCATAGGCAATGCCGTAAAATTTACCGATAAAGGATCGGTAACCGTTAAAGCGGAACTGGTATCGCAGAGCGCGTGCACTTCAAAAATACGTTTCGAAGTTATCGATACAGGAATAGGCATTCCAAACGATAAAATAAAAAATATATTCGATATTTTTTATCAAATCGACAGCTCACGCACTAAAAAATATCAGGGAACCGGCCTTGGCCTTTCAATAGTAAAAAAACTGACCGAATCGATGAATGGAAACGTAACTGTTACGAGCGAACTCGACAAAGGCACCACGTTTTCTTTTGAACTCGAATTCGCACCAGCAAGCGTGAGCGAAAAAAATATTTCTATAGTCAAACCAAAACACGAAACTAAATCCAGCATAAAAATAAAATTTCTCATCGTCGAAGACGAATTCATCAATCAAACGCTTATAAAAAAATTACTCGCCGGAAATGGCTGGGATTACGATCTTGCCGAAGACGGTTTACAGGCGATCGAATTATTCGAACAAAACCAATATGACGCCATATTAATGGATATTAAAATGCCTAATATGAACGGATTCGAAGCCATGCAAAAAATACGCGAAATGAAAAACGGAAAAAAGATACCTATAATAGCGATTACAGCTTACGCAATGAACGACGACATAGAACAATGCTTCAAAAACGGCGCTGACGAATATATTTCCAAACCGTTTAACGTCGATGAGTTATACAACAAAGTAACCAATCTTATTCAAAGAGAAAAATCGTTATAAATTGTAATGGCACATAAAAAAGTAGGGGCACGGCGCACCGTGCCCCTACTTTTTTATGTGCCGATGTCTTTTTTCTCAAATTAGATATTTTTTTCACTTAAAGACGTTTTTTTATAATTTTTAACATTTTTATGTCGAAAAATACTTGACATAAATTACAAAAAGGTGTATGATTTCATTAGTGAAAAAAATAACCATTTTTTCAAAAGGTGCTGTATAATCATGGATTTCAGTCTTAGAATCGTAGAAAGATTACCAAAGTACCTTCAGTTGGCGTGTCACTTAAAAGAACTCGGTCATGATCACATAAGCTCTTCGATTCTTTCAAACCACTTTTTCATTGACCAGAATAACATCAAAAAAGATCTTTCATTTCTTAATTTAAATGGCAAACCTAACAAAGGTTATGAAATAAACGAATTTATTTCAGCCATTAAAATGATTCTTGGCACAACGACGGTCAATAAGGCCATCGTGATAGGCGCCGGAAATCTCGGGCGGGCCATCAGCAATTATTCCAGCTTTATGAATTACGGCCTGAAAATTGTCGCGATCTTTGACAATTCTCCCGAAAAAATCGGCCAGACTATCGAAAACTGTAAGGTATTACCTCTTGACAATCTTTCGGAAGTCATTAACAAATTAGGCATTAAATTTGCTATTCTCACGGTTCCGGGAGACAGCGCCGTGATGGTATCGAGTATGTTGTATGAACTTGGAATACGCTATTTTTGGAATTTTGCGCCGGTACATTTAAAGCTGCCGGGGGATGTCATAATTAAAAATGAGAACTTAGCCGCAAGCTACATGTTTTTATCGTATCAAATCAATTTAAGCAATTACAAGAACAACGGAGGTAAATTCGAAATGATCAACGGTGACATTGAAAAACGCATATACGAAGCGTTTAATAAATACAGCAAGTCTCGTGAAAATCTGATTCCAATACTTCAGGACGTTCAGGATATCAGAGGTTTCATTTCAAAAGACGATTTATTGAAAATATCGCAATATTTAAACGTACCCGAATCAAAAGTTTATGGCGTAACCACATTTTATAACCAGTTCAAATTAACTCCGCCCGGGCATTTTCAAATATCGGTTTGCCGCGGAACCGCCTGCCACGTCAAGGGCTCTCTCAACATTTTAAACGCCTTAAAAGAACACCTAAAAGTAGATATAGGTCAGACGACGCGCGACAAAATATTTTCCCTTCAACAGGTCGCATGCCTCGGCGCCTGCTCAATTGCGCCCGTTATGATGATTAACGACAAGTTTTACGGTCACCTCGACGTCAGTAAAGCCCTCGCTATCATCGATAAACTTAAAAGCGACCACTTAAGCGAAAAAGAAGCCCACAAAACGGCTGTTACCGCTTAATAAAAACTTAATTGCGCTTTTATAGCATAGAAATTATTAACAACAACAAAACCTGGAGGAATATATGAAAAAAGCTAAGGTTTATATAGGGATGGGCACCTGCGGCCTTGCACAGGGCGCGCTTGAAATAAAAAAAACCATCGAAGACTTTTTAGAAGTCAGGAAAATCACGTTCGAAGTGACGCCTGTCGGATGTATCGGTTATTGCTCGCGCGAAGTTATGGTCGACTTCGAATTCGAAGGCATGCCCAGAATATCATACTGCGAACTTTCCCCACAGAACGTTACCGAATTTTTAATTGAATTAATCGACAATAAAAATCTCACGAATAAATGGATTCTCGGAACATACAAGAAAACGCCGGGTTATCCTTTCATATACGAAAATACATTTTTCGCGAAGCAAAAAAGAATCGCGCTCGAAAATTGCGGCATAATCAATCCATATTCATTAGATGAATATATCACCGCTCACGGCTTCGAAGCTTTAAAAAAAGTGCTTTCGACATTAAAACCCGAAGACGTTATCGAGCAGATCAAAAAATCAGGACTAAGAGGGCGCGGCGGCGGCGGATTCCCGACAGCCATAAAATGGGACATCGCAAATAAACAGCCAGGCCCTAAAAAATACATAATAATGAACGCCGATGAAGGCGATCCGGGCGCGTTTATGGATAGAGCTGTTTTAGAAAGCGACCCTTACAGAGTAATAGAAGGAATGTGCATAGGCGCTTACGCCATAGGAGCTCAATTCGGCTATATTTACGCACGCGCCGAATATCCTCTCGCCATAGAACGCCTTGAAAACGCCTTAGAAATATGCAAAAAAAGAGGCTTTATCGGCAAAAACATCTTAAACTCGAAATTCTCTTTCGATCTTAAAATAAAAAAAGGCGCCGGCGCATTCGTGTGCGGCGAAGAAACAGCCCTTATAGCCTCGATCGAAGGAAAACGCGGAATGCCGATCCCAAGGCCTCCATACCCAGCCGAAAAAGGCCTTTTTGGAAAACCGACCGTTATAAATAACGTCGAAACTTTTGCCAATGTTCCCTGGATAATTCGTGAAGGCGCCGACAAATTCGCGGCATTCGGAATCGGTAAATCTCTCGGAACGAAAGTTTTTGCCGTTACCGGCAACGTAAAGAACTCAGGTCTTATAGAAGTTCCGATGGGCGTAACGCTCCGCGAATTGATAAACGACATAGCCGGCGGCGTTCCTGACGGCCGCAAATTCAAAGCCGTACAAATCGGCGGACCTTCGGGCGGATGCATGCCCGCTAATTTGCTCGACACCAAAATAACTTACGAAGATCTTACCGCAAACGGAGCTATAATGGGTTCAGGCGGCCTTGTAGTAATGGACGACACGGCCTGCATGGTCGACGTAGCTCGCTTTTTTATGAATTTCATTCAGAATGAATCATGTGGAAAATGCATACCATGCCGCGAAGGCACGAAACGCCTCTATGAAATACTCGATAGAATCGTTTTAAACGCCTCCAACCAGAAAAATTCAACCGAAGAATTGCTCAGATTCAAAGGCGTTCTCGAATTAGAAGAACTTTGCTCGGTAATAAAGAACAGCTCGTTGTGCGCTCTCGGCCAGACCGCAAGCAATCCGGTTCTTTCGACATTAAAACATTTCAGGCACGAATACGAGACGCATATCTTCGAAAAGAAATGCCCTACTCACGTGTGCTCTTCAATGGTTAAATGTTCGATTATGCCGGAAAAATGCAAAGGCTGCAGCCTCTGCGCCAGAAAGTGCCCTCAAGGCGCAATCTATGGCAAACCAGGCACGCCGTATGTAATCGCCACCGACAAATGCACCGGTTGTCTGTTATGCCTTAGCACCTGCAAATTCTCAGCTATCGTAAAGGAGTGATTTTTCGTGAAAACCAAAATGCAAATGATAATAAATAATAAAGAAGTCGAATTTATAAAAGGCGAAACCATCTTTCAGGTAGCTAAAAAAGCCGGATTTTTCATTCCGACCCTTTGCTACATGGAAGGTTATAAGCCTTCAGGCGCCTGCCGCATATGCGTGGTAGAAAACGTCAAAACGGGAAAATTAATAGCATCATGTTCTTATCCCGCGGAAAATGGCATGGAAATCCGCACCGATTCGCCGCAGGTAAGAATGTCGCGCAAAAAAATCATCGAACTGCTTCTTTCCAACCACCCACAGGATTGCCTCACCTGCACCAAGAGCGGCAACTGCCTGCTTCAAAACCTTTCGAAACAATACGGCGTCGATGAAATAGCTTTCAAGGGCGGCGCAAAGAAAAAAGCCGTAATAGACAAAGCTTCTCCTTCGGTCGAACGCGATATGGCAAAATGCATACTCTGCGGCCGCTGCGTAGTTGCTTGCGCCGAAAAACAGGGCGTATCTGCGATCGATTTTTCTCACCGCGGATTCAGCACCCAGATCGCAGCTGGAAGCCATAAATCCCTCGCCGAAGGCGACTGCGTTTCCTGCGGCCAGTGCATAATGGCCTGCCCGGTCGGCGCGCTTCGCGAAATATCCCACAAAAAGCTCGTAATAGACGCCATAATAAACCCTAATAAAAAAGTGGCTTTCCAATTCGCACCTGCATGCCAGATGACATTTCCGGAATATTTCAAGAAATCGGTATCTGTCGATGACGCAACGAAAAAAATCGTGGGCGCATTAAAAGGCATAGGCGTAGATTTCGTATTCGACACCTGCACCGCCGCCGATATAACCATCGTCGAAGAAGCGAAAGAATTGCTCGAAAGAATTACCAAAAAGAACAAACCGCTTCCAATGTTTACCTCGTGCTGCCCGGCATGGATAAATTTCATGGAAACCTTTTACCCGAAACTCACCAATCATCTGTCGAGCTGCAAATCGCCTCACATGATGAAAGGCGCGCTCATTAAACACCTGAGCGAAAAATTACTCAAAACGAAAGCTAAAGATTTATTCGTCGTATCGGTAATGCCGTGCGTCGCTAAAAAGTCTGAAATAATACGCCCTCAGCTTGAAAACGAAGGACTCGCAAATGTCGACGCGGTCCTCACGACCCGTGAATTGTTCTCACTCTTAGACGAATTCGGAATACAATACGAAAAAATCAAAGATTCCGAATACGACAGGCCTTTCTCGACCGCTTCGGGCGCCGGCAAAATATTCGGCGCGACCGGCGGAGTTATGGAAGCCGCCATACGCAGCGCTTATTTCTACGTTACCGGAAAAGAACTCGAGAACATCGATTATAAAGACGTGCGCGGCATGTCGAATATAAAACGCGCCACCGTAGATATCGATGGAACGAAGGTCAACGTAGCCGTCGTCAACGGCCTCGGAAACGTCGTCGAAATATTAGAAGACATAAATTCGGGAAAATCGGACCTTCACTTCATAGAAGTAATGAGCTGTCCATCGGGCTGCGTCGGCGGCGCCGGACAGCCTTATAACACCGATATGGATCTTCTGAAATCGAGGACGAAAACCACTTATAAAGAAGACGAAAAAGCTACGCTCAGGCGTTCTCACCAGAACCCCGAAGTAAAAGAGCTTTATGAAAAACATATCAACGAACACGACGCTCACGAATTATTACACACAAAGTATAAGGGGGACAAATAATGAAAAAGGTATTAATTGTCGACGACGATCTCGATGTAAGAGAAATTATAACCGAAGCGCTTTCATCTAACGGATATTCGGTTGAAACCGCCGAAACAGGCGAAGAAGGATACGAAAAATTCGAAACCTTCAAGCCCGATCTCGTAATACTTGATCTCATTATGGAAACATACGATGCCGGTTTTATTTTAGCTTACAAAATGAAAAAACAAAACGCGAATATTCCTATAATAATAGCCACTTCGGTCAACCGCGAATCTGAAATTCAGTTCGATTTGAACGAAGCCAAAGAAAGGCAATGGATAAAAGCCGACATGTTCCTCGATAAGCCTATCAATCCAGGTAATTTGATTGAAAAAGTAAACGGTTTACTGGGCGTCGAACCTAAAAAAGCGATGCATTAAAATAAATAAATAAAATACGATACCTGTAAATAGGGGGCGGTAAAAAAATGCCGCCCCTTATTTATTTTTTGATTGTTTATCTTCGCTCTATATGGTAAACTAATAAAAATAACGCTACAATTCAAAACAAAACTATTTTAATCGAATTTTGATTTGAATCTTTACGAAAAGGCGGAATTTTAATGTCGATCGTATCGACCGTAGGCGAAAAATGTAAAAAATGCTATGCGTGCATAAAAAGCTGTCCGGCCCACGCAATTAAGGTAAAAGACGGCAAAGCCAGCGTTATAAGCTTTCGCTGCATCTCCTGCGGCCATTGTACTACGGTTTGCTCGCAAAACGCAAAAGTCGTCTTTTCTTATTTTAACGAACTTAAAAACAATATAAGCTCTCAAAACATCGACGCCCTCGTTGCGCCTTCTTTTTGCGTAAGTTTTTTAGACGCCGGATTGAAGTTCGTAAGCATTCTAAAGGCGCTTGGCTTTAAAAACGTTTATGAAGTAGGATTTGGCGCCGATCTTGTTTCTTTGCAATATAAAAAATACATGGCCGAAAATAAAGGAAAAACTATAATAGCTACGCCATGCCCGGCGATAGTAAAATATGTCCAGAAATATGAGCCATCGCTTATAAAAATGCTTGCGCCCATAGTAAGCCCAATGGTCGCTTGCGCGCGCATGGCGAAGCTCAAGAACCCCGGCCATAAAACGGCTTTTATAGGGCCGTGCATAGCGAAAATAGATGAAAAAACTAACTACAATAACGATATAGATTACTCGATAACTTTCGAAGAATTAAAACTATGGATTCTTGAAAATAAAATAGACATCGAAACGATCGACGAAAAAGATTTCGACCCGCCGCGGGCTTACCTTGGCGCGATTTACCCGGTGCCGGGAGGGCTTTTAAAATGCGTCGAAAAAGAAGAAAACGTAATAGATTTTGAAACGATCGTAACCGAAGGGAAAAACCGGGTGCTGATGGTGCTCGACTCAATAAAAAAAGGCGCTCTTAAAGGAAAATTCGTCGATATGCTATTTTGCCTCGGCTGCATTGAAGGCCCCAAAATATGCTCCGATTTAAATTATTTTGAAAAAAAATCAAAGATCGCCGAATATGTTAGAAATCGCGTCAGTGCAGCTAATATCGACGAATGGAAAAAAGAGATTGAAAAATATAAGGCCATCGATCTTAGCGTGCTTTTCGAATCTGAAGAAGTGGCGGAAATAACCGATGCCAACTATGCTCAAATAAAAAATGTGCTCATAGAACTCGGCAAAACGAAACCCCAGGATGAGTTAAACTGCGGCGCATGCGGTTACCCGACATGCCGCGCAAAAGCGAGAGCCATAATAGCCGGAATCGCGGAAAAGGAAATGTGCCTGCCGTATCTTATCGATAAATTGCAAGAAAATATAAGTCTTCTCGAAAAATCAAATAGTATGTTGAAATCGACGCAAAATGAACTAATAGAAAAAGAAAAACTTGTTTCGCTCGGACAGATGGCGGCCGGCGTAGCCCACGAAATTAACAATCCTCTCGGAACGGTTCTTTTATATGCGCATATGTTAAACGATCAAATAACGGACGAAGATGCAAGGCAGGATGTAAAAACAATCATATGTGAAATAAACCGCACGAAAGAAATCATTACCGGAATGCTCAATTTTGCCCGTGAAAATAAGCTCAGTATCGTAAACTTCGATTTCCAAAAATTCATAATCGACCTCGCTGAAAAATTCAATCACGACTATTTGTCGATTGGCATCAATGTCCATATAAGCGTCAGCTGCGAAGGGCCTGTTTTTATGGAAGCCGACCATAACGCGCTCATACAGGTTTTTTCGAACCTTATTTCAAACGCTAAAGACGCAATTTTAGAAGCCAGGCGCGATTGCGGCAAAATAGAAATCGAAGTCATAAAATCAGAAGAAGACGCAATTATAAGTTTCACCGACAATGGGACGGGAATGTCAAAAGAAAAACTGGCAAAACTTTTCACCCCTTTTTTCACTACGAAAGGCTACGGCAAAGGCACAGGACTCGGACTTCCCGTAATATACGGAATAATAAAAATGCATCGCGGCAAAATAACCGCCGAAAGCATAGAGCATGTTTCGACTATCTTTAAAATAAGGCTGCCGTTAAAATCGATTAAAAGCAACGGACTTCTTGGCTAATAACGGCATGGCGCTAAAAATACGCGGTAATTTTCAAAGGGGTGCTTAAATGGAAAAAATAACGGGCAAAGTGCTTGTAATCGACGATGAAGATCAATTTAGAACGGCCCTTACAAAAGTAGTTTCACGCTACGGTTACGCGGCAACTCCGTTTTCGTCGGCCATCGAAGCTCTCGAATATTTGAAAAAAAACCGCGATGAAATCGACATAACCATAGTAGACATGAAGATGGACGAAATGGACGGCCTCGAATTCATATCAAAAATAAACGAATTATACCCGACGATCGTGCCTATAATGGTAACCGCCTATTCTTCGATAGACACAGCGGTAAATTCCATAAAACAGGGAGCTTTTGATTTTATTTCAAAACCGTTCAGCCCGGAACAGATTCTTTATTCCCTTCAAAAATCCATGGACCGAAGAAATCTTCTCATTCAGAATAAAAAATTAAAAGAAAACGCTGAAAGTTCATTAAAAATTCTCGGCCAGGAAAAATCAAAATTGCATACAGTGGTAGCCTGCATGGCAAACCCATTGATGGTTTTAAACAATAGTCTCGAAATAGTTCTTTTTAACCCTAATTTCGAAAGCATTAATATATCGCAAAAAATAAAATTATATACAAAAATCGATCAATACGGCTGCGAGCTTATGAAGCAAATCGCCGCGCTGGTCGGCTCGATGCTCGAAAACAAAAAGCTGACTATGATACAGAAAGAAATTAAATTCGAAGACAAATTTTTTCAAGCCACATGCGCCGCGGTATACACGGACCATGAAATAGAAGGCTATTGCATTGTTTTAAACGATATTACAAAATTAAAAGAAGTCGAAAACTTAAAAAACCAATTCATATCGCTGGTCGCTCACGAGGTGAAAGCCCCTATTTCAGCTACTCTCGGATATATTTATCTCATACTCGACGGCTATATCACCGACAAAGATAAAATACTCGAAAAACTCGCGCGCTGCAAAGAACGTTCTGAAACGCTGCTCGAAATGGTAAACGACCTGCTTCAGATTTCACGTTATCAGACCAACCGGTTAAATCTTGAAATTAAGCCCGTTAATATAGTCGAAAAAATAGAAAGCGCGCTCGAATTTTACAGCAATGAATTTAAAAAAAAGAAATTAATATTAAGCGTCGATTTCGCGGAAACCGGCCGCGAAATACTTGCGGATCCAAAAGCTATCGAAATTATTTTAAACAATTTAATATCAAACGCCATAAAATATACGCCTGAAGGCCAAAGCGTGCATATAACTTATTCGCTTGAAAAAGATCATGGCGCAATCACCGTCAAAGACACCGGTTACGGCATTAGAAAAGAAGATATGCCTCGCCTTTTTTCCGAATTTTTCAGATGCAAGACTAAGGAAACGTCTAAAATATCAGGAACCGGACTCGGCCTGTCTGTCATAAAAAAATTCGTCGTGGCGCAGAAAGGCACTGTAAGCGTCGAAAGTGAATATCAAAAAGGCAGCGCTTTCACGGTAAGGCTGCCGCTCAACAAATAAAAACGCGCTTTTTATAAAAACAAATAAAAGGAGTAAGTCATGAAGGGAAAAGCAGCACTTTTAACTATTTTATTATTGTTTACCGCCTTAGCGCTTTTTAGCGCAAACCGCTTCAAAAACACAGACGTAATCGCCGCCGGTAAGCAAGCTTCAATCAAAATTTATGGAGCCGTAAGTAAAGAAATTAACTTAACCCCCGAATTAATCAGCAAACTTCCTCAATCGGTTAAAAGAGTAAAGTTTTTAAACGACTCTGAAGAATACATGGCAAGCTTCGAAGCTACGGGCACCCCCCTTCAAAAAGCTCTCGAAGAAGCTTCTGTCAAAAAAGCTTTCGACGACGGATTCGATCGCGAACTCGATATGTATTTTCTCGTAAAAAGAAGAAATGGAAAAACCGTTATTTTTTCGTACGGCGAAATTTTCGCCAATAACGACTATAACAACATTATGATCGCAAGCTCATTTAAATTTTTGTACCCTCATAAACATACCGATTTTAAGCCTTTTAATTTCGACATTGAAAAAATTTACACTTCGGAAGAAATAAATAAAATAGATCGAAATGCATGCCTGGCCTGCCACAACGGAAACGTCACGAGAAAAACCGCCTTCCCGGAAGGAATTTGCATTATAGCCGGCAAACGGCTTATAGAGGACGTAATCGAAATAAAAGCCTGCCAGTGCTTTACTTCTCCTGCCCATCCGGCTGAAAAAGCCGACCGTGATACGATGTGGGCTGAAAAGTTCGACATTATAAACGAAGAAGCTAAAAGCGAAGAAGTTAAAGTGGAAAGCTTTTCGCAACTGAGCATAGACACCGCCGAAGTCGTTACTGTAGGCATGGGCAAAGGCTTCCACGGCAAACATTTTTATGAAGGCTACAGGCTCGACGAATTATTAAAAAAATATTCGTCTCAAAAAAATATCGATCCCGATAATTTTTACGTTCTCGCTACGGCGCTGGATGGTTATCGGTGCCTTTTTTCGGGAAACGAACTCTTCGCGAAGGAAGCTAATATCACGCTCGTGTTCGCGCAAGATCTCAAAACTCCCGAAAAAGGCGAAGGCAGATATAAAGTATTCATAAAAAACGATTTCTACATAGACCGGTGCGTAAGAACTTTAAAAGAATTGAGCTTAAATATCGTAAAATAAATGAGCGATAAGTAATTGCCTTTTGTAAAAAAAGGGTGAAAACAATAAATCTATTTAAAAGGAAGATTAAAAATAATGAATAAAATTAAAACATTACTGGTGCTTATATTAGTTTTAACGCTGGCTCCGTTTTTTAACGGACCCGTCAATGCCGCGGACGAAACGATGGAATCTATAATTCTGGCCACTACCTATAGCGTTTCAGACACGGGCCTTTTAGACGAACTTTTAGCCGATTTCAAAGCCAAAGAAAAAATATCGGTCAAGCCGATAATAGCCGGTTCGGGCGAATCGTTAAAAATGGGGGAGCGCGGAGAATGCGACGTAATAATAGCCCATTCGCGCGAAGCCGAAGAAAAATTCATGGAAAGCGGCTTTGGAAAAGACCGCAAATCGCTAGCTAAAAATGAATTCTATCTGATAGGGCCCGAAAACGATCCGGCCAAAGCGGCCGCTTCGAAAGATATTTACGAAGCCTTCACCGCCATAGACAAAAACGCGACTTTTATCTCACGCGGCGATAAATCGGGAACCCACACCAGGGAAATGGCGATATGGAAAAAGGCGGGCATTGAAAAAAAGGCCGGCGAAAAATATATAGTATGCGGCCAGGGAATGGCTGAAACACTCAGAATCGCCGATGAAAAAGCCGCATATACGTTATGCGACAGCGCAACCTATACCGTTTTAAAAACGAAATTAAAGATCAAAAATATTTTCGCCGATCCGAAAAACCTTACCAACATATACAGCATAATCACGATAAACCCTGAAAAATCGGCAAAAATAAAATACAGCGGCGCCAAAAAGTTTTACGATTTCATGTTTTCGAAAGAAACCATCGAAAAAATAAGCGCTTTCGGCGTTAAAAAATACGCTTCTCCTCTTTTCACTGTTTTAGACGAAAACAAAAAATAAAATTCCAATAAAAAAACCTTCTTAAGATAATCTCAAAAGATATCTACGAAGGTTTTTTATTGGCTTTATAACATCTTTTTTTCTTTACTTTTTAACTGCGAGGCCAAAGAAACTGCGGGTAGTCCATATCGCATTAAACGCCCAGGTTCCATAACGAAGCTGTTTTCCGGTCCAAGGATCGTTTACATAAACATAGCCGTCTTTGACTCCTACTACGACCATGCAATGCCCGTCGGCCATGCCGTAGCTTTTGGTATCGACATATACGATAACAGGTACGCCGCTGTTGACGGTCTGAGAGAGCCAATTTATGTTGGCGCCGGAGCATGAAAAACTTCCGCTCATTCCGAGTTTTTTCGCGGCCGCAAGCATATCGTCGGAATAAGTGGTGCCTTTTGTATCGGTATTGCAAAGTTTCGCTACTTCTTTCGTAGAAAGTTTTATGCCCTGATATTCAAGGACCATCGCAAGACAGGTAGGGGCGCAATAATGAAGCCCGTTGGCGCCGTTAGCGGAATCGAGCTGCGAACGTAACGGCACGTTGAGAATGCCGTCTTTACTCGAATCGGAGCCGAAGAGCCCCCCGAAAAAATTTCCTATGGAATCAAAAATCTGAGCAAAAAAACCTTTTTTAGATTGAGGATTTGATTGGTTCTGAGAGCTTACAAGCTCTGAATACGGCAATTTATCGCTATAAAGCTGATTGTTCTGATTGGATTGCTGAGATTGATCATTACCGTTATTGTTGGTATTGCCGGTCTCGGTTTCGCCGGATGTTTCAGAATTAGAAGCGTTTGCAGACAACAGCATTTTATCGTAGCAGGTTTTATAATACATATAAATTTTGAGCTTTTCGTCCGAGTCGTTGCCGCTTATTTTATCGTTGCCAAAATCTTGTATGGCGCGCATACATTCTTTATACGAGGCATTCATAAGCGTCTGAGCTTCGGATATGTTTTTAGGCTTTTTCAAACCCATCTTCGCCGCTTCGGCGTCGTTCATTATATCTTGAGCTATGCCCTGCGATAAAAACAGGCAAAAAAACAAAAGAGCGGCTATAATAGATTTACTTAAATATTTATTCATAATCGGTCACCTTTTTTTCGCTAAAATATAACTATCACATTAATTATAAACGCTGAAAACAGTTTTGTCAACATTCACATAAGAAAGCCCTATTTAAAAAAATATCGCCGGCTAATTTTGCCGGCGTATTATGTTATATGATTATAAAAAATTATTTTTTCTTGCTTTTTTCTTTTTTCTTTTTGGCGTCCTTTTTTTTGTAACCATCTTTTTTGACGGCATCATCAGCCGGCGGCGGCGGAGTATAACTTATTAATTCATCAAGAGCTGCATATAATGTTTCTTTTTGAGTTTCAATCGGTTTGATGTCTTCTTCTATTTTTTGAATTTCGATACGTTTTTTAGCTATCACACCGTCTGCTTTTTCGATCTGCTTTTTCAATTTATCGAGTAAATTTTCTTTTTCTTCGCCAGTTAGTTTTTTATCTTTAATTTTTCTCATAACATCGGAAGCGAGCGCATCCAGTTTGTCATTTTTCATGGCGCATTTAGCAGATTCGGTTTTGGAAGCCGCCATGGATTGGGACGCAAAACCAAACGACAACGCCGCGATAATAGCTAAAATAAACTTTTTTTGATTATCCATGTTCAAACATCTCCGTACTAAAAAAAGACAGGCGGCTTTCACCTGTCTTTTTTTATTTATTTAGAGTTTTTCGCTATTTTTTTTCAGCTGCAGGAGGCGCTTGCTTTGCCGGAGGCGTATAGCTCGAAAGCTTATTATAAACTTCATTGATTTTAGCCTTTGTTTCTTCACTTACTTTCAACTGTTCCTCGAAAAACTTTATATCTTCTTTAGTTTCGCTTATGATTACGTCGGAAACTTCAAGCCTGTTTTTAAGGTTTTCAAGCGTTTTAGTTTTAAATTGTTCACCCATTTTATTTTCAGCCATAGCTGTTTCAATTTTTTTAAGCATGTCGAGTATATGTTCTACTCTTTTCTTGAGTTCTTCGGCTCTTTTTGCCTGACGTTTGTCCTTTTGCGCTTTTCTTTCTTCGGGAGTTCTCTTTTCGCTCTTTCTTTCTTCAGGAGTTGCCTTTTCGCTCTTAAGTGGAGCCGCATTATCCTGCGCAATGGCGATTCCCGATGTAAAACTTAACAATAAGGCCGCAATGATTAATAATCTTAGTAACTTCATTTATAACCACTCCTTTAATTTATTGATCGACTAATATTAACACATTTTTTTATTAAATTCAAGTTCGGTTATTTCCGGGATTTGACCATTAAACCGACAGAAGGCTCACTCGCATAATCATGCTTTTAAAAATCAATAACTATAAAAAAACTTTATTAAACGGCATGGATTATGATAAAATAATGTGGCATCTATCAACTAAAGATCAAAAATAATTACATTTATTAATGGAGGACGTTTTATGGATAGGCAAAAAGCGCTTGATCTCGTTAAAAAACACGTTAAAAACAATAACCTCATAAAGCACATGCTTGCGGTTGAAGCTGTAATGAAGCATTTCGCGGAGCGTTTCGACGAGGGCGCCGAAGCGGAAGAATGGGCCGCCGCCGGCCTCGTTCACGATATAGACGTCGAAATGACCAAAGACAGCCCCGGCCTTCATGGAAAGAAGGGAGCCGAAATACTTAAGGCGAACGGATTTTCCGAAAAAATTATCGAAGCGGTTATAAACCATCCCAAGGACGCTCCGGACGGCGATAATATGTCGCGCATGCTCTTTTCCGCAGATCAGGTATCAGGGCTTATAGTGGCCGGCGCTCTCATTCACCCCGATAAGAAGCTGGCGTCAATAAACAAAGACTTTCTATTAAAAAGGTTCAACGAAAAACGTTTTGCGGCAGGCGTTAACCGCGAACGCATAAAAGCCGTCGAAAAAATTGGAATGCCGCTGGACGAATTCATCGGCGAATCGCTTCTGGCCATACAAAATATTCACGCAGAACTCGGTTTATAATTAATAATCAAGGTGGGCCGTGCTTTTAGAACCATATATATTCACATACGTTTTCAAAACGCTTTACCTTCCTATCATAATAAAAGTTTTGCTGGCGATAGTTATTCCGCTCGCAGTTCTTTCGGCCATACCAATCGTGGTCCTGATGGAGCGCCGCCGCGCCGGCATTATTCAGAACAGGATGGATTCTAATAGCTCTAATATAATGAATTTAACATTTTCGGGGCTTCTTCACCCGCTAAACGGCGCAATAGAAACGCCCGCGCCAAAACGCGCAAAAGTTTTATTTTATTATCTGGCTCCGGCGCTGGCAATAATTCCGGCGATAATGACTTTCGCGGTGATACCTTTTGCGGCCCCGCTCGAAATAGAAGGAATAAAAATCAATTTCCAGATAGCGGCAATCGACCCTGGAATGCTTTATATTTTAGCGGTTTCGGCGCTCGGCATTTACGGCGTGATGATAGCGGGCTGGGCGGGCGGCGATAAGTTTTCGCTTTCAGGCGGCATGCGCGCCGCTTTGCGGATGTTAAGCTGCGAAATGGTTCTTGGAGTGTCGCTCGTATCGCTTTTTATGATCTATTCTGAAATAGAGCCTTCAAAAATAGTGGAATTGCAGGGCGAATTATTATTCGGCTTCATCCCCGAATGGGGCATATTTCTTTCTCCCGTAGCTTTTTTTATCTTCGCCGCCGCGGCATATAACCGCACCCCGTTCGGCATTTGCAAAGGCGGTTCCGAAACGGCGGCCGAATATCCGCTCGAATACGGCGGAGTGAAATTCGCGATGTTCATGACGGCCGAATGCCTGTCGTTAATAACCATGGCCGCCATAATAACAACGATGTTTTTCGGCGGTTATCAAATTCCATATTTTTGCGCCGAAAAGTTAAACGTTCTTGCAGGGCCTTTTTTAACGCCAATTTTACAGATAATTTCCTTTTCATTCAAGACCGGATTTTTAATATGGTTATACATACGGGGGCGCCGGACGCTTCCGCGCTCAGGACACGCTCATGTTATGAAACTTTATTATCTAAAACTGTTTCCAATAGCGATGGCAAATATTTTCATAACCGCGCTCGTTGTTCTGATGAAATAACCGAAGGATGTTCGTAAATATGATTAAAAGCGCCGTATTTTATGTTTTCGCCTTATTATCGACGCTGGCCGCGATTCTGACTGTAAGCCTTTCGAATCCTGTTAAATCGGCCATTTCAATGATATTTTGCTTTTTTTGCGTGGCCATGATATTTTTCACTCTCGATGCGCATTTTGTCGCAATCGCGCAAATGCTCGTTTACACCGGCGCTATGATGATCTTATTTCTTCCGGCGGCAATGCGTTTAGAAAGCCCCGGCGGCAAAGCTTCTTATAATTTATTAAAGCCAACTAATTTAATTAATATATTTCTGTGTTTATCGCTTTTAGCCGCGATAACTATAACCATTACCGGAGCTTTTTCGAACGGCCCGATGTTTTATTTCGCAGGCGAGCCGTCCGCTACGATAAAAGCCATTGGCGAAACTCTGTTCAATAAATATATTTTCGCCTTCGAAGCGCTCTGTATATTAATATTAGCCGCAATAACCGGCGTTACATCTTTCTTAGAAAAGGAGAGCGGCAAAAAATGACGGCTGTTTCCCTCGTTCATTATCTTATATTAGCCGCTGTATTATTCGTAATAGGGCTGATCGGATTGATGGTACGGCGCAATATAATAGTTTTATTCATGTGCATCGAAATAATGCTTAATTCCGCGAATATAACAATACTTGCATATGCCCGGCAATATAACGACGCTTCGTTTCAAAGCGCCGCGCTTTTTGTCATAACCATTGCCGTCTGCGAGGCCGCCGCAGGCCTCGCGCTTGTAATAGCGATATTTAAGCGCAAAGAAACGGTTTTAGCGGACGGGCTTGATTCATTAAAAGGATAAAAAAAGCTAATGCAGGAATTTATAAAATTATTAACAAATAATATACTAATCGCGATGCTTATGTTATCGGCGGCATCGGCTGTGGTAACGGCTTTAATTCCACGAAACGCCAAAGCCGTAAAAATCAAAAATATCGCGCTGAGCTTATCGCTTGTAATACTGGCCGCGTCTTTATATTTATATGCCGCCTTCGACCCGGCGGAAGCCCGAATGCAATTCGCCGCAAAATATTCGTGGATAAAAAGCCTGAATATAAATTTCAGCGTCGCAATAGACGGCCTGTCGTTGCTTTTAATATTACTGAGCGTTTTTTTAACTTCCCTGGTAATTCTTTGCGCCGATATATCGACGCCCAATCTTTCATATTATTTTTCGCTTTATTTTATGCTGGAGTTTTGCCTCATAGGAACTTTCGCGGCCGCCGACGCTTTCATGTTCTATTTTTTCTGGGAATTGATGTTATTTCCGATGTATCTTATAATCGGGGCGTTCGGCGGTAAAAATCGCATCAAGGCGGCGACGCGTTTCTTCCTTTTCACCGCTTCCGGCTCGATTTTAATGTTATGGGCGCTTTTATGGATCGTAACATACTTTTATGAAATCAACGGAATTTTATCTTTCGATATAGCTCAACTATCGAAACTTTCTTATAACTTCAAATCGCAAACGATACTTTTCTGGCTCACGAGCCTCGCTTTCATGATAAAATCGCCGCTTTTCCCGTTCCATACGCAGCTTGCACATGTCCATCCCGAAGCGCCAGCTGGCGGCTCGATAATGCTGGCGGCGGTTCTTTTAAAAATAGGAGCTTACGGCTTCTTAAGATTTTCGATACCGATGTTTCCAGAAGCGGCGTCATATTATTCAAGCATAATGATAGCGATAGGATCGCTCGGAGTTTTATACGCTTCGATCATAACTTGCGCTCAAAAAGATTTAAAAAAGCTCATTGCATATTCTTCAATCGCTCACATGGGAGCGATTACCGCAGGCATCTTCACGCTAAACGGCGAAGGGGTTGCCGGCGCTATCCTTCAAATGACTAACCACGGGCTTACTATCGGCGCGCTGTTTTTACTCGCAGGGATAATATACGAACGAAGGCGCACGCACGATCTTAACGAATTCGGGGCTCTGGCATCTGACATGCCGCTTTATTCGGCCGCATTTGCAATAATAATGCTTTCTTATACAGGCCTTCCGGGCTTAAACGGCTTTATCGGCTGGTCCTTAATTTTAACCGGCGTTTTCGGCAAATCGTGGTTCTGCGGCGCCATGGCGGCAGGCGGCATGATTACATTGGGCGTTTACATGCTTTGGACATATAAGAAAATATTTCTCGGCAAAATAAAAAAAAATGAAAACGAAGCGCCTTGCGACCTTAAATTTATTGAAAAAGCAGGATTATTGCCCATAATAATTTTGATAATCGCTCTTGGAATTTATCCGGCGCTTATAAGCGGAAAAATCGAAAAATCAGTCAAAAGCGTCGTCGCGCCGTTCGCGGCCAAAAGCCCGGCAGCCGGCAATATTAAAAATAATGAATATTCAGAAGGGCCGCTATGTCAAAAGAACAAATAATAATAAATTTATACGCGATATCGCCGCTGCTTTTATCGGCCGCAGGCGCTATTATCATTCTCGCGGTTTCGGTTTCAAATAAAACCGGCGGAATAAAAAAAAGGCTTGAAACATGTGAATCGATAGCGTTTACAGCGCTATTAACCGCGATGTGCCTCTCGTCGATTCAAATTTTTAAAATGATTGCGCCTCAAAAGCTGTTTTCAAGCGCGGTTTGTTTCGATTCATATTCGGCGGTTTCGGCGATTTTATTCTCGCTTATGGGCATTATAACGCTGTTTATTTCAGACGGCGACAACGCTAATATCGGCGGAAAATATAAATGCGAATATTACGCGGCGCTTCTTTTCGCTTTTATAGGAGCGAATATCATGGCCATGGCAAACGATCTTTTAGTGGCGCTTATCGGAATTGAAATACTATCGGTTTCGACATATATAATGATCGCTTTTAACTTCCAAAATTCAAGGGGCGCCGAAGGCGGGTTGAAGTATTTCATTACCGGCGCGGCCGCGAGCGCCATGTATATATTCGGACTCGCTCATATTTATGGCGGAACTAAAAGCGTTTATCTGGACGTTATTACATCGACATGCACGGCCGGAGGCCCTGACGTTTCATATCCGGCGCTTATAATCGGGGCGCTTTTTCTAATTTCGGCGCTGCTGGTTAAAATAGCCGCCGTCCCTTTTCGCATGGCGATAGACGTTTACGATGCATCCGGCGTCAGCGTGGCCGCCTTTATGACATATTTCGTCAAGGCCGCCGGTTTTATATTAATTTATAGAATATTCGCCGGAGCGTTCTCTTCGATTACGATATATATAAACGGAGCGCTTATAATATTCTCGGTAATAACCATGAGCATCGCCAATATCGCGGCGCTTTTTCAGACGAATTTCAAAAGAATGCTCGCTTATTCGAGCGTGTCGCACACGGCTTATGCGCTTCTTGCAATAATAGCCATAGGCGGGGCTAAAAATAGCGAAAGCGTAATTTTATCGGGAGCGTATATGCTTTTTTACTTGACCGCTTACTTTTTTACGAACGCGGCCATATTTTCGTCTTTGAACTGCATATCGCCGATGGTTCCCGAAATACACACTATAAACGATTTCACCGGGCTCGGCTTCAAGCGCCCTTATTACTGCGCCGCTTTTTCCTTCGCGCTGTTATCGCTCGCCGCAATGCCTTCGACATCGGGTTTCATAGCGAATTTCATGATTTTTTACGGCGCCTTCGCGGCGAATTTCCGCGCCGTAATCCTTATTGCCGTAATCAACAATTTTATAGCTTTTTATTATTACATGAAAATAATCATGAAAATGTATATGCAAAAAAACGAATGCGTTGAACCGGCGCCGGTCGAAATATCGTCTGGCGGATCAGATCCTTCATTTTGCCTCGCGATTTCAACTTTTATGATTTTATTTATGGGAATTTATCCGGAACCGTTTATAAAATTCTTTAAATTCGCCGTAAGCGCAAGTTTCAGCAAATAAAAAACGGCGGTTTAAAACCGCCGCGTTTATTTTTAAAAAGTTCGATTTTCTTATGAAGAATGCGATGAAAAATGCTCTTCTTTAACGATTTGACCGGTATCGTATAAATATTTTATCGAAACGCCTTTCGATCTCCATATCATGGTTTCATAAATTTTTCCGCTTTCTATGGATTGGCTTTTTTCGAAATCGTTTCCGTATTTTTCGATATAACTTATAACATCGGAAGAGCTTGAGCCTACCGACAAATACGATGAAGACGGCGACGCGCCGCTGCTTGAACTGTTATTGCAGCCTGCCACGATAAAAGTAAGCGCATATATCGCAAAAAACATATATATTATAAACAATTGACTGATTTTAAATCTTTTCATATAAAACTTATCGGATAAATAAATAAATTCTTTAATCGGGAAAATAAGAAAAAGACGGGGCCGTCTGAAGTTTTTATTTTCCGGACGGCCCCGCCTTTATTTTATGCGCTATTATTCGCCGCTATGGCGTCACTTTTTTTTCCAGTCAGGAACGTCTACCGAAGGCACGTTCCAGATTTCTTTCGCATATTCTTCTATGGTGCGGTCGCTCGAAAATTTTCCGATGCGCGCCACATTCAATATTGACATTTCAAGCCATTTTTCACGATCGACATAAGCGCTCGAAACGCGGTTCTGACATTCGATATAGTTTTCGAAATCGGCCAGCACCATATAATTATCGACGTTTAAAAGGGATTCGTATAACGGCCTGAAAAGATTGGGGTTTTCGGGTGAAAAAAAGCCTATATCCAGAAGATGGAAAACATCGCGAAGCTCCTTCGAACGTTCGAGATAAAGCCTCGGATTGTATCCGTGACGAAGTTCGCTTACTTCATGCTCTTTTAATCCGAATATGAATATGTTTTCGTCGCCGACCTCTTCTTTGATTTCGATATTCGCGCCGTCGAGCGTGCCTATGGTTAATGCGCCGTTTAACGCGAATTTCATATTTCCGGTTCCGGAAGCTTCGGTCCCGGCGGTGGAAATTTGCTCCGAAAGATCGCAAGCCGGCATTATACGTTCGGCAAGCGAAACGTTATAATTTTCAAGATATACCACTTTTAATTTATCGCCGACATCAGGATCGTTATTAATAACCGAAGCTATTGAATTGATGAATTTTATTATGAGTTTCGCGGCATGATATCCAGGCGCCGCCTTGCCGCCGAAAATAACCGTTCTTGGAACGAAATCGGCTTTAGGGTTCTGCTTAATGCGATTATACATAGCTATGCAGTAAAGAGCGAGCAACGTCTGACGCTTATATTCGTGTATTCTCTTAACCTGTATGTCGAACATCGAATTTAAGTTTATCTTTACGCCGTTACGGCTTTCGATTATTTCAGCAAGCTTTTTCTTATTGTAAAGCTTCACTTCGGCCCATTCTTTTTGAAAGTTTTTATCTTTGGCAAATTTTTCAAGCTTTTTCAGCTCGTAAAGATTAACCGTCCACGCTTCGCCTATTTTCGAGGAAATGAGCTTCGACAGGTGAGTGTTGGCCTTTCTGAGCCAGCGGCGCTGGGTTATGCCGTTCGTTTTATTGTTGAATTTTTCGGGGAAAAGCTCATAAAAATCGCGGAATATTTGTTTTTTCAATATTTCGGTATGAAGCGCCGCAACGCCGTTGACCGAATGGCTGCCGACTATTGCCAGATTCGGCATTTTAACGTGCTTTTCGCCTTCTTCACCGATCAGCGACATGGCTTTGAGCTTGTCGGTATTGCCTGGATATCTGAATGAAACCTGGCGCAGGAACTTGAAGTTGATATCGTATATTATCTGCATATGTCGCGGCAGAAGTTTTTCTATCATCGCGACAGGCCATTTTTCAAGCGCTTCCGGAAGCACCGTGTGGTTCGTATATCCGAACGTGCGCACGCATATGTCCCACGCCGTATCCCAGTCGAGACGTTCCTCGTCGATTAAGACCCTCAGCAATTCTGGAATGGCAAGCGAAGGATGAGTGTCGTTCAACTGTATCGCTATTTTATTCGGAAGTTCTTTGAAGTCTTTGTTATGGACTTTAAAGCGCCTTATTATGTCGAGTATGGAAGCGGAAACGAAGAAATATTGCTGTTTTAAGCGAAGCTCTTTTCCTTCGTAATTATTATCGTTAGGGTACAGGATTTTCGATATATTTTCGGCCTTGAATTTATCTTCGCAGGCGAGCATATAGCTGCCGTGGTTAAAATAATCGAGATCTATATCTTCGGACGCTTTGGCCGCCCAGAGCCGAAGCGTGTTTACCGTGTTATTCGCATAGCCCGGTATGGGAACATCGTAAGGCCACGCGAGAATTTCTTCGCCCGAATGCCATATAGCGCGATGTTTTCCATCGGGATCAACGACGTTTTCGACATTGCCGAAAAATTTTATTTTCATTGAATATTCAGGACGCGCGATTTCCCAGGGATTTCCGTTTATGAGCCATTCGTCAGGTTTTTCGACCTGATAGCCGTCGATAATTTTTTGATTGAATATCCCGTATTCGTACCTGATTCCATAGCCATGGGCAGGAATTTTAAGTGTCGCCATCGAATCTAAAAAGCAGGCTGCAAGACGGCCAAGGCCGCCGTTGCCAAGACCCGCGTCGCGTTCCAGTTCACGCAAATCATCGGTTTCATATCCGAGCTCTTTTATGGCCTGTTTGCAATCGTGATAAAGTTCCAAATTTATAAGGCTGTTGCCGAGCGTTCTTCCCATTAAAAATTCAAGCGAAAGGTAATAAACCCTTTTAACGTTCTTAAGATGGTAAGTCTGCTGTGTTTTCGTCCAGCCGTCGATCAGCCTTGAGCGAATCGCATATGCAAGCCCGTGATAACGGTCTAGATCCGTTGAAGTATATTCGTCTTTTGCGAGAAAATTAAAAAGGTTATATAAAAATGATTTTTTTATGGATTCTACGTCATTGTCGTTATTAAAACACTCGACATAATGGCTCTTTGAGATGTTGCTGCTTTCGTTCATCAAAAGCGTTTCCTCCTTAAAAGCACTATATTAAATTATAATTTTGCGACATTATAAATAAATTATAAAAATTTGTCAAATCATATTTATACAATAAAAATTGACTTTAATAAAAACTCAGTATATAATTACGATATGTAAAAAATAATAACATATCGTTTCGCCGCATCGTTTGAATACGCTACCGGCCGGAATTATCCCGGTTTATTTATTAAATTGCGGCGCTTAAAAACTAAATCGAAATGAAAAACGTGCAAAAGTACGATTACCGCTTGAATTCACGTAACTCACATTTTTTTACTAAAAGGAGTGATTTTTTTGAAAACAAAAAAACTGGGCGCATTTTTTATTATTTCTTTATTGGCCATCTTTTCGCTTTTAAGCGCCGCTCACGCAGACGGCATTCTGATCGTCGATTATCCGCTCAGTTATCCAATTGAACGCCGGCTTACGCATGAACTCACTCAACCTTCCATTAAATTCCATAAAGTCAGCATCGATATAAACGAACAGGTTTCTAAAACATCAGTGGACCAGGTTTTTATAAACGAAGAAAACCAGGACCTCGAAGGAACTTATATATTTCCAATTCCGGAAAGCGCTTCGATATCCGATTTCGCCATGTTTATCGATGGAAAACGGCAATCGGCCGAATTAATGGATAAAGATAAGGCGAAAAATATTTACGAAGATATAGTAAGGCGAAAAAAAGACCCGGCGCTGCTCGAATATATGGGGAAAAATCTTTTTAAAGCCCGCGTATACCCGGTGCCGGCTAACGGAGAAAAGCGCATTCAACTCGAATACGAACAAATTTTAACCAAAGACGCTAAAACCGTAAAATACACATATCCGTTAAACACCGAAAAGTTCTCGACGAAACCGATCCAGACCGTATCGGTAGCAGCCGTAATTAAATCTAAGACCGGAATTAAAAATATCTATTCGCCAACCCACAAAATAGACATAAAGAAAAATTCCGACAACGAAGCGAAAATTTCATTCGAAGAGTCCGGAACAAAACCCGACAAAGATTTCGTCTTATATTATACCGTTTCAGACGAAGATGTCGGCATATCGCTCATCTCGCACAAATCGCCCAAAGAAGACGGTTATTTTATGCTTCTTGCATCGCCTAAAATAGAAACCGAAAAAAAAGGCATACCAAAAGACATCTGTTTTGTTCTAGACACGTCGGGCTCCATGAGCGGCGAAAAGCACAAGCAAGTTCAAAATGCGCTTAAATTTTGCCTAAACAATCTCGAAGCCGAAGATAATTTTAACATAATAAGCTTTTCAACCGAATCGAGGCTATACGAACAGAAGCTCGTTGCGGCCAAACACGAAAATATCGAAGCTGCGCTTAAATACGTCGACGAAATGCGCGCGGTCGGCGGAACCAATATCAACGAAGCTCTCATAAAAGCCCTTAAAATGGATTTTTCAAAAACAAGGCCTGCGTTTATAGTGTTTTTAACCGACGGCATGCCGACTGTCGATATAACGGAACCAATCGACATACTTAAAAACGTCGAAAAAAATAACGACATGAAAGTAAGAATTTTCTGTTTCGGCGCCGGAACCGATCTTAACACAACGCTTCTGGACAAACTCTCCGCCGATAATCGCGGCGTCATCGAATACGTCGGCGAAAAAGAAGATATCGAAATAAAAATTTCTAATTTCTACACTAAAATAGCTTCTCCGGTTCTAACCGACGTAACCATAGATTTCGGAAAAATAAAGACGGATTATTCATACCCTAAAAACATACCCGATTTTTTCAAAGGATCACAGCTTGTTTTAATAGGGCGCTACCGCGAAGGCGGAGCAAGCGCGGTTATAATCGAAGGAAAAACAGGCGATAAAACGCAAAAATTTTCAAACGACGTAAATTTCTCGGAAAAAACCGACGACAACAATTTCCTGCCGCGCCTGTGGGCCCAGCGCCGAATCGGCTACCTGCTCGAACAAATAAGACTTAACGGTGAAAATAAAGAATTAAAAGACGAGATCGTCGAATTGTCCAAAAAGCACGGAATAATGACGCCCTATACATCGTTTCTAGTCCTCGAAGACGAAGCGTCGAACTTTAAAGGCCGCTCCGGCGGACAGGATATTATACAAGGACATGAAGGA
>Ga0074198_1000786_pt1 | contig 27417 bp, 28 predicted proteins | sample EPASupsiteSAE323_FD_64527 | JGI IMG/M metagenome (GOLD analysis project Ga0074198, IMG submission 64527) | Bioremediated contaminated groundwater from EPA Superfund site, New Mexico - Sample SAE3-23 | ecosystem: Environmental > Aquatic > Deep subsurface > Groundwater > Contaminated ...
CCCATACCGAACACGGAAGTTAAGCTCCTCAGTGCTGAAAATACTTTGCGGGTAGCTGCTTGGGAAAATAGGTCGTCGCCGGATTTATATATCAAAAAGAGTAGCAAATAGCTACTCTTTTTGTTGTATAAAAAAAAGTAACATGTTAATATAATAATAAGGTAATAAATATTGTGTAAGGAGGTGAGAGAATTGTTTGATATTGAAGTTGCTGAGAATCTGGAAAAATTGAAAAGAAAGTACTATTATAATTTGGATATGTATGATAAATTGTGTGCACTAGGTTTTTTACTAAGAAAAGATATTATACCCAGTGAATTAAAAGTGTTGTATAGTAACGATATACAGGTTATGGAACAAAATTTGATGGAGCTTGTATAAAAAAAAATCCTTTGAAAAAGGACTTTTTTTATTTTAAGGATTTATGATTATTTTATACCATATCAGCAGAAACAACCTTGTTTTTACCTGTTTGCTTTGCTTTATAGAGTGCATTGTCTGCATCTCTAAGGAGCTGTTTAACATCAGTCGAAGTTTTCGGATATGCTGCGACACCAAAACTCAAGGTAAATTTGACTTTCTGACCTTCGTCATCAACACTTGCTGATTCAACATTTTTTCTTACCACTTCAAGCATTGTCATTGCAAATTCTAAATCAGTATTTCTGAAGAGTATTACAAATTCCTCTCCTCCATACCTAGCTACTAAATAATCATCAGAATCAGAAGCACAAATAGTGTTCTTTATTATAGCTGCTACAGTTTTCAGTACGGCATCTCCCACTAAATGACCGTAAGTATCATTTACTTTTTTGAAATTGTCTATATCCATCATTGATACACATACTGAGGAATTCTTTTTAAGATCTGAGAATTCTGCGAGGTATACTTCATTAAAGTATCTTCTATTATGAACTTGTGTAAGCCCATCTATTGTAGCTAGTTTTTCCATCTTATCATATATTACTGCATTTTCAATTGCGATACTAACCTGATTACAGATAGTTGTAATCATATTCTTTTTTCTTTCTTCAAATGCGCCGTCAAAACATGATTCAGCTAGGATTATACCAAGAAAACTTCTGTGTGATTGTAAGCATGCGATTAAAGTGTTTTTAACATTTCTATCATTTGAAATGGGATAATCTTTTAATTCGTTTATATTCTCTTCTATAGTCGTCAAACCTCTTGATCTAATTTGATTAAGATATTTTGAAGCAAGAATCATTTTCAGACTTTGGAGAGTGTTTTTATCTGAAACGTTTGTAGCTTCCATATAGAATTTGTCATTACTTTCATCAATGAGGAATATGGAGCAATAGTTTACTCCAATTACACCTATTATCATGTCATTTATTAGATTTATCAGTTCTTTTATGTTAAGAACACTGTTTGAAAATTTGCTAATCTCCTGAAGAGTGCTTAGTTCGGCTATAGAATCATTTAATAGCTGGTTTGTTTTTGTAGTTTCAACGTGAGTTTGTTCAAGCTCCCAAAAGGTTTTACCATAGGCTAGTATGATAAAACGTGAATAAAGACCGTAAACTATAAGAATCATTAAATCGATGGAAAAAATAAGGATACTCATAAGTGATAAGTCGATGATATTGAAAATATAGCAAATTATAATAGATATTATGAAATTTACTATAGAAAATCCGAGCATAATTACAGGAGATTTATTACCCTTGATTATTATTGTTAAAGTAAAAAGAATCGATAGCATCAAAATGTTTGCAATATTTGTGATGTTCCCTTGTGCACACATAATTATTATTAAAAAAATAAAGTGCAATTCAATAAATCTAAAGGCATAGAATATAAAAGGTTTCTTTATAATGAATTCTTTCAATAGAATGCCTGCACCGCTAATCAATAATAAACCCAAAAATGGATAAATAGATTTCATTTTAGAGAATGTATCATCACTTAAAGCAAATTGTAATAGACCAAAAGAAGAAAATAAAGCTAATAATGCAGAAATAATATTTTGACCTACTTTAGAATTAATCATTTATTGTGAACCTCCAGGAATATTATTCAAAATACTAAATGCATATGAAACAAGAAAGTACCAATTGATTATAGTACAGAATACTTTATTTATAAGATTTACGATTATATTATATCAGATATTTTTTTATAATGCTAGAATAGTTAGACTCATTAATCAGAAAAAACTTTCTACAAAAATATATTAGAAAGCTACAGAAATGCTTTAGCCTTTTATAGGGTACTACATTTTTAATTTTAATGTGTTAAAAAAACTTTTTCGCATAATTTAGTATTAATTGATACAACTAATTAAGTAAAAAAGAATTTATCGGGGGTGACTAAAATTTATTTATGGAAAAGGAAAAAGAGCATTATTTTTATTAAGAAAACTGGGCTTGAGTTCCTGATATTAATATTTATAATTTTTTTCATTTTTGCTCTGCTTTTTGAGTATGCAAACAGCCAAATCTTGCCGACAGTTATTGCTTTAGCAGAATCTAATGCGAAAGCTAAAACTACGCAAATTATTACAGAAGTTGTTAATAGTAAACTTGCTGAAGTGGATTATAATGACCTTGTTTATATACAGAAAGATTCTCAATCAAAAGTTACTGCACTTCAAGCCAATGTAGTAAAGATGAACATGCTTTCAGCTGAATTTTCTTCTGAAATCCAAGAAAGAATAGAGAAGCTTGGAGATTTATATGTAAAAATTCCATTATGGAATATTTTTGGAAATACTTTTTTTTCTAATCAAGGTCCAGAAATTTCTATAAAGGTAGTTCCTTTCGGAAATGTTGACACTGATTTTGGGACAGAATTTGTTGCTGCAGGAATAAACCAAACTAGACACAAAATTTTTTTAGAAATAAAAAGCAAAATAATTGTTGTTGTCCCTCTTGTTAAAAGGGGAACGGAGGTTGTCACTAAGGTTCCTGTTGCTGAAACAATAATAGTAGGGGATGTTCCAGAGAGTTTCATTGATTTTAATAAAAATTAATTATCCTTTCCTCAAATTTATGCTGACTTGCATAATATTCTAATGTATATGTTATAATGAGCGAGGTTATTATTTTCATTAACCTTTATGTTATATATTGGAATATAGGAGGAAATACAATGATTAGACAGGATGGAAGAAAGGAAGACGAAATTAGAACAATAAAAATAACGCGAAATTATATAAAACATGCTGAAGGTTCGGTACTTATTGAAATGGGAGATACGAAAGTGATATGTACGGCAACAGTTGAAGAAAAAGTCCCGCCATTTAAAAAGGGAACAGGCGAGGGGTGGATTACCGCTGAATACTCGATGATTCCAAGAGCTACAGGAGTCAGAAATCAAAGAGATATTACCAAGCTAAAACAAAATGGAAGGGCTACAGAGATTCAACGTTTGATTGGCAGAGCACTAAGATCAGTTTTTGATGCTAAAGCTTTAGGAGAAAGAATGATAACGATTGATTGTGATGTAATTCAAGCTGATGGCGGAACAAGAACAGCTGCAATAACAGGTGGTTTTGTAGCTTTGGTTGATGCTTGCCGCTGGCTATTAGAACAGAAACTTATAGAAAAATTACCTTTAGCTAATTTTGTTGCTGCAGTTAGTGTTGGAAAGGTAGAGGAAGATGTTGTACTAGATCTTTTTTATCAAGAAGATTCAAGAGCAAAAGTGGATATGAATATTGTTATGACTGACAAAGGAGAATTTGTTGAAATACAGGGTTCGGGAGAAGAATCAACCTTTACTAAAAACGATTATGAAAAAATGATTAAGCTTGCTGAAAAGGGTATAAAACAGTTGATAGAAGTTCAAAAGACTTCACTTGGAATTGAGTCATTTCAACCCACCCCTCTCTTAAAATAGAGGGGGAGGAAAAGTATAGTGCTGGAAAAGGCTTTAAAGAAAGACTAATTCTCCCTCTATCTAGAGAGAGGGGGCTAGGGGGTGAGTTATGCATAAAATAGTTGCAGCTACAAAAAATAAAGGCAAAATTGAAGAAATAAAACAAATATTAAAAGACCTTCCATTTGAAGTTATTTCAATGGAGGAAGAAGAAATTGATTCAGATATAGTTGAAGATGGACAAACCTTCGAAGAAAATGCATTTATTAAAGCTAGAAATGTTAAAAAGCATACTGATGGGATTGTTTTAGCAGATGATTCAGGGTTAGTTGTTGATATGCTTAACGGTGCGCCAGGAATTTACTCATCGAGATTTGCTGGTGAACCTTCCAATGATGAAAAAAATAATGCGAAACTTCTTGATATAATGAAAGATATTGAAAAAGAAAAAAGAACAGCAAGATTTGTTTGCGTAATTGCGGTAATAATGCCTGATGGCAGGGAAACTTGTGTAAGAGGAGAATGTGAAGGTGTTATAGGGTTTATACAAAGAGGTGATAATGGTTTCGGGTATGATCCTTTATTTTATCTGCCAGAGTATGGAAAGACAATGGCTGAATTAGAACCAGAAATTAAAAATGAAATCAGTCATAGAGCAAAAGCCTTAGAAAAATTCAAGGCTGAGATTAAAAAGCTCATCTCTTGAGGAATTCTGAACATTAAGGGAATGTCTCGAATTTATAGACAGACACAAAAAAACCAAGCTGAAAGGCTTGGTTTTGAATCGTTTGTACCGATTTTATCTCTTTGAGAACTGTGGTGCACGACGAGCTTTTTTAAGTCCGTATTTCTTTCTTTCTTTCATTCTTGGGTCACGTGTTAAGAATCCAGCTTTCTTTAAAACTGGTTTTAGTTCTTCACTTGACCTTACTAATGCTCTTGCAAGACCATGTCTGATTGCTCCAGCCTGACCAGTATAACCACCGCCGATAACCTTTGCAATAACATCATATTTGCTGGCTGTATTCGTAAGAACAAGTGGCTGCTTAACAATAACTTTGAGTGTTTCAAGACCAAAGTATTCATCAATTTCCTTACCATTTATTTTTACAATTCCATTTCCAGGCACAAGTCTAACTCTTGCAACTGATTTTTTTCTTCTACCTGTTCCGTAAAAGCTTGTTGTTTTTTTTGCTACCATCTGAATATTCCTCCTCTATAAAAATCCAGTTAAAATTTCAAATCAAGAACTTCGGGTTTTTGTGCCTCGTGATTGTGTTCTGTTCCGGAATAAATTCTAAGCTTTCTAATCATTGCTCTGCCTAAGCTGTTTTTCGGCAGCATGCCTTTTACAGCTTGATAGATAACTCTATCAGGTTTTCTTTGAATCAGGTCTTTAAAGGCAACTTCTTTAAGACCACCTATGTGCCCAGAGTGGTGTCTGTATATTTTTTGTGTAGCTTTGTTACCAGTTACAAGTACTTTTTCACAGTTGAGTACAATAACATGGTCTCCGGCATCCATGTGCGGAGTATATGTTGGTTTGTGTTTTCCACGGAGTATCCTAGCAATTTCTGTTGCCAGTCTTCCGAGGGGTTTTCCTTCAGCATCAATTACATACCATTTTCTTTGTATGCTTTCAGCTTTTGCCATATAGCTTTTCATAGAAATCTAAACCTCCTGAATTTATTGAAATTTTATTATTTTCACTTTTAAAAGCTATTATTTAAAGCGTACTACTTAATAAAATAACTGATAGAGTGAGTACGCTTAACTATTTTAGTATAGAAGCTAAAATGTGTCAATATATTTTAGCTAAATTTTTAATTTATCTGGTAATATCTTTTGTTTTTTCTCTTATTTTTACTAATTCTCTATATTAAGAGATTATCAATTCACTTTTTTTAACCATCTTGAAGAATCTCAAGCATGCTCTTTATGGATTTGAGGATATACTCCTTACCACCGAATAATACGTTAGGTTCTATTATCAGAGGAGCAGACGGATTAAATGAAGACAATTTCTGTATTAAAGAAGGAATTGAAAAAGCCCAACCATCTTCAATACTTTGAGAGGGATTGGGAGCTACATGGTGATATTCCCAATAATGATCGGTACCTTTGGTATTCCAGATATGGAAAGCTGAAGAGTGGGAACCGAGTGTGTTTAAAGCTTCTTGAAGGTTTAGATTATTATTGACGCAAGAAAAGTAAAGATGTCCAGTATCCATAAGAAGCCCGATATTGTTTCTGCTTTTTAATAAGTCAATCCAAATTTCTGGTGAATATAGATTTTTATTCAGCCCAAAATATTCAATCAATATTTTTATTCCGTATTTTTGGGATAAGGATTGAATACGAGATATTGATTGATTTACGATTTCGGAATATGATTCTAATTCTTCGGAAGGCAAAGGCGGGATTACTCCACCAAAATGAGAGATGGCATATTCTGCATCAAAATCTTTGATGAATTCCAGATTTTCTTCAAGTAGAGTAAAAGATATTTCTCTTTTTTCAGCAGAAGGATCGCAGAAAAATACATCCCATTGACCTGCGGTATACCAGCTTGGAAGAAATACAGGAAAGTGCATACTGTATTTCATAGAATACTTGTATGCTTTTTCCGCATCGGATAAAGCCTTTTCTTTCGAGGTTGTTACTATTTCAACCCTTTTAAGACCAAGGTCATATGATTCTTTCACATCAATAAAAAAAGTGTTTATTCCAAGTTCCATAAGATACTCCTTGATTAATATATATCGCCATGTATGATTTTAATATTAGCCTGAGGTGTATGCAATATATATTTTATTGTTGAAACATTACAAATAAGTTCTCCAAACAGTACCAGTAATTGGAACAACTGTATATGAGTATGATATAATTGAAGGAGAAGGAAAGGTTGCAGAAATAACAACAGACCCGAAAGACAATACAACCAAAAAGGTGTACGACAGAGCAGGAAGACTGCATGAGGTAGAAGCTGAAGGTGGAACAACAACCTATAGCTATTACGACAATGGCAGACTAGAAATGGTTGAATATCCGAACGGTTCCACTGAAGAATACTACTATTATTACGACAACACGCTAAACAGGCTTGTAAACAGAAAATCAGACGGAACAGAAATAGAATCATTCAGCTATACTTATGATAATGCTAATAATCAGATAAGTAAGACGGATGCAAGAGGGACTACGAGCTATACCTATGATGACCTAGAAAGACTAGAAACAGTAGCAGAGCCGAATGGAAAAGAGACAGAATATACATTTGATTTAGCAGGAAACAGGGGAACAGAAACAGTAACCCAGAGCGTATATGATGAGGTTTACGGAAATCCAATACAGACTATAAAGATAACAGTATACGATTATGACAGTTTGAACAGATTGCTTTCAACCTCAACTACGGCTGATGGAGCACAGACAGAATATGTGACCTTCACGTATGATGATAATGGCAATCAATTGACAGTCAATAGGTCAGTATATGAAGATGTTTACAATCAGAACACATTTGTAACTATAAACATGTTTGACAATCTGAATCAATTGACAAGGACAGAGACACCAGAAGGGAAGATTATTGAGAATGTTTACAACGGAGAAGGAAAGAGAGTATCCAAGACGGTTGATGGAGATGAGAGAAAGTATCTCTATGAAGCGGACAAGGTAATCTTAGAAACTGATGGAAGTGGAAATCAGAAGGCAAGGAATGTTCAAGGGACGAATCTGATAAGCAGAACAATTGATGATTTGACAGGATACTATTTCTATAATGGACATGGAGACGTTACTGTAATTAATGATGTGTACGGGGACACCATATTAGGCTACTACTATGATGCATTCGGAAATCCTGAGACAGTAACAGATAGCGTTTATGGCAGTGTATACGGGGGAGGCTTTAATAATCCGTTCTTGTATGCAGGATATTTGTGGGATACCGAAACTGGTACCTATTATCTAATGTCGAGATATTACGACCCAGAGACAGCTAGATTTTTGAGCGAAGACTCATTCGAGGGACAAATTACAGACCCTCTTAGCCTCAACTTGTACACTTACTGTCATAATGAACCGCTGATGTACACAGACCCAGATGGACATGATGAAAAACTAGACAGTTATATCAATCAAAGCTACAAGAATGATCTAACTCTTACCTTTGTTGTTAACCAGCCAATGCCAGGTCTTAGATCAGCTATTAATTATAGTGATAAAGGAGATCCGGTTGGACACACATTTTTAAGGATTGAAAAGTGGGAAAAGAATAAAAACGGGAAGTTGACAAAAGCAGTGTATTATAAAGGGTTTTATCCAGAAAAATATTCTATGAATGATGTCGCAAATAATGCAACTGTTAAAGGTAAAATCCTTGATGATAAAAATAGTTCTTGGAACATTGCAAAAGTTTATAAAGTCTCCCAGAAACAAGCTGAAAAAGCATTGAATTATTCAGATAAATATACAAAAGAAAAATATAATATGATAACGAATAACTGTACAACTTTTGCGTCAAATACTATGGAGAAAGTTGGCTTAGGAGATCCAACAAGAGCTCATGAGTGGACAATCCCAGGGCTCTATCAGATAATAGGTTGGGCTAAAAGAGTTGATATGAGTAAGTATATAGGGCACGATCCTGGGGACGCTGGACAGGATATTAAAGAAACAGGAACTTATTTAAAGAAAGTTAAAGGATGGTTCTCAGATTGGAAAATTGAAGAATATAAAAACAACAAGAAAGTAAAATCTTATTAGTTAATAGGAGGGCTTGAAATGTATAAAAAATTATTAGCAATTGCTGTTATATTAATAATAGTAGTGATTATTGGATTGGTTTTTAATACGTATAAATCTGCGAAGAGATTTAACGATTTGGGTATAGGAAAGGAATTGAACATAGTTATTCCAAAAGATGAAAGGATTGACTATAAAAAGGTTGAGTCTGATAGAAAAGATAAGTCAACAATTTGGTTTGATTTATGGGCAGAATCTGAGAGAAAGAAATTAGTTGAATACATGAAAAAAAATAACCTAGAAATACAACCTGAAATTTACAAAATTAACCAAACAACATATTTTGAAGAAGCTATTAAAATATTTAAATTTAAAAAAATAGAATAGTAATAAGGAATACAATGGCGAAGGAAAGAGAATTGCAAAAGACGTTGATGGAGAAAGAACAAAATACTTATATGAGGCAGACAAGGTAATCCTTGAGCTGGACGGAAGTGGAGCTCAGAAGGCAAGGAATGTTCAGGGAACCAATTTAGTAAGCAGAAAAGTAGAAGACACAACCGGGTATTATTTCTACAACGGGCATGGCGATACCTCAGTAATACAAGATGTTTATGGAAATAAGCTGTTGAGCTATTACTACGATGCCTTTGGTAATCCAGAGACGGTACAGGGAAGCGTGTATGATGATGAGTACGGAACATCGACTCTTGCTGACTTCGATAATCCGTTCTTGTAATCCACAAGAAAAGACAAAGGGGACGGTTCTCGCTGTCTTGACTTATACCTTCCTTATTAGTAAAATAAAACAGGGTGAAAGAAATGCCAAGACAAGAACGGGTCAGAAGTAAAAGCGGATATTACCATATAATGCTTCGAGGAAATGAAAGAAAAAATATATTTCTAGATGAAGATGACAAACTTAGATTTATTGAAACCATAAAGGAAAAGAAAAAAGAAGACAGATTTTATTTACAGGCAATTTGTTTAATGGATAACCATATACATATGATGATGAGCGAAGGCACCGAAAATATAGCCCAGATAATAAAACGTATAACAGTAAGTTATGTATATTACTTCAACAAAAAATATAAAAGAATAGGACATCTTTTTCAAGACCGCTATAAGAGCGAAGCAGTTGAAGATGATAATTATGTACTTGCTTTGGCAAGATATATCCATCAAAATCCTATTAAAGCAGGAATGGTTGAACGGTTGGAAGATTATAAATGGAGTAGCTACAATGGGTACATAAACAAAAATGCTTATATATCTAAGATAATTGATGCAGAAATAGTTCTGGAACTCTTTTCAAAAGATAGGGGAGAAGCATTGAAAAAATTTAAAGAGTACAGCAATGCGAGCTATAATGAGCCATTTATGGATTTACAGGAAGAAAGCAATGATGAAGAAAAGGGAAGAGAAATATATAAAAAAATGTTAGAAGATTTAGGGGAGATACAGCCTTCGGAGGAACTAATAAGAGAATTCAGGCGTAATACAGGATTATCAATAAGAAGAATAGCAGATATTACGGGATTGAATAAGGACAAAATCAATAAGATTATAAAATCATAGACAAAAGAACCGTCCCCTTTGTCTTGCAGACTTTTCGGAGGAACTAATAAGAGAATTCAGGCGTAATACAGGATTATCAATAAGAAGGATAGCAGATATTACGGGCTTGAATAAGGACAAAATCAATAAGATTATAAAATCATAGACAAAAGAACCGTCCCCTTTTGTCTTTTCGAACCGTCCCCTTTGTCTTTTTTTGCAAACACTTGACGATTAAAGAATTGCATGTTACAATGTCATATGTAAATCAAGTAGAAGTCATCCACTTCTCACCTCAACACCTTATGGAAGAGGTCAATATTGCTTGTGATAAGCTATTATTGGTGTTTTGTGGATTGACATTGCTCAATCCATTTTTGTTTGTTTATTTTATTTTAATAAGTGAGGTGTTGGTTTATAAAAGAAGAATTGCAAATTAACGAGGAAATTAGGGATAAGGAAATTCGTTTGATTGATGCAGATGGTTCAATGCTGGGAGTTGTATCTACAAAGGATGCTATGAAGGAAGCTGCAACAAAGAATCTTGACTTGGTCAAAATTGCACCGCAGGGAAATCCTCCGGTTTGCAAGATAATGGACTATGGTAAGTACAAGTTCGAACTGGCAAAGAAGGAAAAGGAAGCCAAGAAAAAACAGAAGATTGTAGATATTAAGGAAGTTAGGGTTTCTCCCGTTATAGAAGAGCATGATTTTGATTTTAAATCCAAAAATGCGCTGAGGTTTTTGCAAGATGGAGATAAGGTAAAAATAACCGTTAAGTTTCGTGGAAGAGAGCTAAATCACACAAAACTAGGGGAGAATATATTGGAAAAATTTGCCGAAGTTCTTAAAGATGTCGGAGTTGTTGAAAAAAAGCCAAAACTTGAGGGTAGAAATATGACTATGGTGGTTGCACCGAAATAGTAGAAGGGAGATTGAAGTTTATGCCTAAAATGAAGACGCATAGAGCAACTGCAAAAAGGTTTTCTCTAACTGGAACCGGTAAGGTGAAAAGAGGAAAAGCTGGTAAAAGGCATTTGCTTACAAGTAAAACTACAAAGAGAAAAAGAAGTTTGAGACAGGCTGGCTATGCAGATGCAACAAATGTTGCAACAATTAAGCGTATGCTGCCTTATGCATAGTATTTAGAAAGTTTAAGGAGGGAATAAAATGGCAAGAGTTAAAGGTGCGATGAGAACACGCGCAAGACATAGAAAGGTTCTTAAATCCGCTAAGGGTTATTTTGGGGCGAAGAGTAAATTATTCAGAACTGCGAAGCAGGCTGTTATGAAGTCTTTAAATTATGCTTATATTGGCAGAAAATTAAAGAAGAGAGATTTCAGGAAGCTATGGATTGCAAGAATTAATGCTGCTGCAAGAATTAACGGCATTTCATATAGCAAACTTATGGATGGTCTTAAAAAAGCTGGAATTCAGATAAACAGAAAAATGCTTTCAGAGATGGCTATACATGATGCAGAAGGTTTTGGCAAGCTTGTTTCAATGGCTAAGTCAAAACTCTAATTCTTTAAAGAATTTACTTATTTAGGCTTAAGGATGGGGCTTGATTATTCAAGCCCTATTAATTTTGAGGTGATGCTGAATTGATTTATACAATTACAAGTAAGGAAAACAAACTTGTAAAGATGATAAAATCCCTGAATCATAAAAAATACAGGGAGATTGAAGGTAAGTATTTTATTGAGGGTATAAAAATAATTTCTGAGGCGATTAAACAAAATATTCCTCTGAGAGATGTAATAGTGTGCCCGGAGATTCTTAATATAGTTAGAGGTGGAGAAGAGTTCAGTGAAACTCTTATAAAAAATGGTTTGACCATTAATTATATCCCGGAGAATATATTTAAAGAAATGTGTTTAACACAGACACCGCAAGGTGTATTGGCTGTAATTTCCAAAAAAGAAAATGATTTAAACGATATAGCTTTTAAAACAAATGGGTTCTATATAGTACTTGATGGAATTCAGGATCCGGGTAACCTCGGGACAATAATTAGAACTGCTGATGCAGCGGGGGCTGATGCTGTTATTCTATCTGAGGGTTGTACAGATGCATATAGTCCCAAAGTGCTAAGATCCACAATGGGTTCGGTATTTAGGGTTAATATTTATGAAAATATTAATTTGGAAGATGCACTAAAGAAAATGAAGGAAAGAGGTATCAAAATACTTGTTTCGAGCCTTAATGCTGAAAAGTACTATTTTGATGAAGATTTTGGGAATGGGACTGCTTTAGTAATTGGGAGTGAAGCGCATGGTGCTAGGATTATAGTGCAGGATTTAGCAGATTCTCTAATAAAAATTCCGATGAACGAACAGCTTGATTCACTTAATGCTTCAGTTGCGGCGGGAATACTGGTATATGAAAAGTTTAGAAGGACGTTAAAGAATCATCAGTGATTTTGTTTTTCTGGTTCTATGGTTTTATTATTTGGAATGTTACTTTTTTCGTATGCTGACTTATCAACTGCTAGGTCTTGATTAGAAGGTGACACCTTTCTTTTTAATCGCATTGAGAGAGTATTTTGATCAAGCACTTTAAACTGATAACCTTTTTCCTTAAACCATTCAATTACTTCGGGAAGAGCTTCAAAGGAGGCTTTTCTTTTTGAATTGTCATGCATAAGAACAATTACCTTTTTTAGACCCCGGGATTCATGTTCAATATTATAAACAACCTGACTTTTGGTTATTCCATGTGGGTCCGTGTCTGCGGCGGAAACGTTCCAATCAAAAATGATATATCCAAATTCGGAAAGTATGTTGTCAAATTCAATATCATGCATTTTTGTAGAACCGCCCGGGGCACGAAAAACCTTTGAGTGCTTTCCTGTTATCGAGTAAACGATAGCATCTGCTTTCTGGATTTCTTCTTTAAATTTTTCAGCACTTGAATAAAGTGTGGAATAATTATGGGAATAGCTATGATTGCCTATTGCATGCCCTTTTGAATCAATTTGTTTAACCAACTCGGGATATCGTTCCATTTGACTTCCAATCATAAAAAAAGTGGCCTTAACCTCTTTTTTCTCTAATACGCTTAGATATTCTGGTGTAGAGTGAGGGTCAGGACCGTCATCAATTGTAATATATACTACTTTCGATGATTCTTTATTAATGAGATTATTTTTTTCAGGCTTAACAAATGATTGTGTTGAAGTATCTGTTTCGATACAATCATCGTATACTTCATCACAAACGCTTTGCGGAATAGTGCTATTTCTTTCGATTGGGGCTTCATGGCTACCAAGTTTAATTAATCTGTTTTGAGTATATGTATTGAAGGTTGAACTATAAATAAATATTGAAAAAACCAGAAAAAGAATTAATATTATTACTACGATAGTAAAAATTTTTTTTGGCAACCTTGCACAGCTCCTTCCTTTTTTATTTTTATTCCATTAAAAGCTTAATAATTCCAGAATATATTTCTTGAGAATTAGTTTCCCAATTCCGACACATTGATTTCGCTTGTTCCTTTGCCCCTGCATATAAGTTGAGTTCTATAAGACAGGTTGAGCCTTCAGTAATACGACAAAAAACAGTATATTCATTTTCATTAATAGGGATGTAATCTGCAGAAACCTGTATTTCAGTTCGCAGAGTGGTAATATTTTCTTCTATGGCATTGTCTATTAGTTTTCTTACGCTTGCACGTATCATAGTTCTAAAATAACTCAATGCCTGCTTGCCGGATTCGGTAATCTTATATAGTCGTTGGTTAGACTCTATACGGCATGCAAGATAATCGTTACTTACCAATTGGGATATGTATTCCTGAAGAAGGAAATAATTAATTTCCCGAAGCTTAATCAATAATTTTGCAATCTGGGAATTTGTAAGTTCGAAATTTACCTTTTCAATTAAATAAAGTATTATAAGTTTGTTTTCAGCTATTTGTTCATTTAAATCCAATTGCATTTTTTCCTCCAGCCTAAGTAAGACTTACAATTAAATTATATCACTAATTTAATATTCAGCAAAAAAGAATTTAAAGCTAAGAACAAAAAAATATGCCATAGCGGCATATTTTTTTTGTTCTTAGCTTTATCTAGTTATAGGAGAAAGTTCTTTCAGTATTTTCTTTATTTCGCTGCTAGTGTAACCAGGATTAGTGCTATTGAATAAGCTGGTAATTCTTGGTATTGCATCCATTGAGTCAGTGACTGTGCAGGATTTGATTGATTTATCCAGAGTTTTTATTTTGTTTGCAATCATTTTTTTCTCGGTATTTACATCCTTAACATTTTTAGAAAATTTACATCCAATAATACATGTGTTTCCAGCTACTACTGTTGAACAGTTTTCTACGCCCTTAATTCTAAGACATTGGCTGTTGATTTTTTGTGCTTTTTTCTGAGCTTCTGTCAAGACTGGCTTAGTAATCTGAGTACGTGTTGGCGTTTGATTAGTCATTGGGTTAGGAACAACTGGAGCGCCAGGTAATACCTGACTTTGAGGAGTAACCTTTGGTGTGGTTTGGGGAGTCATTTTTACTCCTGATGCAAACGCAATTACCACAAGAAGTAAGATGCTTAATGCGGTTATTATTATTGCTTGACTTTTATCTCTCATTTTTTTCACCTCCGTTATTATTTTTTTCTTTTTTCAGAAATTCATAACAAATTGTACTCACATTTCTAAGATTATTTTTCTACCTGATAAATATAGTCTGTAACTTGTTGTATTGAATGAAGTAATCGAGTATAATTCTAAGTGTAGTATTTGTTTTTTTTACAAGACTAATACTAACTGGAAACAATTCTCAGTCAATTTCATTCGAGGTGAATTTTCGTGATAAATGAAAATGGGATTATTAGAGAAGATTACTTAGTGCTTATTGTAGATGACCAGATAGAAGTTTTAGAAAGTGCAAAAATGCTTCTTGAACTAGAAGGATATATTGTTATTTGTGCTCAAAGTGGAGAGGAAGCAATTAAACTTGTTAGAAATAAAAATGTAGATTTTATGCTTCTTGACTATTTTATGCCAGGAATGACAGGGGAAGATGTTGTCAAAAATGTCAGAGAATTTAATCAAGATATTGTTATAGTTCTTCAAACTGGTTATGCGGGTGAGAAGCCCCCACTTGAAATGCTTAAATTGTTAAATATTCAAGGTTATCATGATAAAACTGAGGGGCCAGAGAAGCTGCTTTTATGGGTAGCTGCAGGTATTAGAGCATGTCATCAGATAAAATTAAACAAACACTTAAGAGAAGGAATGAGCAATATACTCGATTCTATTCCTTATATTTTCAAATTTAGAGCACTTGTTGAGCTTTTAAAGGATATCCTTGTTTTCTTAAGACCTTTAGTAAAATTTGAGGATGCCTTTATAGTACTCGAAAATCAAAATATTCAAGAAGCTCAAGTTATAGGTAGTGGTAAATTTGAAGGTTGGTCATGTGAACAGATAATGGAAAACCCTGAAATATTAGATAATGTTAATAAGGCAGTGGATGGGGTATTTATAGATAAAGAAACAGGGGCTATAATTCTGCCGATTATATATGATTCAAATCGATTGGGATTTATGTATCTTAATGAATGCAGCCTTGAAAAAGAAGATGCTGATATTATAAAAATTTATTTGCATCAGGTTACCGAAGCGATTGTAAATATAAAATTACATGATGAGGTTGTTGATTCAAACCAAAGATTGAAAGATTCGTATTATAATCTAAAGAAAAATAACTATGAACTTATAGAAGCTTTTACTAAAGCGGTTGATGCGAAAGATGCATATACAGCAGGGCATTCTACAAGGGTTTCGATTTACGCAAGGATTATTGGCAGAAAGCTCAATATGAAGAATGCAGAACTTATTAGACTGAAAGTTGCAGCTTTGTTTCATGATATTGGGAAAATTGGTATTCCTGATGGTGTATTGCTTAAAGAAGGAAGACTATCAGAAGAAGAGTTCAAAGTAATAAAAACCCATCCTGAAATTGGGAGTAGAATATTAAAGCCTGTTTCGATGCTTGGAGATATTATTCCAGCGGTTAAACATCATCATGAAAAATATAATGGAAAGGGATATCCAGATGGTCTATTGGGAGAAGATATTCCCTTGCATGCGAGGATTCTTGCAATTGCAGATGCTTTTGATGCAATGACATCAGATCGTTCATATCAAAGGAAGAAGTCTTTTGAAGAGGCACTGCAAGAACTTGAACGGTGTGCGGGATTCCATTTTGATAATCAACTTACAGAGGTTTTCGTAAATCAATTTAGAAAAAATATGGTGTTTTATACTAGATTAATTACGTTTTGGGATAAGATTCATCAATTTGATAAAATGAAAAAATTTAAAGACTCATTTTCACTAATAGAAGATGCACAAGAAAACGATGCAGTATCTGGAACTGCCTAATATGAATATAATGTTGTTGTAAATTAAAAAATAGTATGTTAAAATATAAAAAATTAGTTAATAATATGAAGTGATGATTGGGAGAGTAAGTTGATACCTATGCGAAGAGAGAGAATGCCACCGGCTGAAAGCATTCTTGCAAGAAGGTCATCTGAAGTTCACCCAGGAGCTCTGCCGTTGAATTTAGTAAGTAGGCGGCAGCGGTTAAACCCGTTAGAGTTGTTAAGTGCCAGAGCTTTTTCTGGAATTAAGGTGGTACCGCGATTAGCCCTCGTCCTTTTAAGGATGAGGGTTTTCATTTTTTATTGAGAGGAAGGAGATAAAAAGATGAAACAACAACTTGAAAACATTAAGACTCAAGCCGTGAAAGAAATTGCTGAAGCAGCTTCCATGCAAATTTTGGAATCAATCAGGGTTAAATATCTTGGTAAAAAGGGTGAATTAACTCTTGTTCTAAGAGGTATGGGAAGCCTGAGTGCAGAAGAGAGACCTTTGATAGGTCAATTAGCAAATGATGTTAGAGTTTTTATTGAGCAAAAGCTTGAGGAGAAGGAGCAAACGATCTCAAAAAAAGAAAGAGATGAAAGAATTAATAGGGAAACAGTTGATATTACAATGCCGGGTAAGAAAAAAGAAATAGGGCACAAGCATCCGATTACTCTTGTTCTAGATGAAATAAAAGAAGTTTTTCTTGGAATGGGATATGAGATTGCTGAAGGACCCGATATTGAAGACACCTATTATAATTTTGATGCACTAAATACCCCTGAAACACATCCGGCCAGAGATTTACAGGATACATTTTATATTAATGAAAAAATAATTTTGAGGACACAGACTTCGCCAGTTCAAATTAGAACCATGATGCAAAAAAAACCGCCTATTAAAATAATTTGCCCTGGAAGGGTTTTTAGGTCAGATACTGTTGATCCAACCCATTCTCCAATATTTCATCAGATAGAAGGGCTTGTTGTTGACAAAGGAATTACTATGGGAAATCTTAAAGGGACACTTGAAATGTTTGTGAAAGCATTATTTGGCGAATCAACAAGAATCAGATTAAGACCCCACCACTTCCCATACACCGAGCCAAGTGCAGAGGTAGATATTTCTTGCTTTGCATGTGGGGGCGTAGGCTGCAGGGTTTGTAAAGGAGAGGGCTGGATAGAGATTCTTGGGGCTGGAATGGTTCATCCGAAGGTATTGCAAACATGTGGTATAGACCCTGAGGTTTACAGCGGATTTGCTTTTGGAATTGGAGCAGAAAGGGTTGCGATGGGAAGATTTAAAATAGATGATTTGAGGTTGTTGTTTGAGAATGATGTAAGGTTCCTTAAACAATTCTAATATGTCATAAATTGTTTTCTTTTTAATGAAATTATTAGCAAATATAATTATGAAAGGATAGATTGATATGAAGGTGCCTATTAATTGGTTAAAAGATTATGTTGATATTGAAGGTATAGATACAAAAACCTTGATTAATGCTTTGACTTTGTCAGGCTCTAAGGTTGAAGGTGTTGAAGAGCTTGGACACGGAATCGTAAATGTTGTGGTTGGTAAGATTCTCTCGCTTGAGAAGCATCCAGATGCTGATAAGCTTCAGGTGGCAAAGGTGGATGTTGGTACTGGTACAATCCAAGTAGTTACAGGAGCAAATAATGTAAAGGTTGGAGATATGATTCCAGTAGCTAAAGACGGAGCAAAGCTTCCAGGAGGTAAAGAAATAAAAAAGGGAAGCCTCAGAGGAGTTGATTCTGAAGGCATGATGTGTTCAATTCAGGAGCTTGGGGTTACCAAGTATGATTATACTGAAGCACCTGAACACGGAATATTCATTCTTGATTCTAACTTAAAGCCTGGAACTGATGTGAAAGATGCAATAGGATTAAATGATTCGGTTATTGAGTTTGAAATTACTCCTAATCGTCCTGATTGTCTTTCAGTGATAGGAATTGCTCGTGAAACTGCTGTAACATTAGGCAAACAGTTTAAAGCACAAGAAATATTGGATAAGAAAACAACGGCATCAGTTAATGAATCAACTGATGGAGTGATTTCAGTCAGAATTGATGATAAAGATTTGTGCTCAAGATATATTGGCAGGGTAGTTAATAATGTTAAGATTGGTCCTTCACCTGAATGGATGAAAAACAAGCTTAGAGCGGCAGGGATAAGACCAATTAGCAATATTGTTGATATTACAAACTTTGTTATGCTTGAATTGGGTCAGCCAATGCATGCTTTTGACTTAAGGCAGGTTGATGGAAAACAGATTATTGTAAGAAGAGCACAAAAAGGTGAGGTTTTGACTACGCTTGATGGGCAGGAAAGAAATCTTACTACGGAAATGCTTGTTATTGCAGATAAGAGTAAAGCAGTTGCGGTTGCGGGAGTAATGGGAGGCGGTAATTCTGAAATAGCTGATGACACAACGGATATCCTTTTTGAGTCTGCTACTTTTAATGGAGGCTCTGTAAGATTAACTGCTAAAGCTCTTGGCTTCAGAACCGAATCTTCAGCAAGGTTTGAGAAGGGGCTTGATGCAGAAAATGCATTGATTGCTATGAATAGAGCGGTTGAATTAATTGAAATGATGGGTGCTGGAAAAGCAAAAGATAAATATGTTGATTGCTATCCTGTAAAAGAAGTGCCAAAGACATTAAAGTTTAGACCTGAAAAGATTAATGCATTTCTTGGAACTAATTTGGATAAAGGTTATATGGTAGAAAAATTCAAGCTTTTGGGATTTTTAGTCAATGAAAATAATTCAACCATCACAGCTCCAACATTTAGAAGAGATATTGAAGTAGAAGCTGATTTGGCTGAAGAGATTGCAAGACTTTACGATTACAATAATATCGAATCCAAGGTGATATCTGGGGATGTAACTCAAGGAATAAAGACATTAAAACAAAAGGTTGAAGATATGTGCAAACAGGTAATGACTGCACAAGGTTTCTCAGAGACGTACACGTATTCATTTGTTAGTACTAAAACTCTTGATTTGATTAAGGTTGAAGCAGATAGCAAACTCAGGGAAGCAATTCTTGTTGCTAACCCGTTGGGCGAGGAATATAAAATGATGAGGACTACATCAATTCCAAGCATGCTGGAGCTTCTCGCAAGAAATTATTCAAGGAGAACACCTGAAGCAAGGTTGTTTGAGCTTTCTTGTGTATATATTCCAAAGAAACTGCCAATAACCGAGCTGCCCGATGAAAAGCAGATTCTTACATTCGGAATGTATGGAAATGAAGATTTCTATTCAACAAAGGGAGCGGTTGAACAGGTTCTTGATTATCTTGGAATAAAAGATTATGAAATTGTCAGAGGAACTAATCCTACTTTCCATCCGGGAAGAACCGCAGAATTGATAATTGCCGGAACTAAGGCAGGAATATTCGGAGAAATTCATCCGGATGTGCTTGATAATTATGACATAAAGACCAGGGCGTTTGTTGGAATAATCGAATTGGAACAATTGGTTAAGAAGGTTAATACACTTCACATTTACAAACAGCTTCCTAAATATCCGGCAATAGACAGAGATATCGCAATGGTTGTCAAAGACAATATAACTGTAGGAGAGATTGAGAAGCAGATAAAGTCGGCTGGAGGAGAGCTTCTTGAGGAAGTAGTATTGTTTGATGTTTATAAGGGCGAACAGATTGCTCAGGATAGCAAGAGTATTGCATATTCGCTGAGTTTCAGAGCATCAGACAGAACGTTGACAGATGAAGAAGTAAATGATGTCATGCAAAATATTTTAAATGGGTTAAAAGAAAAAATTGGAGCACAGCTTAGAGATTAAAGAACTACTTTTTCCCCCTTTGGGGGATAGGGGGTGAGTTATGTCTTATAAAGTAAGGCCAGCTCAAAATTTTAAATGTACAGTAAGTGTTCCAGGTTCAAAATCAATAACCAATAGGGCTCTTATTATTGGTGCCCTTGCGGGGAGTGGGACAATCCTTAAAAACTTTCTCTATAGTGATGATACTATATATATGCTACAGGCTTTAAGAGAATTGGGGTATTGCATAAATGATGATAAAGAGACTGGCACTGTGATTTTTGAGAAGTCATCGACTGTACCGGTTAAGGGTTCTTGCTTTATTGGTAATTCTGGAACAGCCATTCGCTTTCTTGCTTCATTTTGTGCAGTAAGAGGCTGCGAGGTTGAACTTACAGGTATTGAAAGAATGAAGGAAAGACCGATTGGAGAGCTTGCAGCGGTTCTGAAAAATCTTGGAGCAGAAATAGCTTTTGATGGAAAGGAAGGCTTCGCACCAATTAGAATCAAATCAAATGGTCTTGAAGGTGGTAAGGTTTCAATTCGTGGAGATATAAGCAGCCAGTTTATAACCTCGCTGCTTTTAAGTGCACCTTACGCCAGAAATGATGTGGAAATTGAGATTATAGGGGATCTTGTTTCAAAACCATATGTGGATATTACCATACAAATAATGAAGGATTTTGGAGTTAAAGTTGAGAATGACAATTATCAGCATTTTCTAATAAAAGCAGGGCAATCATATACATCTAGAGAGTATGCGATTGAATCGGATTGCTCTTCTGCTTCTTATTTTTTTGCGGCGGCGGCAATTGCAAACGGAGAGGTTACTGTTGAAAATATTAGTCCAAGCAGTCTTCAAGGAGATATAAAATTCATTGATATACTTGAAGAAATGGGAACCAAGGTTGAAAGAGGGGGTAACTATATAAGGGTTATTGGGGGAAAACTCAAAGGGATAACTGTTGATATGCATAACATGTCTGATGTTGCTCAAACTCTTGCAGTTACGGCACTTTTTGCTGAAGGTCCAACCGAAATCAAGAATGTATATAATATGAGATTAAAGGAAACTGATAGACTCAAAGCACTTGCTAATGAGCTTGTAAAGCTTGGTGCCGGGGTTGAAGAAAAAAATGATGGTATAATCATTTATCCACATTCTTCATATAAAGCGTCAGAAATTGAGACTTATGATGACCATAGAATGGCTATGAGTTTTGCGTTGGTTGGATTGAGGATTCCGGGGATAAAAATTTCCAATCCTGAGTGTGTATCTAAAACGTTCCCTAAATATTTTAAAGAATTCCAGAAATTATATGGCTAAAAAAGTTCTGTGTATGAAATTTTTTGTTAAATTTATTTCTTTCGTGATATAATATTGAGCAAAAGAAGAATAGTTTTGGGGGTGTAAAAATGTCAAGAAAAACACAAAAAGTAATTGCTCTTTTAATAGCTGCATTTTTTCTTGTTGGTACAATTCTAATGGCTCTTCCACTTTTTATGCAATAGAGCGTTTACAGGTGGGTGATGATTATGGGAAATTTAGTTTCGGCTTATATCTATCCTCATCCTCCTATTATTATTCCTGAGATAGGAAGAGGAGAAGAGAGTAATGCCGCTGGTACAGTGAACGGTTGTGCCCAGGCTTCAATGAATTTGAAGTCAAAAAATCCGGATACAGTATTAATTATAACACCTCATGGTCCTGCATTCAGAGATGCTGTTGCAATTTCTATGAATGATACTTTGATTGGAAGCTTTGCCGGATTTGGCAAGCCTGATGTGAGATTGGAGTTTCGGAACAATTTAGGTCTTGCGAAAAATATAATAGAAAATGCTAATCTTGCAGGGATACCTATTGTTCCATTATCTCCTCAGACAGCTTCGAAGTATGGAATAGAAACCAAGCTTGATCATGGTGCGTTGGTTCCTTTGTACTACATTTCAAAAGTGTTGCCAGATATTAAAATTGTCCATGTTTGTATGGGCTTTTTGTCTTATACGGAATTATTTAAATTTGGAATGTGTATTAAAAAAGCAATAAATAAAACTAACGGAAGTACTGCAATAGTAGCGAGTGGAGATCTTTCACACAAGCTTATTCCAGGTGCGCCATGTGGTTTTGACAAACGAGGCACGGAATTTGACCAGAAACTAGTAGGGTTACTAGCTGAAGGGAATTTTAAAGAGATTTTGAAAATGGATGAAAAATTGATTGAAGCGGCTGGGGAATGTGGCATGAGACCGTTTGCAATTATGTTCGGATGTATGGATGAAAATAATGTTTCTGCAAAAATTCTTTCTTATGAAGGACCTTTTGGAGTTGGATACTGCGTGGCAGAATTTAATATAGTGTAAAGTTGATAATATTCATAGTACGGACAGGAGGCACAATCAATGTCTTTATCGCAATTTTCAAATGAAGACCAATATATTACTCTCGCAAGAATAACCTTGGAAGAATATGTGGCAACTGGAAAAACTATTGAAATACCTGAAGGGTTGCCTGAACAAATGACAGCAAAAAAAGCTGGCGTTTTTGTGTCTTTAAAGAAAATGGGAGATTTGCGTGGTTGTATTGGAACAATAAAAGCAACAACAGATTGTATTGCACAGGAAATAATCCAGAATGCAATTAGTGCAGGTGCACAGGATCCAAGGTTTTACCCGGTTCAATTGGACGAATTGCATGAAATTGTTTACAGCGTTGATGTACTTATGGATGCAGAACCGATTGATTCAATTGCACAGCTTGATGTAAAAAAGTATGGAGTGATTGTTAGGTCAGGCAGACGTACTGGACTTTTACTTCCAAATCTTGAAGGTGTGGATACGCCTCAATATCAGGTTAATATAGCTCTACAAAAAGCAGGAATAGGGCAAAATGAGAATTATACACTTGAAAGATTTGAAGTTATCAGACATGGAGATAAAAAATGAGAGAAGCAATGTATTGGACAAGTGAGGGAAATTTAGTAAAATGTAATCTTTGCCCGCATAATTGCTCTATTGCTGAGGATAATATAGGCATTTGCAGGGTTAGGAGAAATCTTAACAACAAACTGTATTCATTGAACTATGGAAAGGCGACCTCAATAGCACTTGATCCCATAGAGAAAAAGCCGCTTAACCAGTTCTTCCCGGGTAAAAAAATTCTGTCTGTTGGTTCGTATGGATGTAATCTAAAGTGTTCATACTGCCAGAATTGGTCAATAGCTCATGCTGACCCAACTTCATTTGATGTTGAGCCTGCACAGCTTGTGAAAAAAGCTTTGGAGCTAATAAATGATAAAAATATAGGTATTGCATTTACTTATAATGAGCCTTCGATTTGGTTCGAATTTGTTTATGATACTGCCAGACTATCATTCATAGAAGGATTAAAAAACGTGCTTGTAACTAATGGATTTATTAATACCAAACCACTTGAAGATGTTCTTCCTTATATTCATGCAATGAATATTGATGTAAAGGCATTTAACAATGAATTTTACAAACAAATATGTAAGGGGACACTTGAGGAAGTAAAACAAACTGTGGAGATTTCGGCTAAAAAATGTCATGTTGAAATTACCACACTTATTATACCTGGACTAAATGATAAGGAGAAGGAAATAGAAGAGCTTGCGTCATGGCTGGCTGGTATTAATACTGAAATACCAATTCATTTTTCCAGATATTTTCCTAATTATAAAATGAAAGATAGAAAATTAACTCCATACGAAACACTTGAAAAAGCAAAAAAAATAGCTGAAAATTATTTAAAACATGTATATATAGGAAATGTATTTTAACTTTTATATTTCATTTTTTAAAATATGCTGACAAGCTTTTTATGAATACATATAATTAAATAGAAATAATAAAAATAACTGTCAGGAGTGTATTTATTGTACGCAATAGCCAATTATTTAAAAGAATTTATAAATTACATGGGAATCCACAGCTTACCTGATGTGTTAAGGGTTTCTATTGATATTTCCATCGTTTCCTTTGTAATCTATTGGCTTATTGTGCTTGTGAAGGATACTAGAGCATATCAGCTCATAAAAGGAATAATTGTATTGCTTATCGCAACTCAACTGAGTGAATGGTTACAGCTTACTACAATAAATTACATATTAAAAAATACTATGACATATGGTGTTTTAGCACTTATAGTTGTATTCCAGCCTGAACTTAGGAAGGCTCTTGAACAAATAGGAAGAAGCAAGTTTAAAGATATATTTGTGATTGATGAGGAAAGTAAGGAGGACAAGCTCAGGAAGTCAATTGATGAAATAATCCGATCTGTAGATGTGCTTTCAAAAACATTTATAGGAGCGCTAATAGTTTTTGAAAGAAAAACAATGATGGGTGATATAATAAGGACAGGCATACCTGTAAATGCTAATATTTCGGCAGAATTAATAGTTAATATATTTACCCCGAATACCCCTTTACACGATGGTGCTGTTGTGGTTAGAGGAGATAAGATTATGTCGGCGGGTTGTTTCCTCCCTCTTACAGATAATTATGATTTGAGCAAGGAACTTGGCACGAGACACAGAGCTGCTCTGGGAATAAGTGAAGTAACTGATTCAATAGCAATAGTTGTTTCAGAGGAGAGTGGTAAGATTTCTTTGGCAATAGACGGAGGACTAACAAGGAACCTCAGCGTTGATACTCTAAAAATGGCATTAGAAAAGTTCTTCATAGATAAAAAATATGTACAGAAGAAACTAATGCTATGGAAGGTGAAGAAAAATGAAAAAGCAGGGTAAAGATTTAAAACTTAGGTTATTATCTATATTTATTGCAATAATTCTTTGGATATATGTTGTAAATGCTCAAAATTCACAAAATAATATAAAATTCAATATAGTACCTTCTAAAATTGAAAAGGTAAAGTAATATTGTTAATTTAAAGCTATTTCAGGATTTCAACCTGAAGTGCTTTTTTTATTTCGCTTTTTATTTCTTCTAGTCCTTCAGGTGTTTTGGATTCACATCTTACAATTAATTCTGGTCCTGTATTTGAAGCCCTAACCAATCCCCAGCCATGACCAAAAAGAGCTCTGACACCATCAATCTCTATCATTGGGATTTGTTTTTCTTTAAAATAGTTTCTAACCATTTCGACTTGGTCAAATTTCTTATCTTCACTTGAATGCACTCTGATTTCTGGTGTGGAATGATACCTATTTATATCAGAAAGTAGAAGCGAAAGACTTTTCTCGGATTTTGAAAGTATTCTTAAAAGCCTTGCACCTGCATATATTGCATCATCAAAGCCATAATACTCATCTGCAAAAAACATGTGACCTGACATTTCACCAGTAAAAATTACGCCTGTTTCTTTCATTTTTGCCTTTATGAGTGAATGACCGGTTTTAAAGAAAAAAGGTTCGCCTTGAAGCTTTTCAATTTCATCAACAAGAGATTGAGAACATTTGACTTCGATAATTACTCTTGAGTTTGGGTGAGAAGGCATGATTTCACGCCAGAACAGTATCATCAGATTATCTCCCCAGATAATACTGCCTTGGTCATCAACAACACCTAACCTATCTCCGTCACCATCAAAAGCTATGCCTACGTCAGCCTTTTTTTCTATTACTGCCTTGATTAAATGCTCAAGATTTTCTTCTTTTACGGGGTCAGGAAAATGATTTGGAAATAATGGATTAGAATCACAAAAGAGAGAAATTACCTCACATCCTAATTTTCTGAATATTTCTTCAGCAAACAGCGAGGCTGTTCCATTGCCACAATCTACTGCAATCTTTAACTTGCGATTACCTAGGGTTACCTTTTGGGCAATCATATTTATATAACTATCTTTAATATCGACGGTTGATAGGTTTCCACTACCGGAGGCAAATTCTTCATTTTCTATGATACTCTTTAAAGCTTGAATTTGTTCGCCATACATTGTTCCGCCATCTGCTGTGCAAATCTTAAACCCATTATACTTAGGGGGATTATGACTTGCTGTAACCATTATTCCGGCATTTGTACCTTGAATAATCCTAGAGTAATAAAGCATTGGCGTGATGACGGTTCCAACATCAATTACATTAATACCGGTTGAGGTTATTCCTTTGATTAAGGCTTGTTTTAAAGATTCGGATGAAACCCTGTTATCACAGCCAACTACTGCTTTGGTCTCACCAGCTTTTTTGGTTATTGTGCCAAATCCTTTACCAATTGCTTCGGCTGTTTCCTCGGTTATTTCATCACCAGCGATGCCACGTATATCATATTGCCTGAATATTTCCGATTTAACTATCATCTTAACCCACCTTTTTATTATATTTTTATCCAGTATATTATATCCAGTTGATAAGCGTGTTAATCATAAATTATAGTGGATTTCTGCATCGAATGTGACATTAAGGCATTAAACAATAAAAAATCTTTTTAATACAGCAAATTTATGGTATACTGCTGACAGCAATTTAAGCGGAGGGTGAGTATGGAATTTTTGCTGCGCCTTGGAAATAGTTTAGCTTTGCTTGGAATAAGTTTCATGGCAGGAATCATAGTTGCTGCGGTTCATGAATATGCACATGCTTTTATTTCATGGAAAATGGGTGACAACCTTCCACGGTTTGGAAGGCGGCTTAGCCTCAATCCATTAAGACATGTTGATATTGTTGGATTGCTCTTTATGGTTCAAACTGGATTTGGATGGGGAAAGCCTGTACAGACAAGCCCAAAAAATTATAAAGATAAGAAAAAAGGAACAATATTAAGTGGCATTTCAGGTCCACTTGCTAGTGTGATATTAGCTGCACTTATGGCTTTTATACTTGCATTTATAGATATATTTACTGAAGAAGGAAAGCTGTTCTTTACAGGATATAAAGCAGTATACCTGATAGCTTTTTTGAAAGATGTTTTGATTTTCAGCCTTAATCTTGCGTTGGTTAGTCTTATACCTATGAAACCGTATGATGGTTTTATGATTTGGGGTGGGCTAATACCTCCAAAAAATCAGTTTAAGATTTTTCAGTTTCAGGGAATAATGCTGGCAATTTTTCTTTTGGTAATACTGATGTCACCAGAGATATTTTCAACCATTACAAGACC
>Ga0074198_1000788_pt1 | contig 27397 bp, 26 predicted proteins | sample EPASupsiteSAE323_FD_64527 | JGI IMG/M metagenome (GOLD analysis project Ga0074198, IMG submission 64527) | Bioremediated contaminated groundwater from EPA Superfund site, New Mexico - Sample SAE3-23 | ecosystem: Environmental > Aquatic > Deep subsurface > Groundwater > Contaminated ...
GTAAATCTTTCATTAGATGAAGCAATTAAATTATTTACAGAAACTGTTCAAGCTATTAATCGACCAGATCCTCAGCTAATATAGGGCATGATATCCCTATTACTAGGGTTTTTCATACAAAATTAAGGCTAATTTTCTGTTAAATTAATATTAATCTTAATATATCTTGAAATAAATATCTGTGTCAATGATAAAGATAATTAATAAATCTAGGATAATTAGTGCAGCCGGAACACCTTCCAAAAAGATTGAAGAATTCATCGGAAGAATAGTATCAGGAACTGATATAATTAGCATAGCTAGAATGAACAGTCCCCCAGGATGGACTGAACCCTGGCAGTTACCTGATTTTGATGAATTTTCTGTGGTACTTAAAGGCACTCTTGAGATTGATACCGATGAAGGGCATTTTAAGATCACTGAAGGAATGACAGTTATAGCGTATAAGGGATATAAGATCAAATATAGCACACCTGATGGAGCCGAATACATTGCAGTCTGTATACCTGCTTTCTCTTCTGCTGCTGTCCATCGCGAGAATGATGAAAAATTGTTGTCATCCTCCATGTTGCCAGACATAGAATTTAAGATAAAATCTTATGGTCCTGAAGGAATAGACCTGATAGAGAGTAACTGGATCCTTCTTCGTGAACATATCATAGATAAGATTCCTCTTTTTGCCGATAAGATGAATAAGGTTACTTTTCAGGATAGGAAAAGCGAATTACTCCTGAAAAATAAAAGAAGAGATATCAGAATCTACATCGCAACTAGTGTGAATTCAGGAGATAATCTTGGATATTGTTTGTCTTCAGCAGCTGATGGTGAATATGGAGAAATAGAATCCATCTATGTCAAAAAAGATGTAAGATCTCATGGGATTGGCACCTTTCTTATGCAAAAAAGCCTGAATTGGATAAGAGAGAAAAGAATAAAAGAAATACGGATACATGTAACTTTTGGAAATGAAGGGGTATTAGATTTTTACAAAAAATTCGGGCTGGTACCAAGACAGTACTTACTGTCTAATCCGGAATGACATTTAGATGTAATAATAATTTTTAAGGAACCTAAAAAATGATTAGTATCTGCAGTAGAATTCGCCATAATTACTTTGCATTACTATTGATTGATATTCAGAACGATTACTTCCCTGGTGGAGCGATGGAGTGCGAGTGTGGTATAGAAGCAGGAGAAAATGCAGGAAAACTTCTGAAATATGCACGTGAAAATAATATCCTTACAATTCATATAAGACACATATCCAAACGACCCGGTGCTTTATTCTTTTTACCTGGAACAAAAGGATCAGAGTTTTATAGAAAAGTAACTCCGATTACCGGGGAATCAGTAATAATCAAGCATTATCCCAACAGTTTCAAAGAGACGAATCTATCAGTAATTCTTCAGAGTAATGATATCAGGAAACTTATAATATCAGGTATGATGACTCACATGTGCATTGATGCTACAACTAGGGCCGCTGCAGATCTGGGATTTTCATGTATACTGGTTCAGGATGCCTGTGCAACACGGAGTATATCCTGGAAAAATATTATGGTTCCAGCAGAAATGGTTCATGTATCTTTTATCGGAGCATTATCCGGAATATATGCAGAGATATACTCAACTGAAGAGATAATTAATTCATCAGATCTTTAAGAGATGGCTTAACAATCCTATCATAAAATCAAAATATTATCGTCTGCAATTATCCTGTTGCATGAATGATTTTTATTTCATACTTTATGTAATCGTAAACATTGTAGTATTCGCCCTTTACGGAATAGATAAGTATAAGGCTGTTAATGAATCGTTTCGCATCTCTGAAAAGGCTTTATTAATCGCAGCGTTTTTCGGTCCTTTTGGAGCATATGCCGGAATGGGACTTTTCAGGCATAAAATTCGAAAATTAAAATTTTCAATTCTTGTCCCAGTCTTTATACTGATTCATATTGTATTATTTGTCGGATATATATCCGGAATCATATAATACAAATTTTACAACCCTGTTTATAGATTTTAATTAGAAAAGAAGAGTTTTGAAGAGATCACACCTGATTCAGGATATTTGATACAGGATTTTCCATCTTTATGGTCTGGGTCTGACTAAATGGAATGGCAGGTGAGAATCCCAGAAAAGAAGGTTTGGCATACCCGGTAGCTTTTACTGTTAACTCTCCTGATAAAAGTGATCTGATTCCTGCTTTCACGAGATCAATGTTCTTTGCATAAACCGGAATTGATACCGTATTCATTCCAGTATTAATTGTAATGTTATCTTTTCTGACCGAACTTAACGGTGCCCACTCATCACTTCCTTTCAGATATGACAAATTACAAACGATCTCATCCAATGTAACCCCGAAGAAATTTGGGTTATCAATTGAGAGAGTTACATTAAGAGTTATATCCCCTGCTGAAATGTCATCGATTGCAATGTCTGATACAGTAATTACAGGCTCTTTAAAGATCGTACTGCATCCTGAAAAGAATACAAGCAAACCCATGATGAAGACAAGCATAGAATAATATCTAACAGACATACTAAACCTGTTAACTTTATACTATTTTAATTATCCGGGATGAGTATAAAAAATGAAAGTGTTTGTTCACTCCTGGCCAAACCATGCTTTGACATTCGGCTGGAACAGATAATAAAGGATTATACCTGTGATAATGATTCCAATCAGAGAACTAAAACCAGATGTAAATAGTCCGGCTATCCCAAAGAGTAGATGAACAACTGCAAGGATTATACATAATATCCATACCCATGGCCAGCCCATGAAACATCCAATGCCAAAGACAATATCAATAAGGCCCAAAATAACAATTACAACTCCTGCAACAAGTCCAAACAAACCTGCAATCAACGTTCCAACTGTTGAAATAAGAATACCTGCGGAGAGTGTTAATAATCCAAGTAATATCCAGAGTATACCAATAATAGTTACTCCAAGTGGTCTTTCTGTCATACAAGCCAATGAGTTAATGATGCAGATATATTTTTGCAATCATGAGAGCGATAAAATAAAAAACATAAATATGGTAGAGATATCTAATTAACTCAACGTCGTAAATTATTTCGACTGGAAATAAAGGGGTTTATATCTAATTTTTTTTATTCAGTATTGTTAAGTGGTGATCGAAAAAGGGATAATTAAAATAGCAGTGTTGACAGGTCTGATATTGTTACCAGCCCCCGCCTCCTCCACCACCAAATCCCCCCCCGCCTCCGAATCCTCCTCCGGAAAAACCGCCTCCTCCAGAAGATGGAGGGCTGTACGAATGAATCGGCACATAGAACCCATGCATCGCCCCAAACATTGCAACCGGAGCAATACCCATCTCCGGAATTGAAATATTCAGTTTGTTCATGGCATCTGCTACTTTTTCTCCTTTTCCAAGAGCGGTTCCATAAACCAGCCATTCTCCCCATATTACTATATCAGCAGGGCTATATTTTTTAATATCAGCCATATCTGAAAGAAATTTTCCAAAAGCATCCCAGGATAGTTTTTCAGCATATGTATCTCCTTTCCATCTCCCGAATAACGTCGCAGGAAAGAGGTAGGCCACAATTGTTCCGGCTACAAACATTATCCATAAGATCATCCCCGATATACCTGAGTTTACAAGCCCCGGCCCGAAGAAGATCATCATGAATGATAATGCTGCACATATTATTCCAAGAATCAGGAGTGGAATTATATGATCCCTCCCGTTTAATACATATTTTGAAATAAGTATCTCATCTGAGTAAGAGGTTATCTCTTTAAGGGAATCAGATAACCTTTGAATTCCTGATCTGGCATTAATGTCTGATACTGATATAGAGACAAGATTTTTCAGTTCTTCTATACTTCCATATCCATCTCCTGGAAGAACACGAAGGAATGAGATAACATCTCTCTCATATGAATCAGAAGGATTACTGTTTAAAATAATAAAGTGATAGTCAGATCCGGCCTCTTCTATCTTAATATACTTCTTTCTGGCAAGATCCAGCACGGTTGAATAAAGGGCATCTTTATCTGTAGATACCGGATCACCTTTAAAAAGAAGGTTTACCTCCCAGGGTTTCTTTGTATTATCCGGAACTGTGCTAAGATAATCCGGAATAATAAATTTTTGTTCTCTCCCAAAACGCAGGTATATCAGGAACAGAAGTATCGGGAGAATAATTGTTGCCATGTATCCTGAGTACATCAGGATCTTCGAAAATATCGCAGGCAAATTCTCATACCAAGGATTTGCATCGACTGACTGCTGTATTACATCTGATGTATTCGTTACAAATCCGGCGAGTTTTGCTGCTCTTCCCGAAGTTATTACCGCTTCCACTCCCAGTGGTTCATTGGCATCAACGTTACCGGAAATAATATAATAATCACCGTCATTTCTTACAACCAGGTTGGATGGATGGGGAAACAGTCTTATTACACCGTCAGACGGGAATGTAATTTTTACATCACGGTATGAAACGTGGTTCTTTGCAAGATTAAGATTAATATGATAATATTTTGTATCATAATCTATCGGAGGAAAGAATCTGGTTGTTAAATTTAAGTTGTAACTTCCGGAATTAAAATAATCCGCGTTATAACCTCCTATCTCTGAAGATGCAGCCTTTTTAGATATTACTCCCAGAATATCCGGAGTTTCATGACCTTTTGGAAATATTACAGCTCCATTCCAGTCCTTATAATATGCAACAGATCCATAAGGGACATTGACAGAAATGAATGAGATATATGGCTGATTAAGTTCCAGGGTAGAGAGAGGAGCATTAAAGTTCCGATTAAGACTTCGATAGTTTCCTGATTCTGTGATTACAAAACTTAGGTTTTCCGTTATTGTCAGGTCTTCTGATATTGATGCCAGGTAGTTGTCTACATACAAATTCCCTGAAGTGAGGGATGGGATAAGAAATGCTAGGAATAAACCTGACAAACATAGAGCAATAGTAACTATGAGTACAACTGCAAGTTCCTGATGTTCATTCATCTCAAAACCTTATCAGAACTTAATTTCAGGAGGTTTTTCTATAGCTTCTTCAAACTCCAGATAATCCATCTTTTTCATCCCGATTATATTTCCAATAAAATTAGATGGAATAGTCTCACGCATTGTATTGAACTCCTGGGCAATGTTATTATATGTATATCGCTGGCGTCCTATCTCATCTTCCACTGATCTTACCGCACCGGTGAGCTCCAGTACAGTAGTATTTGTTTTCAGATCCGGGTAATTCTCAGCAACAGCAATCAGTCTTCCAAAGATGGATTTTGATTCCTGTTCCAGTTTGTTAAGATCGCCAGGGGAAGCAGATGATACCTCAGATCTTAGTTTTGTTATCTGTGTCAGAGTTTCTTTCTCAAAAGCAGCGTAACTTTTTACTGCACCGAGAAGTTGCTCGATCATATCGAGCCTTTTCTTCATTGCTACCTTTATCTGTCCAAGAGTGGCTTCTCCACCATTCTTTAACGAGAAGAATCTGTTGTATATAGATACAGCCCATAAAAGAAGGCCTATTATTAAAATTACAACAATTCCAATTATAATATATCCAAAATAATCCTGAATCATATCATATCTCCATCAACTTTAGATTAGTAGTCATAATGCATAATGAATCTATGTCTGCTGAGTAAAAATTATTATCAGAATAAGGGAAATAATTATTTGTCATTTAAGATCAAACCAGAACCATAAGAGTAATTTATATTGATCTTAATCCCCAATTCATAATAATGATATGGGAGGAGAAACAAAAAATTGATATTATTCCTCCACTTCAGGAATATCTCTCTTATATAGATAAATCATCAGTTCAACCACCCGATTTTGATAGACATACCGTTCTTCATGCATTAACCTCCCCTTCAGTTGATGCAGTTGCATTATTTGAAGAAATTATAATACATGGAATGTTAGGAGAAGATAGCCGGACAACGCGGAGAATAGATAAAGAAGAGATATTATCATATTCAAACGGCACAATATGCAATATTCCCTCTCTTATAGAATATGTAACAGGTAGAAGATCAGATCAATTAAAGAAGAGCCGATGGATCATTCATCTTCCGACAGATAAAGATATATATATAACTTCGGATTATTTTCCCGAAAAACCCGGTCAAAAATACAAAAAATTTACTCTTGTCCCTTATACAGTTCCCGTAATTCTTTGTCCTTTTGACCTTTTTCTCTTATTTTATCAGAACAGATCGGTAATTGATGGATATCAGATAATTCTTGGAGATTCTCTCACATACTTTTTTTCACTCTTTGATGCTGCCATAAGATTAACAGCCAGGGGAAGGTTTAGGCCGGATATTATCAGATCAGGTTCACAATATAATGTCTGCTGGGTTCCTGCTCTTTCACCGGTAGAAATTTCATGGCTTAATGAATATTCTGAACTTTTACCTCCGCTATGTTCATTTGCTCTTTCCCGTAAGACTAAACAGAGAAAAATTGCCGATAACAGAACACGTGTGAATCTTTGTCTGACCCGCATGATGCAGGTTTTAATTAAACAGGCATTAACTATGTATCCTCCCGTTATCAGACCTGGGAAACGTATGAGAGATGAAGAGAGGGATCAACTTTCTTTCTTTTCAGAACTCACAGGAAAAGATCTGGATGTTCAAGGTCATCAGATTGATAAGACATTTATCAAAGAGATGACACGATGGTTTAATTCATTTCAAAAAGATCAGTCAACCCAGAAGTTCAATATTTGTATAATGCTAAAAGAACCACCGGTGGATTGTGATTATCCCTGGACCCTGGTTCTTAATATGAGATCGTTAAATGATCCTTCTCTCATAATTCCTGCCGAGATGATCTGGAAGATTCATGATCTAGAGAATAGTATTCTTCCGCCCGCATCATATTTACGTCAGGAACTTCTTACCGGACTTGGAAAGGCATTGGCTACATCAGATGTAATTAAAAAGCATTTATCCGGAAACAAGCCTCATTCTGCAGAATGTTCTTCAGAAGATGCAGCAGCCTTCCTTTTAAATGATGCTCCTTTGCTGCAGGATAAAGGTATTACTCTACTGTTACCGGCCTGGTGGACGGAAAAAAAAGTCAGACCTCGTGTGAATCTTAAAGCCTGGAAGAAAATAAATAAAGATATTCCGTCCATGTTCAACATGGCGACTCTTATCTCCTTTGATTACCGGATTGCTTTGGGAGATGACAGTATATCGCCAGAAGCCTTTAAAAAAGCAGCGGATCTTAAAATGCCTTTTGTCAGGGTAGGTGGAAGATGGGTCTCGTATGATTCTGAATCTGTAAAAGAAGCTATTAATATAATTGAAAAACGGTTTATTCATGGTAAACCTACTGCAAGAGATCTTATTCAGCTATCACTCACTTCTGAAACAGATAACCATGTTTTATCTGTCCAGCCTATAGATTCATGGACTTTTGATCTGCTTTCGATAACCAAGAGAGGAGATCAGATCCCTTCTGTAAATATACCCTCCTCTTTTAAGGGAGTCCTAAGGAAGTACCAGGAAGAAGGCGTGTATTTTCTGGTTCATTGTACAGAAAGAGGTTTTGGAGCATGTCTGGCAGATGATATGGGACTTGGAAAGACTCCTCAGACAATAGCATGGATACTCTGGCTTAAGGAGAATAAAAAACCTGAAACCCCATTTTTACTAATATCTCCAATGTCTGTAGCAGGAAACTGGGAGAGAGAACTTCACCGGTTTGCTCCTTCACTAAAGGTCTGGATACATCATGGTTCTTCACGAATAAAGGGCGATGGATTTATTGCATGTATTAAAGATTATGATATTCTAATCACTACATACCAGTTATCTGCCAGAGATCTTATGATCTTTTCTCATGTAATATGGGCAGGAATTATTCTTGATGAAGCCCAGAATATTAAAAATTCTTTTACCAACCAGACAAAAGCCATCAAACAATTATTATCAGAGAGAAAAGTAGCTCTTACCGGCACTCCGGTTGAGAACAGGCTTGTAGAACTCTGGTCGATAATGGATTTTTTAAATCCTGGATATCTTGGTTCACAGCATGCGTTTCAATCAAGATATACTGCAAGTATTGAACAGGATAATAACACGGAGACCATAGCAGAACTCAGAACACTCATAAAGCCTTTCCTAATCAGAAGGCTTAAGACAGATCCAACTGTAATTACGGATCTTCCTGATAAGATGGAGACAAAGATTTACTGTTCGCTTACCAAAGAACAGGCCACCCTTTATCAGGCGGTGGTAGATGACATGTCCCGTACACTTGATACTATAACCGGTATTGCAAGAAAAGGGTCAATATTAGCAGGTATTACAAAGTTAAAACAGATTTGCAATCATCCGGGACTTCTTGCCAGAGATGCTGCTATTAAACCTGAACGGTCGGGGAAGGTTAGAAGGCTCATGGAGATGCTGGAAGAAGTTAGTGATGAAGGAGATAGTGCTCTGGTATTTTCCCAATATGCAACCTTTGCCAGGGAACTTGCAGGTATTATCCGGAATAAATTTTCTTTTCCTGTTCTTTTACTTACCGGGTCAACTACGAGGAAAGAGCGTGAACACCTTATATCAGCTTTTCAAACAGGAACAGGCCCCCGGGTATTTGTAATATCTTTAAAAGCCGGTGGTACCGGACTAAATCTTACTGCTGCGACACATGTTTTTCATATAGATCGCTGGTGGAATCCTGCGGTTGAGAACCAGGCAACAGACAGGACCTATCGAATAGGACAGAAGAGAAATGTTCAGGTCCATCTGATGATTGCTGCAGGAACACTTGAAGAGAAGATTGATGAGATGATTACCAGAAAACAGTCACTTGCTGAAGGGGTTCTGACTACCGGAGAAGAGTTCCTGACAAGCCTTTCAACAAGGGACCTTATGAACATCGTTACTTTAAGAGATGAGATCTTTTCAGGAGAGGATATGTAGATGTGGCATCGCAGAGCCTGGTGGCGTCCTTCTATTAATGATATACCACATGACCAGTTAATAACACTAAAAGCGATTCATGGACCAGTGGGTCAGTCATGGCTCTCTAAAAATTTTGCTGCTCTTATTGAAGAAGGAACTGATAAGAAGAGACTTAACCGGGCAAAAAAATGTTTTGAGACAGGTAACGGGTGTCGTCTAAAGGTAAAACACGGAAATTTTTCAGTTGGAATATGTTGCTCAGGATATGTGATAAAGCAGGTAACATTCTGGTTTAAACTTCTGACGGTAAATCAGATGGACCGGACGATAGAACTTATTGCATCAGATACATCTCTTATAGGATCTGTTCTTTCTGGAGAAGTTTCAGAGTTTTTTTTAAACCGCCTTGAAGAAAAAAAGATTATTATTTTACCAGAGAAATTTAGCGATGTAATCACCTTTTGTAATTGTAATGATGCTAGTTTACCCTGTATTCATATTATCTGTGCATGGTGGATCCTATCAGAGGCTTTAGATGAAGATCCATGGCATATATTTAAATTGAGAGGTATTTCGCACCAGGAGATAATAACAAGGGTTAAAGCATCGAGGGATTATAAGACGTTACTTTCGGATAATGAAAGTAAAAGGAGGGATAAAAGAATATCAGGTGGTAATCAGGATATCCCGGATTCATATAATCCGGTAGGATTTTATTCTGTTTTAAAAGACAAAGAGATTTTATTCAAAGTACCTGATGACGAACTTGAGATAGATCCTATGGTTTTACTTGGAAAGGCACCGTACTCTCTTGGTGGGAAGAATATGAGTGATCGTATAGGAAATCTTTATCCAATAATAAAAAATTATGCTAACAGCCTTACCCTGAAAAAAGACGCTAAAGATAAGAAAAATTAAATTACTTTACTCATTATTTACAAAAGATTCAAAGAATGAGATAATAAATCTTTCATTATCTGACATTTTCTCAGTAGTGTACCAGATCGCTACTATTTTCTTTCCTACCATCCCTCTCACATTAAAATCAGTACCATGAACTATTGTAAAGACCGGATCAGCTAGGTAATCCATTATAAAAACTTCTCCAGCCGGTTTTAAATTAGAGATCATGTCTCTGGTGATAGGATATGGCAGGAGGTACTCTTTTTTAATCCTTCCATCCGAACACTGTTTTAATTTTACTTCTTTTATTGTTTCAGACATATTCACTCCTTTTATTTGGTTGCATTCTTCACCTTTTCAGCAAGATCGGATATTGTTTCTCCTGCATAACGACAATCTTCGGGATTCGTAAATACTGAAGGACTTAATCTTATGCATCCTTCTCCATTAGTTATTTGTTTATGGATTAACGGCGCACAATGAAGACCGGTTCTGGTTATTATTCCATTCGATCGGCGAAGAATAAACCCTGCCGTATCAGCATCCAAATATTTGATATTAACAGGGAAAACAGGTATATCAGGCGAAGGAGAGTACTTAATTACCTGATCCGAATTTTTTATAGCATTATAGAATGCAGTAGTACAGGCCTTTAAATGGGCTGATATTCTGTCAAATCCTATATCCGTAATATATTTTATTCCTGTCATAAGTGAGACGATTCCCGGGTAATTTGGAGTTCCAGCTTCAAATCGCTCTGGTAGGAAAGACGGCTGGTGAAGATTCGCCGAGTCAGTTCCCGTTCCACCCTGCATTATTGGATTTATCCGATCAGGATCACGGATCCAGAATCCACCAATTCCTGGCATACCGAAGAGATATTTATGTCCGGTTAATACGTAGGCATCCACTCCTAGTGAAGGGATGTTTATCGGAATCTGTCCGGCAGTTTGGGATCCGTCTGCAATAAGAAAGATATCTTCATTTAATTCCTTGTGGATCTCATGTATAGGTTGAACGGTTCCCATTACATTGCTTCCATGTGTTATGATAATAAGTCTTGTATCAGTATTTATTGCATCATGAACCTCATCAGCCGTAACATATCCGTCATGAGAAGGAACAATACTAAGAGATATATGCTTATTATTTTCAAGCATGGTCAGGGGCCTCAGAATGGAATTGTGTTCAAGATCTGTTGTGATTACATGATAATGTCCGGGTGTTTTTGCATCAAAACCATGAATCAGCATATTTAGTGACTGAGTTGCACCGGATGTAAAGATCAAATGATCAGGATCAGGGCATGAAAAGAATTTTGATGTAATCTCTCTAGATTCCTGGACGGGATCTTCAGTAAGTTCATCAGTTGACCTGCCTGACTCCCCGGGTAGATCAATAAGGCATTTGGTAATCGCTTTTATAACAATATCAGGTTTAGGCCAGGAAGTAGCAGCATTATTTAGATATATATCATCATCATTTATGTTTATGAGATTCATAAGTTGTTTAATTATAGGTATAAGAAATAGATTTATCTTTGGAATAAGGTAATAAGCAGATTACATTAATTAATTATACTTTTATTTATTCAACCAACGGTATTATAAAATATGGCTTTATTGGGTTTTACTATAAAAAGAAAATGAGTCCCTGTTTTTTATTGGACGATATATAGGCAATTGAATATCAAGCTTCTTCAAAGAAGATTATTACTATTCTCTCAAAAATATAAATAAAAGAAAAACATTACTATATCATTATCTCACTGTCGTAAATAAAAATGTTATTCTCAAATCTGCTTTTTATTCTTTATCCGGTTTCAGCAATATTAACTATAGTTCTTGCAAGTATGGCATGGGAAAACCGGAAAAATCCAACATCCCATCCATTTATTTTGTTAATGATTGCAACGACGATATGGACCGCAGGAGACTGGCTTAATATTTTCACATCAGAACCGGTTCTAAATTATATTATTAATTCAACGATTTATCCTGCTGTTGTAACCATACCTGTTGCATGGTTGATGGTTGTTTTAATTTATATGGGATATGAGCACTATCTTACAATAAAGACTATTGCTCTGTTGTTTGTAATTCCTGCAATAAATGTCATCCTGGTAATAACAAACCCGGTTCATTTTTTGTTTTATTCTAATGTAATTCCTGAAGTATTGAATAATGTAATAATCTGGCATTACTCTCATGGTATTTTATTCCCAATTACGGTTTTTTACTCATATCTGCTCATAATAATTACATCTATCCTGATTTTAATAAAATTGTTAAGTTTTACTGACCTTTACCGCAAACAGACATTAATATTATTTTTTGCCTCATTAATTCCATTTGTATTTAATATTGAATATGTATTAATTTCTGGTTTTCGTCCTACTATTGATCTTACACCCTTCTCCTTTACAATTATGGGAATTATCATTGTATTTGGGATATTCAGGTACCAGTTGTTTTCTACAACCCCGCTTGCTTATACTTCACTATTTTCAAGTATGCAGGACGGGGTTTTTGCTACAGATATGTCTTACCATATTATAGATCTCAATCCGGCTGCTATGAAAATATGTGGATTATCACAAGATATTACAACAGGTTTGGTAATACAGGATATACTTCCTGAAATCGGAGAATTATTCAGGGATTTATATCCCGAAACAGAAAAAAGAAAAGAGGTATTAATTCGGAGAGGGGAATGTGAGAGATATTATGAGTTATCTTATAATCTTCTCTCATCCGGTAAGAAAAACCTGGGGTACATCTTTACCTTCCATGATATTTCAACGCGAAAACTTATTGAAGAGAGGTTTAAAGTGAGCCAGGAAAAATTACAACTTGCAATGGAAGGATCCCATGTAGGTATCTGGGAGTATAATGTCGTAACCGATAAAATTAGTATTAGTAAAAATTTTGCTTCAATACTTGGATATTTTCATGGTGATAAGACTATATCTTCATATGACTGGGTCGAGATTATTAACCGGGAGGATATAGAAACTTTTTTTACTTTTATTATGAATCATATCACTGGAGATGAACAGGTTTTTGAATCTGATCTCGAGATAAAATGCCAGGATAAAAGTATAAAATGGATCTATGTCAGGGGTAAGGTTATGTCATATGACGATGATAAAAAACCTTTGGTAATACTAGGAACCTCCCTGGATATTACTTCTCGTAAAAATGCTCAGGAATCTTTGGAAAAAATTAATATAAAGATGAATCTCCTCTCTTCTATAACCCGTCATGATATCTTAAATCAGGTATCCGCTCTTCAGAGTTATCTGGCATTTTCTCTTGATAAAAACCAGAACGAAGAAATAGAGAAATATCTGAAGACTTGTGAAACGATAGTAAAGATCATTTATAACCAGATAGAGTTTACACGAATATATGAAGAAATTGGGGCCTCTATTCCGAAATGGCAGAATCCCTCTCTAATCATTAGAAAGATAAAGAGAGATTTTCCTGAAATATCAATTGTTTTTTTTATAGATCTTAATGGAATAATGATATATGCCGATCCCCTTCTGGAAAAGGTATTTTTTACACTTGTTGAGAATAGTATCAGACATGGCGGGAGAGTAACCGATGTACATTTTTCTTTCCAGATAAAAGGATCAGATTTAATACTTATTTATGAAGATAATGGAATGGGAATCGAGGATAAGGATAAGCCGAGAATTTTTGATAAAAAATTCGGGAAACATACCGGGTTTGGATTATTTCTCGCCAGAGAGGTACTTTCGATGACAGGCTTGTCAATTATAGAGACTGGAATTTTTGGAGAGGGAGTAAGATTTGAGATATCTATTCCAGAAGGATCCTGGAAGATACAAGCATGATTTTCGGTTAATGCTTAAGAATTGCTCTTAAAACATACAAATTTCAAAGGTTTATAAAAAAAAGAGTTTTAAGATATAACCTATTTTTTCCAAAAGAATGAAGTCATAATTAGTGAGAATATTCCCAGAATAATGAAGAATATTCCAAGCAGAAGAACCAGGAAAGCCGTTCCGATAGTTGGATTTACAAATAGGAATATACCGATTAATAAACTTATTACACCAACCACTCCAGTTAATATTCGATGTTTTTCCCATTTTACTGATGCAGCATAGGCAATTGAGACCAGACCGTTGATGACTAACCATATTGCTATAAGGTAACCAATAGCAATGGTTGCAACATACGGTGTAATGACTGCTAATAGTCCTATAAATATACTGATAAGGCCTGATGCCAACAGATATGCCTTGGGCATTCCACTATCAGCTGAAAGAGCTATTCCTGCGGTTAAAATTCCAAAAACCAACAGAATTATTCCTACAATAAATACCATAGCATCGAATACAACTTCAGGAACTATGATTGCAATAATCCCAAAAAGAATTGCAATGATACCTAATAAGATTGAGAGAATCCTATCAATGTCCATATATCGTTTGTGAATTTATTATTATATAATAATATTCTAAAGATATCGGATTTTTTCTCAAAAAAAGGATGATTCATTCTGATGAATCATAAAGGAGTGAATAATACCGGGAACTTACAATTGAAAGATACGGGAGCAAAATGATTGTCAATATAAGTCCAAAGATCGGGATAAGACCAAGAATTAAATCAATAACAACAAGAACTATAATTAATATAATCAATGCGATAATATAAGTGCCCCAACCTATAGATCCGATTTTGGCTATTATTTCGCCAATCTCAAATGCTGCTCCCATTCTACCGGTTCTGGCGAATCTTACCATTCCAATTATTTCAATTAAGCCAAATATTAAGGATACTATTATAAATATCAGGAAGGATATCCCTAATTGTCCAATTAAAGAATGAGTTTCTGCATTCATATTTGCAGGTTCTGTCCCCACCATTGATAATATTTCGAATCCTCCGCTCATTATTAAGAGAATAAGTCCTATGATCATCGGAATTATCATGTAAATTAAATTTATAATAAATAATTTAATCCCATCAATAAACATACCAAATAGATTATCTGAATCTGGTGGCTGAGTACCTCCTTTCATAACTCTGTAGTTATACCCCATAATAAGAGGAAAAATGAAAGAACCGATGATTAATAATATCCATCTTCCCCATTTACCAACCAGTGCTTCTGTTGCAAATCCAAAGGAATTTTTTAAAATTTCAATTATTCCCATATTATATCACCTCGGTGATATGGTAAATTGTATATTATAGATAATAGATTTATCTGATAGAAATCAGATAAAGTCCTTTTTTCAGGTTACTGGATATATGCAATAAAACTATTGCTGTGACTAAATTACTATGGGACTAATGATTAACTAAAGAATATCGTGAATTTAGTACTAAAATATTAAAGTAAAAATAATAATAAAATTTTAAGTAAAATAAATCTTACAATTACCTGATATAATAATAAAAAAGTTAAGCGAATTTTTCTGCAGCCATTTCAATATCTTCTTCTTTAAGGGTTTTTCTCCCTGCATGTCCTGCCAGTTTAACTGCTTCTTTTACCAGGTCTGCAATGTATTCTTCCGCCTTTTTAACCAGAATATCTGCTGCATCGCTGCTAACACGCTCAGCACCATTATTCTTAGCAATTCTTGTAACTGCTGCAATTGGTAAGTCTGCCATTTTTACTCCCCGATATATATATTAAAAAACTAATATAAAAGGATATGCATTCTCTTGCCTGTATCGTCAGCAGAAAAAAATATAGGTATCTCTAAAGATTAATGATTAACAAATTATCGATATTTACGTAGTATTGTCTAGATTAGAAACATTTATCAGATAAAGAATATAGAACGTGATAACAATTATATTGGTATCAAATAATTCTTAAATTCTTCTTCCTGTAATTCACTTATTTCTTAAAGCAAAAATATTCACTGGTGTAATACCCTTCTGAAATCTCTATAAGTTTAACATTCAAGGTATGCTTTTTAATAGGTATAAATAATATGAGGTCTTCTAGCGTTCCCCCTACTATTACCTCGACATCATATTATTCTATTAATAAGTATTACAAGATTTATTCTTACTGATAAATATTTCTGGTATTATTTCTTTCTATTTATTATTGGGAATCACAATGTTACATATATTATTTATTGATGATGAAGAGATAATTACTGGGGCTCAAATATTAGCCGTTTCTATTATAAAGAGGATAATTAAACAGGCCGATGAATGGTGATTTAAGGAGGGGGCTAACCATATATAGACAATAGAAGAATGGATTCATTTTCAACTGTGCAGTTATGTTAGATCACCACCTAATAATGGATAAAACTTTATTTATATAACCCGGAGTAATTATCCGGAACATTTATCCAGGTGAGAGATGATCAAAATGTCAACAAATAATTCTGATGATCAACTCAATACCCCGTGTGTCATTGGTAATGAGGTTGTCATCTATCAATCACAAATCTGTGAGATTTTAATCCATATCAGAAAGCCAGGGGATATCCGGACACCCCCCAAAATTGCAATCATCAGCCCTACCTTTTTTTCCAGGAATATGGTAGCAGATAGTGTTGCTCGGGAAATTACGGTATTAGTTAAAAGAGTGAATTTTCAGAAGCATGATCTGAAATCAGAGAGATTCGGAGAGATTTTTTTAATGAAAATAGGGTGTATATCTGTGAAGAATGCCAGTATCTGTATGAACGGCACCCTCATGGATTTGATCTTCTCAGGGCATTTCTCAGCCAGATAGTAACAAATCCCCGACAGATTATTACCACCTGGAATCAATACTCGTGGAACTTCCTCAGTGGATTTCTTCAGATTGAACGGTGGTTTCCAATTGTCATCAACCTTCCATTCCTTTCCAGGGCAGATATACAACAATATCTTCTCTCTTTACAAAAGAAAGATTTTCGATATGTTATCGACAAGAAACTGGATAACACGCTAGAGTTTGTGCGGAAGAATTTTGATTTTACTATTTCATCAATAAACCTTTCTTTTTCTATTCCCTATCTCTCAATGAGAAGACGATATGCTACCTTTATTCCGTTACTGGCAGATAAAAAGACATTACCTGAAGAAATAATTTTTGGGGCAATTTCTCGGCTTTCTTTGGGTGATCCAGGTATTGCATCCGAATTCTGGAATAGAGCAATGGTTGAGGATGAAATACGTTTTTCCCTGCTTTATGAATCGATAATGATTCCGGATTTATTTACCCAGGATATTTTTATCCTTACCTTGATTCTCATGTACGAACATCCAACCTACGCTCGTCTGAACCAATCGGTGAACGATGAGGCTATTCTCAACTCTTCTCTATACCGGTTGATTTCAGCCGGTATAATCGCCAGAAATGAGGAGGAGTGTTATATTACCCCAGAGGGTTTTGCCCCGGCCGTTCGATATTTAATTCAACGGAGGATGATTTGGTAATGGCTATAGATATCTATAATATAACCACAGGAGCGGTTTCAACTCCTCTTGCTGTTGATACCATCAATACAACTGCTGGGGAGATTTCAAGCATGAATGCGGTTGATATCCTAAACATCACTACAAAAGAGGTTGTGACACCTATTGTTGGAAATTATCCTTATCTGATTATTTACATCATTTTTCTGTATTCTCTCGCCTTTATATTATCATGGATTGCTGGATATCTCCTTCAGCAATTTTCTGAATTATTCTCAAAAGACCGGGTCACTATTAAGATGCTAATCCCACTGGTTAAAATCGTTTTTTATCTCATCGCTACCTGGTTTGTTATAAATGAGATCCTGGATCCCAGTTATACTGAAACCGTTGCCTTTTTCGGGTTGTTCGGTGCAGCTCTGGGTTTTGGCCTTAAGGATCTGGTGCTAAATATTATCGGTGGTATCGTAATTATCATAGAGAAACCCTATCAAATCGGGGATAAAATAACTTTCGGAGAGTTATATGGTGAAGTAACCGACATCGGTCTTCGGACTACCCGTCTTGTCACTCCGTCTGATGATATTGTAACAATCCCAAACTACCAGATTTTTTCAAGTCCTGTTTCAAGTGGGAATTATGGAAAAACTGCAATGATGGTTGTTACCGATCTGTTCATTGATAACAGGTGTGATTACACGCTTGCTCAACTTCTGGTACGGGAGACTATTGCAAGTTCGCCCTATGTTATCATTAGCGATGAATTTCGATATGCCGTTTTAATTGAATCCTTTCCTTTTTATCGCCGGATAAGAGCTAAAGCCTATGTGACTGACCATCGATCCGAATTCGATTATAGGTCGGATCTTCATCAGAGGGCATGGGATGCAATGAATAGTGAGAATATCTATGCTCCTTCATATCCTCTTATCCCAGAGGAATCTGATATTTTACCTAAATGAATACATATATTAAGGATCTTTTAATATAATCCCTTATATGCAATTATCCGGGGTGTAAAAAAATGTCTCTTCTCTTCTTCATCAGTAAAGGAGTATATGTTCAGGGTATTTAAATCCCGGTTTTTTCATTTTTCAGGCATGAGGATATTTTTACTCTGGCATATGCTCTCATAATATCAGTTCGAGATATAAATCCTACGAGTTTTTCAGGGTACACTTTGTCAACAACGGGAAGATGATTAAAACTGTTATTGACCATGATTCCGAGGGCATCTTCAAGAGTATTATCAGGATTGATGACAACCGGATTTGAAATCATGACATCCCGGATTTTTGGACATGGTTCCATTCTGCATACCTTCCGAACATCCTGATTTGTAACAATACCAACTAACAGATCCTTATCAATAACAGGAAACCCTGTGTGATCAGTCCTTATAATACGATCCATAACAGACATGGTATCATCAGATGGAGAGAGCGTGATTACTGATGAACCATGTGTCATTACTTCACTAACCAGAATCCGTTCAAGCGTAGCCTTGTTATACTCTCCCCGGTGTGCTTTAGACTGGGCTTTTGTCGGTACCTGTTGCCGGAAGATAGTATTTTCACCGGTCAGAAGGTTTGAAACTGCAACAGCGGCCATGGCCGGAACTAATATGGTAATACTTCCGACCATCTCAACAACCATGATTAATACTGCAATGGGGGCATTTGCAACAGCCCCAAAAAGGGAGATCATGCCTACAATCACAAACACCGGGATAGATTCCAATGGAACATATGCCGGATTAATCATGTACAGGATCGTACCAAGAGCTCCCCCTATTGCTGCACCAATCGTTAAACCCGGGGCAAATACTCCTCCGCTACCTCCTGAACCAAGTGTCAGCGATGTTGCAATAATCTTCATGAACGGGAGTAGAATCATTACAACAAGGGGAACCATGGAGTAGAGCATGAGTTGGGTATATCCATAACTGGATCCAAGACTCGCAAGGCCGAGCATTTCTCCTTCTGGTGATATGTATGCAAGAATAATGACAAGAATCCCTAGTAGAATTGCACCTGAAACCGGTTTAAGGAATACAGGGAGATTGTATTCTTTAAATATCCTGGCGAAACTGTCACGGGACCAGTAAAACGTGAAGATATAAAGATAACCAAATCCTGCACACAAAATACCGAGCAGAAGAAACATAGGTATCTGCGGGACAGTCCACACATGGGAAGTCAGTATAAAGATTGGAGTATACCCTTCAAAGAAACCAAAGATAGAGTATCCAATGATAGAAGCCAGGAATGCAGGAATGATGGCTTCAGATTCAAAGTCACGGGTATATAGAACTTCTGCAGCGAGGATTGCCCCTCCCAGCGGAGCTTTAAATATGGTTCCAATACCAGCTCCAATTCCTGTAGTGAGAGCAATTCTCCTCTCGCTGGGACTCAGGTTCAGCATTTCAGCTACCATAGAACCAAAACCTGCGGAAATTTGGGCTGATGGTCCTTCTCTCCCTGCACTTCCTCCGGTAGAGATCGTGAGAATTGCAGTGATTGCTTTGAGTAATGGAATTCTCCTACGTATTTTTCCTTCACCATGAAATGCTTTGATTGCAGCATCGGTACCATGGCCTTCGGCTTCTGGTGCATACCGGGTTACCAGAATTCCGGTTAAAAGACTTCCAAAACAGAGAATGGGAATCAAAAGTATGAGTGAATCCGGTGCTGACCATTGACTTATCTCGGCAACAGTCTGCCCTTCCTGGGGGTAATTGTACTGAAGAAGATACCCCATAAAAAAGGCAGTGCCCCACTTCAGGCCTTCAAAAAAAAGGAGAGAACCTACTCCGGCGATTACTCCCACAATTATTGCAATAATCAGAATACGTTTTGTTGGTGCAACAAAGGATGGGAGTGAGAACATATTCACTCCATAATTCGGTTATATTATCCCATTGTAATCCCCAAAATTCAAATCATAATATAAGTTTTATTTTTAATATTAGTTTTGATTTAATAATCTTCTTCCCTAAAGGGAAAGATCTGATAAATTCTATAACCAGGAGATATAAATCAGGTTAATAATTTAAACCATACATTCATACTTTCAAATTTACCGCAGATGTTTGTATTTTTTATGAGAGTTCCTGCAAAATTGTAATGAGAACCTGAAAAAAGCCTGTTTACAGGAAGAGATTCTCCTCGACAGATTGTATATGAGGTTTTGACTCCTTCTTCTTTCATCTGTTCTTCCATGTATGAAAGAATTTGTATCGAGAGGCCACATCCTCTGAATTCAGGATCCACAGCTAAATCACTCATCTCAACAGATGAAGCAACGAAATCAATCTCACATGAACCTGCTGCAACAACTCCAGTTGAGGTTACCCCTATAAAAAACTTAATTCCCTCATTTATACATTTTTTGAGATAATTAAGTTCATAAATGGGAAATGGGTATGTTTCAAATACACTCCGGTATAAGGCACATATATAAGGTAAATCTTCCAATTTTGCTCTCCTCATCTTAACATTCGTTGGTTTTAGTTCCCTGAAAGATGAACTCTCTTTTTGCATGAGCAATTGATACAGGTTTTTTTGTATTTCTTCGTATCCTTCATCCCTAGCACGTTTAGGATCATTAAACCCGGATAAAAAAAGTCCATCCTCTGTTTCCTGATAAAATTTTGGAATTCTGGCTTCCTCTAAAAGATTCAATTGTTTAAAAAAAACTGAAAGCGATTCTGGAATTTTTAAAAAAACCTTACCATATTTATAGGCATCCTGTAAATCGATAATTCGTTGAACAACAGATTCTATATCATCCGGTTGTATCTTCATCAGATATATCCTGTCATTATTGTATCCGTGTTGAATTACACTCTTTCCAATCGTTTCTATTTTATCATTCTCCATCCTGTCTCCTGGATATCCTTTCTGAATCTGCCGGTAAAATCGTTATTTCACTCTCATAATCTGACAATAAAGCTTCTATGCCTTGAGCTCTTCGCATCGCAAATTCATTATCTCCGGAATGTTGCAGGTTGCATTGTTCACACTGAAGATCACATGTTATCTCTTTATATTGATCCGGCTCCTGATAAGTCGTAAACATTCCTTCGTAATTTCGTAGAACAACTTTATTCGAAGACCAGGAGACTAGATAATATGGCATAACCGGAATTTTTCCTCCTCCTCCCGGAGCATCAATAACATATGTTGGGACAGCAAGACCAGATGTATGACCTATCAGGCTCTCGATAATTTCGATTCCTTTACCTACAGGTGTTCGAAAATGGGCAAGACCTTCTGATAAGTCACATTGGAAGAGATAATACGGTCTGACCCTGTTTTTCACAAGTTCATGAACCAATTTTCGCATAATATTAGGGCAATCATTCACGCCAGCCAGGAGTACCGATTGATTCCCAAGGGGAATGCCTGCATCTGCCAGTTTTTTCAGGGCTTCACGTGAAGCATCAGTAAATTCATGCGGATGATTGAAATGAGTATTTAACCAGAGAGGATGATATTTTTTGAGCATTTGGACCAGGTCATCTGTAATGCGAAATGGAAGGACTACCGGGACTCTTGATCCAATCCTGATTATCTCAACATGGGGAATCTTACGCAATCTTATAAGAATAGATTCGAGCTGTGTTTCAGAAAGAAGGAGCGGATCTCCACCGGAAAGAAGAACATCGCGTATTTCAGGATTATTTTCAATGTACTCAAATGCATTATCGAACTCTTCTCTTGTGGGTATGGATGAAATTTGTCCGACTTTCCTTTTTCTAGTACAATGTCTGCAATACATTGCACAAGTATTACTAATTAGAAAAAGAACACGATCTGGGTATCGATGTGTAATAAGAGGACACGGGCTGTCTACTTCTTCGGCCAATGGATCATGTATATCGTACTGTTCAACAGTCAATTCTCCTGCAGAAGGTACTGCCTGCCTGAAGATCGGATCATGGAGCGGATCTCCATTGTCAATAAGTGAGAGGTAATATGGGGTTATCGACATTGGGAAGATATCGATTGTTCTTTGCATTTCCTCTAGTTCTTCCTTGGAAAAAGTAATTTCCAGCATCCTTTCAAGGGTTTTTACATCAGAAATACTATGACGAATCTGCCATTTCCAGTCTTTCCACTTTGAACAATCAGTATTGGGTAAAGGGATACCCTGATGATTTATTTTGGTTAATATCATAGTTACAGTTTATCCTGATCTTTTTTCCTTATTGTCTTAAAACATGGAACACAAATATTATCTGTAGCATATCTGGTTTTCATGGTTTTTCACCTCTTTATTATCGATAACATACACGGGCAATGATAACCCTGTCACATGGAGACATTTTTATTTGTGAGGTGTTAGTTTAGGAATAATGGGTATTTGGTTATATTTATAGTTGCTTATGTTTGGTAATCATTAATGTTAATTTGACTTCAGTTTTTTTAAAAGAAATATTAATCATTCCAGAGATATTTTTATTATTAAGAGGAATACAGTGTTTATCAGGATTTATGAAGATCAAATCTGTTTCATTTTTATCATATAGTAATAATAAGTTGAACTTTGAACACGAACACAAGATAGAAAAGGTATTAGTTTATGTACAATACAATTAATGGAACAAAGTCTGGAAAATTTCTTTCTCTAAAGATACGACTATAAATTTCCGATTATTACATTTTATAACTGTAATAAACGCGCTATTAGGCATAAATTAACAATTAAGATTAAAATATTTAATTAGAAGCCAATATTTTTAATTATTGTATTAATATTAAAATTTTTATATGCTTAATTAAAAATCTTTTTATATTGTTCAACCATTTGGTTGTATCAAACAACCTTTATAATCATACATATTGATATTAAATTATGGAATCGAAAAGGGCAGTATTAGTAATACTTTTTCTTCTTGTAATGGGAGGATTATCAATTGGTCTTCCTGCTGTTGTAGCAGATGATACAAATGAAATAAGTTGCAATTATTACTATGATAATTACTATTGGTGGAATTATTATTGGGACTATTTTAACAATTACTGGAATAATTACTGGTATAACTACTGGTATTATTACTGGTATGGTTGGTAACAATTCCTTTTATTTTTAATTTGCATTTTATTGAAATTATAATTTGAATCTAAATTAGTTTGAATATCCAGATGGCTGATATTGAAAAGATCCAATGTCACTTTAAGCTCCTTCTTACTCTAATTTTAAAGACAATCTTAATCTGATCAATAATAAGTACTAAAAGAGAGAACTACTCAAATAATTTATTTTTTATTTAGGAAAGAGTATTCAGGTTAAAACAGGATTTATCATCAAAGACAATTGTTGGTAGAATCCACATTCAGAACGATATCTCACGGAATAAGAATCGGTTGGAAATATTTTTGAATACTGTGATAAATGATTAAAACCAGGCGAGTATTTTTGTTATTGTTATCCGGATAACATTACCAGGTATTCTCTCAAAATGAACTGGCCAGATAGGAGGTTATGGTGGATTATATTAGATTCATCTTTCCGGTTTTCATGAAATCTCCATATAAATCGGTTTACACCAACCGGTCAGGATCAATCTTCCGTAGCTCATGTATTGTAATATCCGGATTCACTGATCGTAAGGTTCGATTATCTGAAAAAAAGGATTAAAGGAAGATCGGAGCAAAGACGACTGATACGATTGCCATAAGTTTGAGCAGAATGTTAAGGGCCGGGCCAGCGGTATCCTTAAATGGATCTCCGACAGTGTCCCCGGTTACGGCTGCTTTGTGTGCAAATGAACCCTTTCCACCGGAATGACCCTGCTCAATGTACTTCTTGGTATTATCCCACGCACCACCAGCATTTGCCATCATCACTGCAAGAAGGAACCCTGAAGCAATAGAACCAACCAGTAGTCCGGCAAGAGCCTCTTTACCGAGAAGTATGCCGATAATTAATGGAGATGCAATTGCCATAACACCTGGCAGGATCATCTCCCGCAGAGCTGCATTGGTAGAGATGGTAATACAGGATGCATAATCCGGATCAGTCTTTCCTTCCATAAGACCTGGTATTTCCTTAAACTGACGACGGACTTCATCGACAATAAATCCTGCTGCTTTCCCGACTGCCTTCATTGCGAAGGAAGAGAAGAGGAACGGGAGCATTGCACCGATAAGAATTCCGACAAAGACAACAGGCTTAAGCATGTCAACTAGGTCAAGGTTTACTGCCTGGGTATATGCTGCAAAAAGACCAAGGGCAGTAAGTGCTGCACCACCAATCGCAAATCCTTTTCCAATGGCTGCTGTGGTGTTTCCCACAGAATCAAGTGTATCAGTGATTGCACGAATCTCTGATCCCTGATGACTCATTTCAGCAATACCCCCGGCATTATCAGCAATCGGGCCATATGCATCAACTGAAAGCGTGATACCAAGGGTGGCAAGCATACCCACACCGGCAAGAGCAACTCCATAGATTCCACCAAACTGGGCTGCGATAATTATAGCCACAGCAACAATCAGGACCGGGAAAAAGGTTGATTCCATACCTACTGCCAGACCTGCAATAATATCTGTTGCTGCCCCTGTTTCGGCTGCCTTGACGATAGACCTGGTTGGTTTTCGTTCGTAAGATGTGTAATACTCAGTAACCAGACCTATGAGAAATCCACCAACAAGCCCTGCAATGGTTGCAACAAAGATACCTATGTTTCCTGGTGCAAGGATCTCCACAAGGACATAGGTTGCAATGACAGTCAGAATAAGACTTGCAAATGTCCCGGTGTTAAATGCATTATGAATTGCATGGGCTTCATTCTTGTTGGTCCGGACAAATACCGAACCGATTACCGATGCAATAATACCAAGTCCGGCGATAAACATCGGCAGGGCAATCAGGTTAAAGGAGGGAACACCAGGGAACTGGCTTGCCATCCCTGCGGTTGCTCCAAGAAGCATCGTGGCGATGACTGCACCAACATATGATTCGTACAGATCAGCACCCATACCTGCAATATCTCCGACATTGTCACCGACATTGTCAGCGATAACAGCTGGGTTCCTTGGATCGTCTTCAGGAATCCCTGCTTCGACTTTGCCAACAAGGTCTGCACCAACATCTGCTGCCTTGGTGAAGATACCTCCGCCGACACGGGCGAAGAGTGCAATTGAGGAAGCACCAAGCGAGAAACCTGATAGAATACTGATAGTTGCTTCATCAGTGGCACCTGTGATTCCGGTCATAAGGAAGTACATTCCGGACAGGCCCATCATCCCGAGACCTACAACTGTCAGACCCATAACCATACCGGAGGAGAAAGACACTTTAAATGCTGATGCCATTCCATTTCTGGCTGCAAAAGTAGTCCGGACATTTGCCTTGGTAGCTGAGAACATCCCGATAAATCCAGCAAGTGCAGAAAGGGCAGCTCCTACGACATAACAGACTGCTGTGAGCGGATTAATCACGAATGTAAGAATTATCGCTAGTACAACGACGAATACCGCGATTGCGGTATACTGACGCTTGAGATAGGTCATCGCCCCAAGGTGGATTGCAGCAGCGATCTTCTGCATGACTGCTTCTCCCGGAGATTCTTTTTTCATCCGGTTGTAACAGATGCCTGCATAGATCAGCCCAATCAGAGCACATATAGGGACTATTAACAGTAGATCCATGATATCACGTTAACTTCTTTATAAATTTCGATTAGAACCGGTTCTGTGGAAAGTTAAAACTTCTTTGTTACTCTCATCCAAAGATATGAACCCGCAGGCAGGATGCCATATTCCATGAGTATGGATCTCTGCTTCAGAGTTAATACTCCACACCGGGATATCCCCGCCACCCATTTCATTTTGTATCAGGAAATACCCTTAAAATGAAAGAATATGAAAAATTTAAAGAAATCTTTCATAATATCTGCATGGCCGATTTAATCGCCGGTCTTACCAATTCTACGTGGTAATAAAAAGAATTACCGGTTTTTATCGTTAAAACGAATTTTATTATTTATAGATTTCGTGATTTACTGAAGCTTTATAAGATGGTGTATAGGTCATTTATGAACACCGGACATTCTGATAATTGAACTTATAAGAGAGAGTATTCCAGACTGAAAGTGGTTCGGATTTATTTGAGGGTTGATTCAGGAGAATAACACCATACTATGGTAATTAAATCGGCACCGGATCACTTTCACCCTGTTTACCAAACCTTTAGATACTGGACACCAGGATCGTGGTATGCTATGCCTGTACCTGGTGATCTCTGTTCCTTCCTCTCTCCAAACATCTTCCGTCGATTCGGAGTTTTATATGAGATAATTCAGAAGGCGTCCTTTGCCATAACGATCAGGTACAGGAGGGATCGTCATGCAGAACTCTACTGACACATTCCTCCTTGATACCTGTCGTTCACAGGACGGGGTTTTAGTCTGGGAGATAAGGAATGGCTCTATGGTCGTTGCTCATCATAAACAGCAACCCTCATTTTTTGCTTCATTTCCTGATCCACATCTTTATTATTCGCTCATTGAAGGACTTGAGACAGAATTTGAAGTCAGGGAGTGTACATTCCGATCCATTTACCGGGAATATAAGGGTTATTCAATCAAAGCGAACCGGGAGATCGCCGAACAGATCGAGACACAGACCAGATATCAGGTCAATCTTTTCAATGTGGACATCAGACCGGAGCAGATGTTCGCTGCTGAACATAAGGTTGTTCCGGGAGGATGGACAGGGATTGACCGGTTCATTCCTGAACATGAACCTCCTGTAACAATAATGCAGGTCTCCTGCAGTGAAAACCCGCACCGCTCTGATCACACAGGAACTATTACTGTATCCGACATTACAGGAGATAAAAGAGAGATCTTCATGCAGGGTTCTGACCGGCAGAATATCGATGACCTCTGTGATATTGTACAGTCCTGTGATCCGGATGTTATTCTCTTTCCGGATTATGATCGCTGGTCCCATTTTTTATGTGACTATGTTAAAAAGTTGGGAATCCAGAACACACTCAGTCGGACAGGAAAATTCAGAACGCTCTCATCCAGGTCATATTTTAGTTACGGCAGGATGGAGCACAGGCTAGGTGCCAGGGTACCTGAAGGCAGGATCATCATTGATACCAGGCAGAGTTTCATGTACCGGG
>Ga0074198_1000789_pt1 | contig 27380 bp, 30 predicted proteins | sample EPASupsiteSAE323_FD_64527 | JGI IMG/M metagenome (GOLD analysis project Ga0074198, IMG submission 64527) | Bioremediated contaminated groundwater from EPA Superfund site, New Mexico - Sample SAE3-23 | ecosystem: Environmental > Aquatic > Deep subsurface > Groundwater > Contaminated ...
CCGAGCACTCGTCTGTGCGTGCGCCCCCCCCGGGCCCCCCCCCGCCGTTGGCAAAATACTCGTTGGCAGCCGCGACTTCTGGCGAGTCGTTCTTTGCAAGCTCGTTTCTTACTGCGACCTCGATGACCTTGGGCGCGAGCTTTCTCGCCTGTTCCTTTAGCGAGGGCTTCAATCCGGCAGTTGAGACGTTCAAATCAAGTTCCGCAGACTCGGACTTGACATATGCAAAGGAGTTCCGTATCAGGCGGTCCGCCTGCGACTTTATCCATGCAGTTGGCACGGCTTCGGAAAAGCCGGCCTTGAGCTCGACTGAGAGGTTTTGCTTCTGCTGCTCGTCAAAAGGCGCGTCCTTGAGCATTCCGTCAACGCTTTGGCCGATTACCGCGGCCTTGGCGTACTCGTACGCGCCGGCCTTGTCAAGCTGGGCTATGTAGAAGTTTGCGTCCAAAAGCGAGAGCCGCACGCCGTTTGACGCGATTGCAAGGATGAGCGAGGCGAAAAGTGCGGTTCCCAAAACAAGCAGGAGCAAAACGCGGATTAGCGCAAGAAACGTGCGCAACCCGTCGGATGCGATGATTGCAAGGTCCTCCAGCAGGGTCATAGAAAGGTTGCCAAGGCGGGATATAAAAAAGCCTCGCGGCAGTAGTATTTGTCAACGCACGGTGCGAGTCCAACTTATGGCAAGGCAACCTGGAAAGCAAAGGAGACTCCCCCCAGGCCAGTCCACCCTTGACCGGATTCCCGCAAAATACCTCGAGCCGATAGTGCGCAAGGCAATCGCCCAGCAGCAGGCGCGGTTCCTGAATGAACGGGACTCCGCTGGCGCGCAGGAAATATTCAAGTCAGCGGACAAACTGGACCATTTCCGCAGGCTGGTACTGACGGGCAAACCGGTCAAGCCATTGGTCGCACTGTACCCTCGGCCAGTCAATCCCACGGTCCGTGACAGAGCGGTAAAGGCATATTTGGACTGGATGGCGAACCGGGAGCATCCACGGTTCAAGAAGGAGATTGGCTTTGCCGTAACCGAAGTGAACCGTTACCGGAAACGGATTGGTGACGTGGATGACCGTACACTCTTCGATTATAGCCTGCGGAAGGAGATTGAACGCATGGGACTCCATGAAAAGCAGTTTGACGTTCATTTTCCCGAAGTTCACCCGCAAGGGAAAGTGTTTCCGCCCGTATTGCAGGAACGCGACAATGCGGGCAAGACGCGCAACCCGCAGTCAAAGCGGAGGAACGCAATCAACATTCCCCGAATCTTCAAGGGGATTTAGGGGAGTCTAGTTCGGGCTTCCTTCGACTTCCTTGCCCATAACCTTCAGCGACTTGAAGTAGAACCAGCCGACTACTGCGAAGGTTATGATGGGCGAGACCCATTCGGGGATGTGGCCTCCGAACGAATCGTAAATCATGATTGCGCCCAGGAAGAATATCGAGTACATGGCGCCGTTCTTGAGGTACTTGTAGTTCTTGATCTTGGTTATGTTCCTTATTGTCATCTCGCGCACCACAAAAGCGCCCACCCCGTTGCCTAGAAGAATGATGGGCACCGAAAGCGTGAATGCGAACGCGCCAAGCACCGAGTCTATGGAGAACGTGCCGTCGATGACTTCGAGGTAGAACAGCTTGCTCATGTCCGAAAGGCTTGCGGTCTTCTTCTTGTCCAGAAGGTCCTTTTCCTTGGCCTCGGCGTTCTGCTTGAAGCCGTGCGTGATGAAGAAAAGCGACGAGCCGACTGCCGCTCCGAGCGCCATCATCGGGTTCTTTTCAACTGCGAGCCAGACTATCACCGTGAGCAAAAGCGAGACTATGGCGTAGAACCAGATGCCGTTCCGTTCTATGGTCTTTTCTCCCTTCAGGCCGTAGTACTTCGGCTCGAGGAAGAGCCAGTGGAGGAACAAAAACACCATGAATATCCCGCCCGCAATCAGGAGCACTGGCTTGGACTCCTCAATCGAGGCCAGCACCATGGGGTCCTCGGAAAAAGTCGCAGTAAGCGAGCCGAAAAAGCCCAGCTGGGGGTTCATGAAGAACACGATTAGCCAAGGAAGGAGTCCGCGAATCAAAAAAACCGCAATCAAGAGGCCCCAGAGAAGGAACCACTTCCGCGCCTTTTCGCCCATCGTGTTCAGCACGTGCGCGTTGATGATGGCGTTGTCTACCGAGGTTATGATCTCGAAGAGCGTAAGGCCCATCACAGTGAGCAGCAGCGAAAACAGGTCTGACATGCAGGGAGCACTTTCCTGTAAGACATATTTCTGGCGGGTGTTTTATTACTAATCATACGGCTTTTACTATCCGGCCGGCATAATATATCCAGTGACATTTACCGATGGGAATATCAGAAAAGCTCGCGGAGCTTGAGACGGAGTATTCGAAGACGCAGAAGAACAAGCGCACCGAGGGCCACCTGGGCATACTCAAGGCAAAGATGGCAAAGCTGCGGCGCGAAATCGTCGAGGGCGGCAGCGGCAAGGGCGGCGGCTCATCGGGCGGCTTCGACGTGCGCAAGACCGGAAACGCCACGGTGGTGTTCATCGGCCTGCCCTCGGTCGGGAAGTCAACGATGCTAAACGCGCTCACCGGAAGCAAGTCAAAGATCGCTGCTTACGCGTTCACCACGCTCACCTGCATACCGGGAGTGATGAAGCACAAGGGAGCGCAAATCCAGCTTCTGGACCTTCCCGGAATCATAGGCGGGGCGTCCTTGGGAAAGGGACGCGGCCGCGAGGTGCTTGCTGTTGCGCGCAACGCCGACCTGGTCCTGCTTATCCTTGACGTCTTTGACACCAACTACCGCGACAAGCTCATAGCCGAGCTTGACAACATGGGAATCCGGCTGGACCAGGAGCCCGCTGACATCGCAATCGAGCCGGTTGCGCGCGGAGGGCTGAACATAGTGTTCTCAAAGAAGCAGACGCACGGGCTTGACGCAAAGGTCGTCACCGGGATACTCAAAGAGTACAGCATATTCAACGGCAGCGTCATAATACGCGACGACGCCACGGTTGACCAGCTCATCGACAAGCTCACCGGCAACCGCAAGTACATTCCCTCGCTTACGGTAATCAACAAGATTGACCTAGTGCAGAAGGACTACCTGAAGCTGATCAAGTACCCCTTCGTGCCCATCTCGGCTGACAAGGAGCAGAACATCGAAAAGCTCAAGGACGAGATTTACTCTGCTCTGAGGATGATCCGCGTGTACACCAAGTCGCGCTTCGAGGATGCCGACAACGAGCCGCTTATTGTTAAGGAGGGCACGACGGTTATTGCCGCGTGCACGCAAATCCACAAGGACCTCAAGGAGAACTTCAAGTTCGCCAAGGTCTGGGGACCTTCGGCAAAGCACCCGGGCCAGAAGGTCGGCGCGGACCACGTGCTCAAGGACGGGGACGTGTTCAAGGTCGAGACGCGCTGAGTCCGGTATCGCCAGTCACGCGAACTATTGGAAAAATCAGAGGTGCATCTTCCGAATGTACCTGCAAGCCGCAGTCATGCGCTCGACGCTTGCCTGCCGTTCCTTGCGGTAGCCTTCGATTGTGCGGATGCGCTCCTTTGCGTGGTCAACTTTGTAGTTCCCGAAAACGCGGTCCTTCAGCCGTTCAAGCCTGCCGCTTGGCTTGTGGCTTGAAATCGTCTTCTCGTGCCCCTTCTGCTCCTTGTCCCATAGCGAGAAGTCCTTGTGGAACGCTATGGCTTCCTTCAGGTCGCTGACTGCATTGCGCGCAAGCTGCTCTTCCGAAAACCCGCCCTTAGGCGCGCGGTGGGCGATTGACTTGGCATAGTCGTCAAATGAAACCGGCCGCTTTTCGCCGACAGCCGACTCCACTTCCGCAAGAAGGGGAGTTAGGACCTTCTCGTGCTTCATGCTCAGCCCGAAGCTGACCATGGCCTTGCGGGCATTCTGTTCCTCAAGTTCGCTTTCCTGCATCGAAAAACCTTCGTTACCTGAGTTGGATTCCCCGAAGGTAGTCCCTCGCTTCCTTCAACAACAATACGTCGCCATTATGCGCCTCCTGCTGCTGCTTCGAAAAAGGAACGCCCTTGACGCCGGTTGTCTTAGCGTGCCGCCCAATCATCGCGTCCAACTCGGACAGCGCATTGGCGGTAAGCTGCTTGTGGCCGCGGTCGTTTGGGGACACCGGTTCCTTGTATCCGGATGCGAGAGCATATTTATTGAACGTCACTTTTGAACCGTTTCCGGGATATCTTGCCTTCAAGAAATCATGCACTACCGCAGATACCCCAGGCTCGCACTTTTCTTTCAAAAACTCGCTTCGTAAGTTCTTTCCCTTTGGAATACGCGGCATCACAACACACCTTTGGATGGAATTGATTATCAGATTTGAATGCGATGCGATAAAAAGAGTCGCCCGCTTTCCGCATCGCCTGAACGGGCGCCGACCCACTCCACCTCCCTTTTTATCCATCAGATGCACAAAAAATTCTACTACCCAACGCAGGGGTGGCAGAGCTTGGTCAAATGCGCAGGACTTAGACGAAAATCCCCGGAATAAGGAAGCGGCAAAATCGGAACGCTTCCGGTGATTATCTGGGAAATCCTGTGCCTTAGGGCTGCAAGGGTTCAAATCCCTTCCCCTGCATCCTCTTTTTTGAGCAGCTATTTCCGTGCAAGCGGGTACGTTATCGAAGGCCCGGCAAGGACCGCAAGAAGAACAAGCACCCAGAGCCGGCCTGCAAACAAATTATAGTCAGCAAGGAGCTTGGCCCACGAGTTGCCCATGATGTAGTGGCCGAAGCCGAATTCGAAGAGAATGGTCATTGCAGTCCAGCATACTCCCATGACCAGGAGCTCGCGGGAAGAGTAGGCCAGCTTGGTTTTCTGAAAGAAAAAGTACATCGCAGCAAGGAACAGGGCTATGCCGGTAACGCAGCTGAGCTGGTGCGCAACCAAGTCGCCGAAAGGCTGGAGGAAGAATACGACCCGGACCGTGCCGTTGACTATGGCAAGGACTACGAGGAAGAGCCAGAAAAGCAAAGGATAGGCTATCCGTTTCATTGAAGGCACAACCCTGTCCGGACGAGATTACTCGTTGTGCTTGGACCAGCCGAATATCATCGCTATTCCTACGATGGTCAGTGCAAGCGGCATCCACGGGAGGTTGAATCTCCACCAGCCCATGTCGTTGCCAAGCCACGAGAATCCTATTGCAAGTATGAATACGCCTATGAACAGCTTGCCATAACCGGAGCCGCGGCAGCAGCCCATTCCCGTTTTTGCGTCGTCTTTCCTTGCCAAGAAAACCACCTAATCCCTTGAATGCAAGGGGGGTATTAAATCGTTTGCAGGAGAAAGAATTCGGCGTGAATTTGACATGACTACAAGCCAGGAAGGACAACAGGAAATGACCGCGCCCAGGGGGGAGTTTCATGGGGGCACACACTTCATCACGATTCATCCGCTTGAAAGCGACTTTGGAACATACCTATTGGGGAAGATTGTCAGTTGGGACAAGAAGGTCGAGGCCCAGCCGCATTTCAATGAGCTTGGTCGCCTCAACCGACGCATCATGGACGTATCCGCATGGAAAAAGAAGATTGAACGTGCAAAGGCAGGCAAGAGCGCCGAGCCGCGCAAGGCAATTTCACGCATCATTGATTCGTTCAACGAAATGATAAAGGATAACGAATACCACGCGAAAATGATTAACGAAGTGTTGAAGTCCGAACGTAACCACGCGTTTCACATCATCGGCGACGATGAAATCCGTCCTGGCCACGTTTTTTCAAAAATTCCGACTTATGCGTTTTCAGTCAATGATTCAGATGTGAAATGCATCGAAGCTAAACTCAGGAATAAAGCGGGGCTAAAAGACATGAAAGTAAGGGAGTCCGCATTAGCCATATCCGGAATGCTCGAGGAAGCACAGAAGTCAATTTTTGAAAAACCATCGCGAATTTTTGCAAAACGCAAACGGACTCGCCAATAATAATCGTCATCTGGCGAGGTTGCCAGACTTATTATAGCAAAACTGCCGAATGTGAGTCGGTGGTCTTGTTTGGACGCGCGCACAGCAGAAGGCTGGAAAGTGGTTGCAGGCGGGGTTCTAATCAACCTGATGCTTGGGGTCACTTACACTTGGAGCGTGTTCGCAGGCCCGCTTGTTGAGAAGTTCGGGTGGAGCCAGACCGAGGTCCAGCTTGCGTTCTCGGTGATGCTTGCCTCCTTTGCGCTGTCGATGATTCCTGCGGGAATGCTGATTGACCGCCGCGGCCCGCGCGCGGTTGCGCTTGCAGGAGGCCTGCTTTTGGCTGCGGGTTTCATTGCAACCGGATTATTTGCGCAAACGCCGCTGTTGCTCTACATCACCTACGGCCTGGTTGCAGGAGCAGGGGTGGGCCTTGCGTATGGCACGCCGATTTCTGCGGGAATGAAATGGTTTGAAAAGGGAAAGGGCCTGGTAAGCGGAATCATAGTGTTCGGATTTGGTTTCGGCTCGCTATTGCTTGCGCCAGTTGCAAAGGAGCTCATCGTTACTCAGGGCATCCAGCAAGCATTCCTACTGCTGGGGGTGGTGTTTGCCGCAGTAATCAGCCTTGGCGCGATGCTTCTGCGCAACCCGCCCGAATACAAGCCAGCTGCTTTAGCAAGGGGCTTTGGCGCTTTCGGAATACTCAAAAAGCGCGAGTTCTGGCTCCTGTGGGCGATGTTTGCGCTTTCCTCAGCTGCCGGGCTGATGGTAATCGGGAACCTTGCGACTTTTGCAAAGCTCTCATTTACCGCAACCCACGGCATGAACGCCGATGACGCATTCTCGCTTGCTGCTCTTGCGGTCGGCGTGCTTGCGGTGTTCAACGGAGCTGGAAGGATTTTTGCAGGATGGCTTTCGGACAGGATTGGACGGACAAAAACCATGCTGTTGATGTTTGGGATACAGGCAGTCGCAGTGGCATCAATAGTGGCTGCCGGCTCGCTTTCTCCCTGGATGCTCTTTGCAGTGATGTGCATAGTCGGGCTGTGCTTTGGCGCGAACTTTTCGCTGTTCCCAGCTGCAACCGCGGACTACTTTGGCACCAGCAACAGCGGAGTGAACTACGGATTAGTGTTCACGGCATACGGATTCGGCGGCATAGTGGGGCCGCAATTGATGGCGATGATGCTTGACGCTTCAAAGCAAGCAACAGGCTCGCTTTCTGTGCAGGCGTACGGGACGCCGTTTCTCATCGCAGGCGCGATGGTCGGGGTTGCGGCACTGGCTTCGCTGTTTGTGGAAAACGCCGGCGACGATTGCCGATTTACGAGGTAAAATCAGATACCGATAATAAACATCGAACCGTAAATTAATCATGAAGAATCCAGTACTCCTAAAAAAAAGCCAGCTTGTCAACGAGCTTTGGAAATCCAACCCGCACGTGCACAACATCCTCGTACGCTCAAAGACCCTGCACGACGCCCGGGACGGCCTCTTTGACTACCTCAACGGGCTTGAACGCCACTACTTCAACGTCTACTCCGACGCGCACTACAAGGACATGCCGCTTGTTGAGCGCAACAACGCAAAGCAGTGCATACGCATTCTCAAGAACGTGATAAGAAGCGAGAACGAGCGTATCACCGGCGCGTCCGCGCTAAGGCACCTCCACGAGCTTGCAAGGAAGCCCAAGTCAGGAGCGCAGGCAGTAAGCGAAGGGTTCGTTGCCGAGTTCACCGCGCTGTTTCTTGGCATAAGCGGCAAGTCGGGCATCTTTGCTGACGCGTCCGACTACGCGGCCATCCGGGGCAGGCGCGCGGCGCAAAGGCGCTCGGAAAAGCTTGACGAGTACTCGAAAAAAATCGCCAGCAGCTTCAGAAAATACGGCACGGGGCTGGAGCCCGGAGTTGTGGCCAGGCGAAGGAAGCTTCGGAAGAAAATACTTGAACACTTTGATGCGACCGAGGACGACTGGCGCGACTACCGGTGGCACCTGCGCCACGTTGTCAATGACCTTGCGACTCTGTCCAAGCTCGTGCGCCTTGAGAAGGACGAGGTAGAGGGGCTGAGGACTGCGGAAAAGAACCGCATCCCGTTCCAGATTACGCCGTACTACCTCTCGCTTTTCAACGAGTCCGGCCGCACCAAGCACGACCGCGCGATACGCGCGCAGGTGATTCCAAGCGCGCACTACGCGGCAACCGTTGCAAGCAACCGCAAGGCGTGCGTTGACATGGACTTCATGGACGAGAAGTCCACAAGCCCCATCGACTGCATAACCCGCAGGTACCCCCAGATACTCATACTCAAGCCGTTCGACTCGTGCCCGCAGATTTGCGTGTACTGCCAGCGCAACTGGGAAGTGAAGGGCATTGACGAGGGCGGGGTGACCCCTGCCAAGGTCAAAAAGGCCATAGCGTGGGTGCGCAGGAACCCCAACATCAGCGAAGTCCTGCTCACCGGAGGCGACCCGCTTACGCTTGGCAACAACTATCTTGCATCCATCCTCTCCGAAATAGCGGCAATACCGCACGTGGAGCGCATCCGGATTGGAACGCGCACGTTCGTCACCGTGCCGTTCCGTTTCGACGACGGCATCATAGGCGCGCTCAAGAAGTACCACGAGCCAGGAAAGCGCGAAATTTGCCTTGTCACGCACTTCGAGCACGCTTCCGAGGTCACCCCCGAGGTGGTCGAAGCGGTGCGCAAGGTACGCAGGCTCGGCATCGGCGTGTACAACCAGCAGGTGTTCACGTACTACAACAGCCGCAGGTTCGAGACCGCTCTTCTTCGCAAGACACTCAAGCTCTGCGGAATAGACCCGTACTACACGTTCAACACCAAGGGAAAGGACGAGACGCTGGATTTCCGCGTGCCCATCGCCCGCCTGGAGCAGGAGCGCAAGGAGGAGGCGAGGCTTCTGCCAGGGATAGTGCGAACTGACGAGATGGTGTTCAACGTGCCGCGGCTGGGAAAGTCGCACCTTCGTGCTTGGCAGGACCACGAGCCCATAATGGTGCTGCCGGACGGACGGCGCGTTTACCGATTCTACCCTTGGGAGTCGCAGATTGCGCTCGTTGACCCGTACGTGTACACCGACGTGCCGATTTACGGCTACCTCAAGAGGCTTGCTGCTGACGGGGAAAACCCGGACGACTACAAGTCAATCTGGTATTACTTCTGAGGCGCAAGGACACGCAGGAGCTACTTCCTGCGCCGTGCAAGCTCAGCACGCACTTCGGAAGGAGTAATTCCCTTCTTAGCCATCAGCACAAGCAGGAAGTAGGACAGGTCGGCGATTTCCCACACCAGGTTCTGCCTGTCCTTGTAGTCGATTACCTCTGCTGTTTCCTCGGCAATCTTGTCAAGTATCGAAGTCTCGCTTGCGCTGATTGCCGCAGTATACGAGCCTTCGACGGGGTTGTCGACTTTTTGCCTGACAACTGCGTAAAGCCCGTCCAGCCCGAAATCCTTGTCGCCAAAGCAACTATACGCGCCAGTGTGGCAGGCCACATTCTTCTGCCGGACCGTGTACAAAAGCGCGTCGCAGTCGCAGTCAAACCTTGCCTTGAGGAAAGTCTGGAAGTTGCCCGAAGTCTCGCCCTTGGTCCACATTTCCTTGCGCGAGCGGCTGTAGTAAGTGGCGCGGTTGAGTTCGAAAGTTCTTGCAATGGACTCCCTGGAGGAATAGGCAAGCATCAGCACCTGGCCGCACTCGTCCTGCACAATTGTTGGAATCAAGCCGGTTTGTGCGTCGAACCGGAGAACTGAAAGGAACGCATCAGCGAGCTTGATTGCGCCGGTGTAAATCGACATCCCAAGCTGGGAGTTCATCCCATCTTGCTGGATTTTTTTGATTTCCTCAACAGTAGTGATGCCGCCTGCGATTGTGAGCTTGTTTCTTGTCGCAGACCTGACTTTTGCAATCGCGCCGAAATCAACTCCCTGCATCAGGCCCTCGCGGTCAACGTTGGTGTAGAGGAATTCCGAACAATATGGTTCGAGCTCTGTTGCAAGCTCCTCGGCGGGCTTTCCGGTTTCGTTGGTCCAGCCCTTGTCAACGACTTTGCCTTTCTTGGAATCAAGCGCGACGATAAGCCGTTCCTTTGGAAGCTGGCAAAGGAATTCGGGGGTTGCTGCTGTGCCGATGATTATCTTCTTTGCTCCGGCTGCTAAAAGCTCGTTTGCACGCTCGATTGTGCGAATTCCGCCGCCAACCCGGCAGTCAGCTACCTTGCAAAGCTCTTTCACCAATTGCAGGTTGTCGCCAATGCCCAATGCTGCATCCAAGTCAATGACTGCGACCTCGCCGTACTTTGAAAACTCTGCTGCAAGCGCAAGCGGGTCGTCGCGTTCCAGAACCTTTTCCTTTCCTTGCCTAAGCTGGACTGCCTTGCCACCCATCAAATCTATGCTTGGAATAATCATATTCGAAATCACGCCCTTTGCAATACCCTATTCAATTCGTCAAAAAGCCGGCCGTTTTCCGCTTCGCTCCGGATGGTGATGCGCAGGCACCCCTCAACGCCAGGCTTTCTTGACACGTCACGCACCACAAGGCCCTTTTTGAGGAGCTGACCGTAAGCGCCTGCAGCTCGTTCAACCGAGCCGAAGTCGGCAAGAAGAAAATTTGTTTGAGATGGAAAGACGCCAAGGCCTGTTGATTCAAGCCTTGATGCAAGTTTTTTCCTTGACGCAGCCAGTGCAAGGGCGTTTCTTTGCATCGAATCCTTCTCTTCTAGTGCCTTTTGCGCAAGCGCAAGCGATATTGCACTCACGCTGTTTGGAGGCCTCACTTTTTCCATCCCCGCAACTAGGCCGCGGCTTGCGATTGCATAGCCTACGCGGGCTCCTGCAAGGCCGAATGCCTTGGAGAACGTGCGTCCCACCACAAGATTTGGGCACTCGCGCACAAACGGCGCAACTGACTGGCCGGCAAACTCGAAATACGCCTCATCAACGAAGAGGGCGCAGGGGATTGCCTTGGCTATGCGCAGGATTTTATCAAAGGGCTCGAGGTTGCCTGTGGGGCTGTTGGGATTGCAGATGTACGCGAGGCTTGCATCCGCGCACTCCGCGATGAACTCGTCTTCGTCAATCGCGTATCCCGCCCCCTTTTTTCGCATCACTCTCACAACCGTGTTTCCAAGGCCGCTTGCGCAAATCTCCGCCATGGGGTAGGTGGGCTCGCTGGTCACAAGCTTGCGTCCGCTTCCAAGGAACGCCTTGACCGCAACATCAAGCACCTCGTCGCAGCCTGCGCAGATTACCAGCTCGTCCTTTGCGCACCCCGCATATTGCGAGAGCTTCTCCGCAAGGGACGAGTAGGACGCATCAGGGTATTCGGCGATTGCATTTGCACAGTCTTTTGCGCAACCGACAACCTGTCCTTGCGAAAGAAAATACGGGTTCGTGTTCATGTCAAAGCGCACGACATCTTCCGGCTGCAAGCCGTAGGCATTTGCTATTTTTTCGTTGCTGTCCTCCCAAGAGTAGGCCTTGAGCGTGCGCACAGCAGGAACGATATATTCGGCCATCTACTGCACGCACCTCATGGGAATCCCCTGCTTTGCGCAGCACTCCTTGACAGTTGAAATCGCAAGCTCGTTGTAGTGGAAAAGCGATGCTGCAAGAGCCGCATCCGCACCTCCTTTTGCGAACGCGTCTGCAAAGTCTTCGGACTTGCCTGCGCCTCCGGACGCGATGACTGGGATGTTCACTGCGCTTGTAACTTCCTTGCACAACCCCAAGTCAAACCCGTTCTTGGTGCCGTCGCAGTCCATCGAAGTGAGCAGGATTTCGCCTGCGCCCATGCTTTCGGCGTTCCTTGCCCACTCCACCGCATCAAGCCCTGTTGGGGTGCGGCCGCCATTGACAAAGACTTCCCACAGGAAGGGTTGCGTTCCGGTTTTTCCTTCGGACGTGTCCATGCCGGGTTTTTTCTTTGCGTCAATTGCAACAACTATCGCCTGGCTTCCAAACCGTTTCGAAGCCTCGGCTATCAGTGCCGGGTTCTTCACAGCTGCGGTGTTGAGCGAGACTTTGTCCGCTCCGGCTGCAAGGATTTCCTGGATTTCCTCAACTGAACCGATGCCGCCGCCAACGGTGAACGGGATGAACACTTCCGCAGCCACCCTTCGCACCAAGTCCACTATGGTCCTGCGCTTCTCAACCGAGGCGGTGATGTCAAGAAAGACCAGCTCGTCCGCGCCCTCTTCATTGTAGCGCTTTGCAAGCTCAACAGGGTCGCCTGCGTACTGCAGGTTGACAAAGTTGGTGCCCTTTACCACGCTGCCGTCTTTTACGTCAAGGCAGGGGATTATTCGCTTTGTCAGCATTCCGCCCACCTCTTCAGTAAGTCCAGGCCCCAGTCGCCGCTTTTTTCGGGGTGGAACTGCACAGCAGTGATGTTTTCCTTTTGGATTGCGCAGGCAAAGTCGCCGAAGTAATCCGTTGCACCAGCAACGATTGCAGGCTCGGATGGCGCACAATAATATGAGTTCACAAAATAGGCATAGCCTCGCTCAAGCAGCCCACCGTCTTTTTTTGGCTCGACTTGGTTCCATCCAATCTGCGGCACCTTTCCTTTTTGGAAGCGCACGACTTTGCCCTTGAATACTCCTAGCCCGGCTATTCCCGGACTCTCTTCGCTGCACTCAAACAGCGCCTGCATCCCAAGGCAGATGCCAAGAAACGGCGTGCCTTTGTTGATGGACTGCAATAATGCCTCATCCAATCCCTTCTGCCGCAGGCTCTGCATCAGAAAGCCGAACGAGCCGACTCCGGGAAGGATTACGCGCTCTGCCGCAAGTATTTCCTCCGGGTCGCAGGTTGCCTTGCTTTCGATGCCGAGCTTTTGCAGGGCATTGCGCACGCTGGCTATGTTCCCTGCGCCATAATCAATTATTGCAATCAAATCAAATCACACCTGAATTCCTCTTTCCAATCCCTTTGGCTCAAACCATCCCCTTGGTGCTGGGCAGGCTGCCCATCGCACGCGCTTCCTTCGAGCAGGCCATCTTCATCGCCTTGGCAAACGCCTTGAACAGCGCCTCCATCTTGTGGTGGTCGCTCCTGCCCGCAGGTATGCTGATGGCTACGTTTGCGCCAAGGCTTGATGCAAACCCTTGGAAGAAGTCCTCAAGCACGTCGGTGTCCAACGTCCCGCACTCGCGACGCGAAAACTTGGCATCGTACTGCAAAAAGGGCCTTCCGGAAATATCCGCTGCGACTATTGCAAGGGCTTCGTCCATCGGGAACACGAAGTACCCTGCGCGGTTGATTCCCCGCTTGTCGCCAAGTGCTTGCTTGAACGCCTGGCCAAGCACGATTCCACAGTCCTCAACAAGGTGGTGCTGGTCAACCTCCAAGTCCCCGCTTGCCTCAAGTTCCAAGTCGAAGAGTCCGTGCTTGCTGAACGCATCTAGCATGTGGTTGAAGAAACCAATCGGCGTCTTGATGGCGTATTTTCCGGAGCCATCAATGTTCAGGCGGACGCTAATCGAAGTCTCTTTTGTCTTGCGGATGACTTCCGCAGTCCGGTTGTCCGCGCAAGCGGCGGGTATATCGTTCATAGTGTCACCTGCCGCAACGAGTACACCAGTATGTCGGTTGCTCCAAGGGCCTTCAGCTTGGGAATGAGCGCAGGAACCTGGTCCTTCAGCACCGCAGTCTTTACCGCGTATCCTTCCTGCTTGTCTCCGTAGAGCTTGGAAACAGTCGGCGCCTTCATCGACGGGAGAGCGGGCAGTATCGCCTCGAACTTGTCCTGCGGCACGTTCATCTCAATGAGCAGCCGCTTGCGGGCCTCGATTACGCTTGTAAGCAAAAGCAGTATGTCCGCAATCTTTCGGGCCTTCCACTGGTCGGAAAGCGATTCCTTGTTGGCAACCAGGCGCGTCGATGAGGAAAGAATTTCGGAGTATACCAGCAGGCCGTTTTCCTTTAGCGTGGTCCCTGAGGAGGAGTTGTCCACTATCATGTCCGCGTCCTCAGGCACGAAGGATTCGGTTGCGCCAAAGGAGCGGATGAACACGAAATCCAGGTTGCGGCCGGAAAGGAAGCTCTTGGTCAGGTTCTCGTACTCCGAAGCCACGCGGATGCGCCGGCCTTCCAGGGATTCAAGGTTGGTCGAAGCAGGCACTGCAGCAACCACCTTGACCGGGTCAAACCCGGTATCAAGCAGTTCGGTAACCTGCGCGGCCTCCTCGACTATCCAGTCGTAGCCGGTGAAAGCGAGGTCCTGGGAGCCGAGCTCAACCAGCTTGGGTATGTTCTGGGGCTTTAGGACCTTGACTTCAACCTCAAAGTCCGCGCACTTTGGCCGGTAGTTGCGTCCGTTCTGGGAAAGGCCAAGGCCGGCCTCGGACAGGAGGCTGCTTACCTTGTCGTAGAGCTTTCCTTTGGGCACCGCAAGCTTAAGCCTGCGCTGCTGTGCGGGTGCTGAGATGAACTGGACCGCCCTTGCCTGAAAAAGTCTGCTTCGATTCGTCCATTCATTGCACCCCGTAAGAGTTGGATTATCAATCTAGGCCGCAAAAATATATAAATCCCACTATTTTCCCACCAATGCTGCGGCGGGAGCGGCAATCCAGCCACCCGCCCGGCAAGGCCGGATTGACAACTGATATAAAGGACGCAAAATTAACCCGTTAGGAATAAACCCGCCAATAGGGTTTGAAGAGGGAATTGGGAACATGGCTAAGAGATCCAAGGCCGTAAAGGCAAGAAAAACATCGCGGGCCAAGAAGATAGTGCGCGCAAGGAACGCGGCAGTATTCAAGGCGTCGCCAGCAGTTGCACCGAAGAAGTCTAAGGCAATGCACGTCTCGATGCTTGCGGCATTCGTGTTCGTCATTCTCGTCGCAGTGCTCAACTACCTGACCGCAATAATCACGTACTCGGTCAAGCTCCCCCTCTTCATTGACACCTGGGCCACTTCCCTTGCGGTGATGGTCGCCGGGCTTTGGGCGGGAGTCGCAGGAGGCGTGCTGTACAACGTCGCCATGGCGTACTTCGCCTGGGGCACTTCGCAGTGGGTGTGGGCGTTCTCAAGCATATGGGTCGCGTTCGCAACCTGGATGCTCTACAAGGACGGCTGGATTTCCCTCAAGGACCCCGCCAAGCTGCTTGTTGCGGGACTCTTGCTGGCAATAACCAACACATTCATCGTGTTCTCGATCAGCATAATGGCGTTCGGAAAGTTCCCGACGTACGGCTCGACAATATACATCCAGGAGGCAATCTACCGGATGCTGCCCAACGCGGCAGTCGCGTCGTTTGCGGAGACCCTTCTTGTGAACGTTGCTGACAAGCTCATCTCGCTGTCGCTTGCAACAGCGGTGTTTTTGTACGTGCCCGACAAGTTCAAGGCGTACTTCCACAACAAGTGGTAAAACAATAGGCGGGCTTGAATGCCCGCATCCCCCTTTTTCTTTTCCAACTTTTTATTTTTCGTTCCCGCTTCTTCGTTTTCTAAACTTCGACAACTAGCCCGTCGCTTGCGCAGACGGTGTTTGGAAAAACCGCTTTCGCAGCCTTCAGTGCGGCCTTGCGGTCCGAAAGCGCAGGGTACTTGTGCGCCGCAAAGTGCGTCAGCGCAAGGGACTTTGCACCGGAGTCCCTGGCAAGGCCCGCCGCAAGCTCGGGGTTCATGTGCGGCCACGCGGGGTCGTTCTCCTCGCCCGGAGTGTTGCCGCATTCGGTAATCATAAGGTCCGCGCCCGCGGAAAGCTCCTTGATCGCATCGCACGGCCCGCTGTCAAGGCAGTATGCAACCGCCTTGCGCCTGCCCTTTTCCTGCAGCTCCACCCGGAAGCCCATGCAGGGGTCGGCGTGAAGGAGCCAGCCCGTGGTTACTGCATACGCGCCCGCGCTGTCGGAGATTTCGTTGCGGCCAACAGCAAGCTCCCTGACTTCGACGTTTGGGAGGTCCTTGAGCGCGTCGGTGAACGGACGGTTGACCACGAAGTCCATCACTTTCTTTCCCTTCGGCTGCACGAATATGCGTATCTTCCGGTAGTGGAACCTGCAAAGCTGGTGCAGGCCGATGATGTGGTCCAGGTGGAAGTGCGAGACGAATATGTCAAGCGGCCTTGACGTGTCCGGTGCGGACCCCAAGAGCCGGTGGATGCCGTCGCCTGCGTCGAAAAGCACGTACCGCTCCTTTGCGTCCACAAGGACGCAGTTGGTGTTGCCAGTAGGGGTGGAGAACCAGCCGTTGGTGCCAAGAAAGACTATGCGCATAGGAAAAAACCGGGATAGTATTGTGGGTGCGTTCAAATATTTATTCAGCCGTTGAGCGTCCAGATTGCGTAGTTCAAAAACGACGCGAAGCTTACCCACAACAGGTAGGGCAACAAGAGCCAGGCAGCTGGCTTGGATATGCGGAAAAACACCATTATAGTCCCGGCAATCGAAAGCCACAGGAGCGCGATGACAACCAGGCCCCCTATTGTCGAGCGCATCCCAAAGAATACCGCTGACCAGAGGATGTTGAGCGCAAGTTGGAGCCCGTATGCGCCAATTGCAACATCCCTTCCGGCGCCCTTGAAGCCCTTTCGCCACGCAAGAAAGAACGCGATGCCCATCAGCACGTAAAGGAAGGTCCAGACCGGGCCGAACACCCAGCTGGGCGGGGTGAATGAAGGCTTCGCAAGCTGGGCGTACCAGGTGGGAATCGACGGGATTGTGAAAATGGAGCCGACAAACCCCGCAGCCAGGGCAACTGCGATGCTTGCTGCAAGCATCCAAGCCTGCTTTACTTTCAGGAAACCGTAGTCCATTCGGCTCAACCCCCTTTTGGCACTAATGAACCTTTTCCCTTTCTGGGAATAAAATAGGGGAGCATGCGGCAAGGGGCAAGCCGCATCCGAAAGGTTAGCCATTTATACACCGCAAAGGGTTATTTCTACGGGTTAAAAGCCCAGGGGGCAAAAGGGTATGGACTTGAACAAGACTTACGACACGTGGCAAAAGGCAATCTCAAACCCAGACAAGTTCTTCTCAAAGGCCAAGGCAAACCCCGACCTTACGACTGCGGTGAAGTGGGCTGCGCTTGGAGGCATAGTCAGCGTTTTCTGCGGCCAGCTTGAGCTTCTTGTCCACTCGCGGACCGACATCGCAAGCGCTTTGGTTGGCACAATAATAAGCGGCGCGATAGTAGTGCCGCTGTTTTTGCTGATTACGTCGGGAGTGCTGCTGTTATTTGCCAAGCTCCTTGGCGGAAGGGGAACCTTCAACGCCCAGACGTACGCAATGGCTGCACTACAGGCTCCGTTGTCAATACTCACTGCAATTATTGCGTTGGTGCTGGACATCCTTTTTGTGCCAGCAACATATACTTTCGGCGTCCCGGTCCGCACCGGAATTCCCGGCTTGATTTACGGAATCGCAAGCCTGGTCATACTGGCTTACCTGATATATGCAATGGTGATGGCGTTCCGAAACGTCCACAAGTACAGCACGATGCGCGCAATTGCGACTTTCCTCGTGCCCGCAGTTCTTGCCGGTATTGCCGCGGTGCTTGCTGTGATGTTTTTCACAGTTGCAGGGTTCTCAACATCCGCAGTCTGAAGGCCGGGTGCGCCAACCCCCCTCCCTTGTTTTTTGGAGGGGCGACTCACGTTTTTAAAATGGCGGCCACGATTAATGGTTAACACGGCAGGTAACCCATGATGGATGACAAGAGCAAAGGCCACGTTTCGTACCTAGTGCTTGGCGCGCTGGTTGCTCTTGCGGTTGTCGCGTACGCCGCATACTCAAATGAGCAAATCAAGGCCGCGGTCACTTCCGCATTTGGCATCGCAACCCCCAACCCATTATGCGCCCACGGCAAGCTTGCAGCTGACAACGTGACCTGCAACTGCCAGGCCGGCTGGAACGGCACTGCCTGCGACAACCCGATCTGCAACCTGTCCTGCAACCACGGCTCGTGCGTCGCGCCAAACACCTGCGGCTGCGAACCCGGATGGACCGGAGCGCAATGCACCATTCCGGTTTGCTCGCCTGATTGTGTCAATGGCATCTGCGCCGAGAACCACACCTGCATGTGCGCAAAGAACTGGCAGGGGTTGTCCTGCAACGTGCCAATCTGCACCAAGCCCTGCATCCACGGAAGCTGCCAGAACGACCGCTCCTGCCTGTGCGACGACTTGTGGGGCGGCGAGTTCTGCAACATCACAATGTGCAAGCCGGAGTGCAAGAACGGCTCAAAATGCAACGAGCAGCACCAGTGCGAATGCAAGCCCGGATTTTCAGGCGACGACTGCTCGTCAATAGCCTGCGAGCCGGAGTGCCTGCGCGGCACGTGCAACGAGAACCGCACGTGCACCTGCCCAGCTGGATGGAACGGCACGACCTGCGATATTCCAATATGCTCGCCTGCTTGCGAACACGGCACCTGCTCGGAAAGCCACCAGTGCCAGTGCGAAGCTGGTTGGGACGGCCTTGCGTGCAACGTGCCGGTGTGCGACCCGTCTTGTTTGCACGGGACCTGCAACGGCAACCTGACCTGCACGTGCAGCCAGGGCTGGAACGGCACTGCCTGCGACGAGCAAATTACGCTGGGCTAAAACTAGTTCCTGTTTTCAATTTCAGGTCCTTACCAGCCGCGAGTACCTGATTTTGCGGTTCGACAGAAGCTCCTGGGAGAACTCGGACATCTTCTTCCCGTCGCCTTTGAGCACGAATATCTCAAGGCACTTGTCAGCTCCGATGTGGGTGTGGGTCTGCATCACAGTAATCTTTTCGTAGCCGTGCTTGATTGCGGTGACTTCGCCTTCGGCATCCTCGTCGTGAACAGCTATGAGCACCGCGTCCGAATTCGCTGGCAGGACCTGGTTCTGCCTTGCCTCTGAAAGGATGCTTTCCACGCCCCTGCGGAAAAGCTCGGAGCGGTTGCGCATTCCCATCCGTTCAACGGCCTCGTCAGCCTCCTTGAGCGTATTGTCGTCAACAGAGATGCTGATTATGGCCATTTGTTAATAACACCAATAAGAACCAAGCCCGGAATATTATTAACTATTTTGTCAATTATTAATAACCTTGTCCGCGTTGAATAGTGTACGTGTTTCTATGGACTCCAAACTGCTCAGCATCTGCATCCTGTTTTCCTGCCTGCTCCTTGCAGGCTGCGTACAGCAGCAGGTCTCTGCCCCAACTGCAACCCCTGTTTCAAACGCCACAATTTCGGCCACGCCAACTGTGGAAGCATACCACAAGCCAGTAATCGTGGTCACTACGTACTTCCTCGAGGACTTCGCAAAAAAGGTGGCAGGCGACGGCGCGACCGTGGTGAACCTGCTTCCGGATGGCACAAATCCTCACACTTACGAGCCCAGCCCCAAGGACCTGGAGCTGATCAACTCGGCAGACATATTCGTTTTCAACGGCGCCGGGCTTGAACCGTACGCCGAGCGGGTTGCAAAGACCCTTCCGCAGTCGGTCCGGATAGTCGAGGCGTCCGCAGGGCTTGCGCTGATGGATGCAGAGGACAAGGACCGCGGCGCCTACGACCCGCACGTGTGGCTCAACCCCATGATGGCAAAGACGGAAGTCTGGTGGATACGGAACGCGCTTATTTCGGAGGACTCCATAAACACCGGCTACTACCAGGCGCGCGTATCGGAATACTACACCCAGCTTGACGAGCTGGACGTCTACATCGAAAACAGGACCGCAAACCTTACGCACCGCAAGTACGTTGGCTTCCACCCCTCATTCACCTACTTCAACGCAAGGTACAACCTGACTTACGCCGCGGTAATCGAGGCGTTCGCAGGCGACGAACCCAGTGCGCAGGAGATGGCAACCATCATCGATACCGCTCGCGCCACAAACATCACCACCATCTTTGCAGAGCCGTTCCTGGACCCGCGGGCTGCGCAGGCCATTGCCAAGGAAATCAACGGCACGGTCCTGACGCTCAACCCCCTGCACACGCTCACCGCAGCTGACCGCGCCGCTGGAAAGGACTACATTTCGGTAATGAAGGAGAACGCCGACACGCTTGCGAAGGTGCTTGGATGAAAAAACCCGTTGCCCGCAAAGCCAGCGCAAAGGCGGCTGTCATTGAATTCTCAGGCATATCATTTTCATACGCTAGCGAGTCCACGCTTGACTCGGTGTCGTTTGCAGTTCAAAAAGGCGACTTTTTGGGAATAATCGGCCCCAACGGCGCAGGAAAGAGCACGCTGTTCAAGATTGCCCTTGGGCTGGAGAAGCCGACTTCGGGCCAAGTCAAGCTTTTTGGGACCAAACAAGCCGACTTTTCCGAATGGAACCGCGTGGGGTTTGTTCCCCAGAAGGCGCAGTTTGACCCGAATTTTCCCGCAAGCGTCTTTGAAGTCGCCGCGATGGGGCTGACCCAAAAAAACAGCCTGATGCCGCTTTCAGCAGAGCAGAAAAAAGCGGTTGCCAACGCATTGCACGAAGTCGGGCTGGAAAGCCAGGCAAGCAAGCGCATCGGCGAGCTTTCGGGCGGGCAGATGCAGCGCGTGTTCCTTGCCCGCGCGCTCGTGTCAAATCCCGACCTGCTTTTGCTTGACGAGCCCACCACGGGCATCGACTCGGAGCAGCAGGAGAAGTTCTGCTGCCTGCTCGAGCGCCTGAACAAGCAGGGAATGACCATAATCATAATCTCGCACGACCTTTCGTTCATGTCCTACCTGGTCAACAAGGTAATCTGCCTCAACCGCAGGGTGTTCTACTGCGGCCACCCCAAAGACATCGCAAAAAGCGGCGCGCTCCCGAAAGCATACGGCCATGGCGTGCACGCAATCGTGCACGACCACGAGCATGGTGCATAGTTTATGTTCGAGTTCCTAGGCTACCAATTCATCCAGAACGCCTTTGCCGCAGGCACCATTGTCGCGGCAATCTGCGCCGTGCTCGGGCTGTTCATAGTCCTGCGCAAGCTTTCCTTCATGACCGACGGGATAGCACACGCAAGCCTTGCGGGTATTGCCGCGGCAATAGCACTCAAAATAGACGTTCTCATAGTCGCGGGGTTTGTGGCGCTGCTTTCCGGACTTGGAATAAACCGCATACGCGAAAAGATGAAGATTTCAGGCGATGCCGCAATCGGCCTGCTGCTTCCGGTTGGCCTTGCAACGGGCATCGTACTCCTTTCGCTTGCCAAGGTCACCAGCGTGGACCTGATGTCCTACCTGTTCGGCAGCATCCTAGCAATCACGGGCTCCGACCTGCAGTTCATCGCAGTCTTTGGGGCGGTGGTCATCGCAACAATCGCAATCCTGCGCAAGCAGCTTTTCTACATCAGCTTTGACGAGGACAGCGCAAAGGCAAGCGGGATGCCGGTCTCGATAATCAACTACATCTTCTTCGGACTTGTTGGCATCACTGTTGTGCTTGCGCTCAGGGTGGCGGGAATAATGCTCGTGTCCGCACTCATGATAATCCCGCCGCTTGCGGCGCTCCAGCTGAAGAAGGACTTCACAACCACGCTCGCGCTCTCCGCCGCATTCGGAATCCTTTCGGTATGGGTGGGAATAATCGCGTCGTACTACATCGGAGTGGCAACGGGAGCGGCGATTGCGCTTGCAAGCTTTGCACTGTTCCTTGTAGCGTATGGCCTGAAAAACAAAGTTTAGAAAGTGCGTTGCCAGCCGGCAACGGCAGGGGACAAATTATGCCTTTGCAGTTGACGCAAGCTTGGCTCCTTCCTTGGGCTTCCTCAAAATGGTTATGTAGCCAGTGTGAGTAAGGCCGGTTGTTGCGGGCCTGCAGCCGTGCGGCCTAACCAAGAGTTCGCGTTCAATGGTCTCAAGCGAGATTATGTGCTCAAAACCAAGTTCAGTGCCAACGGTAACGAATGCTTTCACCTGCTCCACATTGGGGTGGTAGCCGGTGCAGTACCCGCCTGCTCTGAGCGCTCCAAATGCATTGGGAAGGGCTTTTTCGGAGCATGCCATGTCAAGGTTGACAAGGTCAAGCCCGGTTTCCTCGATTTTTTCAAACACGTCGCCAACCTTGAGCTCAACCCGGTCGGAAAAACCTGCTTTCTCGACGTTTTTTCGCACCAGCTCGGCGAAGTCCTCGCGGATGTCGTAGGAATACACTTTCCCCTTCTCGCCAACAATCGAGGCAAGGTAAATCGTGAGGAAGCCGCTTCCCGCGCCGGCATCAAGCACGCGGTCTCCGGGAGCGACCCCGGTGTATGCCGAGATCGTCGAGGCGTCCTTGAGCGTGATGACCTGGGGGCCGCGCTTGAGTTTTTTGTACAAAGTTACTGGAAACATAAAACGCACCTTTCAATGAAAATTTAGAAGAATGACTTGGATTTGCCTACTGGCTCTAAACCAGGTTGAACGTCCTGTCCTTGTATTTTGCGCTTATGCGGCCCGCCTTGTTGCTGACCGTGCCGATTCGCTCGCAGGCAAGGCCGTTGTTTGTGAAGAAGTCCATCGCGCCTTCCGCGCTCTCAGCAGAGACTACGAGCGCAAAGCCCCAGCCCATGTTGAACGTGCGGAGCATCTCCTCGTCGGTGATGGTCTTGCCCAGCTTCTTGGCAGTTGATTGAAGAACGTCAAAGATTGGCTGCGGCTCGAAATTGTCGAATTCAAGGCCGACGCCCTTGTTGAATGCGAAAAGCTTGTCGAACTTGGGGTAGGCGTCGCCGGTAATGTGGACTCCTGCCTTTGCCAGTCCGGTTGCCTTCTGGAAAGCGCGGACTGCTTTTGCGTAAATGCGTGTTGGAGTGAGGCACTCTTCGACGAGTGGCAAGTCCAGTCCGTCGACTTTTGCGAACGGGTCCTTGTAGTAGCCGCCCCATTCGGAGAAAAGCACGTTGCGAACCAGCGAGAAGCCGTTGCTGTGGATTCCTGAGCTTTCCAGGCCGATTATCGCGTCACCTGGCTGCAAGCCAGTGCCGATTATCAAATCGTCCTTGTCAGCCTCCGCGTAAAGCGAGAAATTCAGGTTGTACGGGTTCTTGCCAACTCCGGCAACCAAAGTCGGCACGTCCGCGGTCTCGCCGCCGACTACGGCGCACCCTGCCTGTTTTGCGCCTGCTTCGATGCCAGTGATGAGCTCGGAGATGAGCGCCTTGTCAGAGTGGTGGATGTCTATGATGTCAACAAGCAGCCTGCAGTCCAGGCCGCAGCGCGCGGCGTCGTTTGCAACCATGGCAACACCGTCGATTCCTATTGTGTCGTGCTTGTCCGCAAGCTGCGCAAGAAGGACTTTGGTGCCAACTCCGTCGGCAAGAAGCGCCGAAAACTGCGTGTCCCCGCTCTTGACCAGGTTGAGGAACGGCGTGTGGAACGTCCCAACAGCCAGGTTGCGGCTGAACGTGGTGAAGTCCTTGGCCTTGGCGCGGGCCTTGCGGTCGACCCCTGACTTTGAGTAGGTCATTTCCTCGACTTTGCCTGCCTTTCCTGCCATAAGAATCAAATCTTGCTGCTTATCCTTTCAGCTTTGCCTTTGCGGCAAACGCAACGATGGACTCAAAGAACGCCCTGCCGTCCGAGCCCTGGTTCTGGAGGCCATCTGCACACCAATATGGGCTGTTCTGTGGATAAAGGTATTTCTCCGGGTGCGGCATCAGGCCGATTACGTTTCCTTGCCGGTTGCACACGCCTGTGATTGCGTCCGTAGAGCCGTTGGGCACGTCCGGGAACTTATCCGCAATCTTGCCATCTGAAGTGGTGAACTTGAAAATTATTTGGTCGTTTGCGTAAAGCTGCTCCAAAAGCTCCTTGGATTCGGGGATGAACTTGCCCTCCCCGTGGTTTATCGGGCAGAATATCTTCTTGACTCCGGCCATAATCTCGCGGTTTTTGGAGACATTCGCAAAGCGCACCCAGCGGTCCTGGAACCTGCCGAGGTCGTTTTGGAAAAGCGTGCAAGTCGGCTTTTTGGAAAAACTCCCGTCGTCGCCGCCCGGAAGCATCCCCGACTTGACCAGGACCTGGAAGCCGTTGCAGATTCCAAGAACAGGCTTGCCAGCGCGGATGAACGAGTCGAAGTCGTCGCGCAGGTTGTACTTGATTTTGTTTCCAAGGATTTTTCCGGATGAAATGTAGTCGCCGTAGGAGAACCCGCCCGGGATTACTGCGATGTCGTAGTCGGAAAGCTTCTTGCGCTTCTCCAAAAGTTCGAGTATGTGCACGCGTTCCGGTGCGGCTCCTGCAAGCGAAAACGCAAGCGCGGTTTCCTCATCGGCATTGATGCCTGGCGCTCGGAGTATGAGCGCGCGAAGGGCGCCTGAAGATGCAACTTTTTCAACGACCATTAAAATTACCAATCCATTGGCTTCTTCCAAGCCGCCTTGAGAGTTGAAACGTCAGCAGAAATGACTTTTGTTCCAGCAATGCCTGCAACGGTAAATTTCTTGTCAGCAGTGACCGAGCCAATCCTTGCAACCGGCAACCCTTTGAGTTTTTCCTCGAATTTTTCTGCGTTCGCAGGCTCGACTTCGACTACGAAACGCGAGTTGGACTCGGAAAGAAGGATGAAATCGTCGCGCTTGTCGCTGCCTTCGTAAAGGACCTTGCCAAGCGAAATCTCCGCTCCAAGCTCGGAGCCAAAGCACATCTCAGCAACCGCAACGCCAATTCCTCCTTCGGAGCAGTCGTGGCAGGCCCGGACTAGGCCGGAGTTGATTGCCGAGTGCATTGATTCGAAAATCTTCTTGGACTCCTTGGCATCAACCTTGGGAGCGGTGCCAGTTCCAACTTCGACTTTGTTGAGATAATAATACTGCGAGCCTCCGAGTTCCTCGAAGGTCTTTCCAACCAAGTAGATGGCGTTTCCTGCGTTCTTGAAGTCAGCAGTCACGCACTTGCGCACGTCCGGCACCTTGGCCGCTGCGCTGATGAGCAAAGTCGGCGGGATGGGGATGGTGCGGTCTGCCAGCTTGAACTCGTTGTGCAGGCTGTCCTTGCCGCTAACAAACGGAGTCATGTACTCAACTGAATAATCGTAACAGGCCTTGCACTCCTCGACGATATCTCCGAGGTTTTCGGGGTTCTTGGGGCTTGGTGCGCAGAAATTGTCAAGCAATACGGTCTCGGCGGGGTTTCCTCCAACGCATACTACGTTGCGCATTGCCTCGTTGATTGCGCTTGCAGCCATTGCATAAGCGTCAATAGTGCCGTAAAGCGGATTCAGGCCATTCGCAACAGCGATTCCTTCGTAGGATTCCACGAACGGCTGCAGCACCGAGGCATCGCCGTGGCCGTCCATAAGCTTGCCGTTCATCGACTTGATGACGTTGTGCGCCTGGATTTCGTGGTCGTACTGCCGCACGGTCCACTCCTTGGAGCAGGTGTTCCATCCGGAAAGTATTGAAATGAGTGGGATGGAAAGGTCTTTCGGAGCTTCGAGTTTTACCTTCGCCCCAACAACAACTTTCCTTTTCTTTGCAACCATCTTCTTTCTTGGAACCGCGCGGTGCACGAAGTCGCAGTCCAGGTCGCAGATTACGTCCTCGCCGTGCTTGACCACCAAGCGCTTGGTGCCAGTAATCTTGCCTATGACTACTGCCTGCACGTTTTCGCGCCTGAAAAGCTCGATTAGCTCTGCTACTTTGTCCTGCGATACTGAAAGAATCATCCTCTCCTGCGACTCGGAGACCCAGATTTCCCACGGCTTGAGCCCCTTGTACTTCAGGGGAGCTTTTTCAAGCCACACTTCACAGCCAAGGGTTTCGGACATCTCTCCAACTGCCGAGGAGAACCCTCCTGCGCCGCAGTCAGTTACAAAATTGTAAAGCCTCTTGTCGCGAGCTTGGAGCAATCCGTCCATTACCTTGCGCTCCTCAATCGGGTTGCCGATTTGAACCGCGCCGGTGCAGGCGTTAGCATCAAGCTCGATTGATGAGAAAGTCGCGCCGTGGATTCCGTCGCGTCCGGTTTCTGCGCCAACTGTGACTATGGCATCGCCAACTTTTGCAGCTTTTTCAGACATCCCACGAGGCATGAATCCGCCTGTTCCGCAGAACACCAATGGCGCGCCCAAATAATTCTCGTGGAAGTAGTACCCGCCGTTGATTGTGGGTATCCCCATCGGGTTGCCATAGTCGCGCACTCCTGCTACCACGCCGCGCAAGATGCGCTTGGGCGCAAGGATGCCTTCAGGCACTTTTGAATTGTCAAAGTCCGGTGGCGCGAGGCAGAACACGTCGGTGTTGAAGTAGGGCTTGGCCCCAAGGCCTGCGCCCAAAACGTCGCGGATTACTCCTCCGACTCCGGTGTTTGCTCCGCCGAACGGGTCTAGTGCTGAAGGGTGGTTGTGGGTCTCTGCCTTGAACGCGAAATCGTATTTTTCGTTGAACTTGATTATGCCCGCGTTGTCTTTGAACATCGAGACGAGCCACTCCTCGCCCCGCGCACCCATCTTGGCCTTGATGTCAAGGGTGGCCTTGCGTATGAGCGAGCTGAAGAGGCCGTCGATTTTTTCGGTCCTGCCAGAGCCGTTGTCGTAATCGATTTCTGCTGTGAAAGTCTTGTGCTTGCAGTGCTCGCTCCAAGTCTGGGCTATTGTCTCAAGCTCGGCCTGAGTCGGGTTCCTTCCAAGCTTGACAAAGTGGTCCTGGACCTTCTTCATCTCAACTGCATCAAGCGAAAGAAGCATGGAAGCCGAAAGCTGGGCAAGACCGTCCGAGTCGAGTTCGTTGAACTGCACTGCTTTTTCGTTTTCCATTTGAATCGTCATCTTGATTGTTTTTCCATTATCTCTTTTTGTTCATTTGATTATTTCAAAATCTCGAACCTTTGAATCATCGCATTTGCAAGGAGCCCTTTTGAAATCTCCTTTACTTTTTCCTCGGTAATTCCGTCGAATGCAAAAACGCGCGAGCTTCGCACGTGAACCGAGCCATTTGCAACTCCAAGAACATCAGCTGCGCCCTCGGATGCAGCTGCACCGGTGTTGTCAGTCACGCCGTCGAGGAACCTGACTTCGGATTTTGGCCAGCTGACCTTGAGGATTGAAGAATCAATTGAGTACTCCTGGATTACTGGGTCGCAGAAAAGCTGTTCTGCAAGCGTGGTAAGCTTGTCTTTTGTAAGTTCGACGGAGTCGGATGAAAGGTAATAGACTTCGGCCATCCGAACTTGCTTGAGGCCGCTGATTCCAAGGTCGGACTTTGAGCCGGACTGCACGCCTTCGGCTACTGGGTCGCGGCACCCTGCTTTAGTGGTGACTTCTATCCTGTGAATTGAGTTGAAATTTGCCAATTGTTATCTACCGATTCAGCCACGAAGCTCGTCGTCAGCTGCGAATACCTTGTCCGAGATCTTCTTCTGGTACTCCGAAATCCTTGCGCCAAGCTTGGAGTCGCCTGTTGCAAGGATTTTTGCAGCAGCAAGGCCCGCGTTCTGCGGCCCAAGAATGGTCATGTGCGAGATGCCCGAAGGCATGCGCAAGCAGGAAAAGATGTCGTGCTCGTTGTCCGAGTTGGGGATGGTGACTATG
>Ga0074198_1000790_pt1 | contig 27361 bp, 25 predicted proteins | sample EPASupsiteSAE323_FD_64527 | JGI IMG/M metagenome (GOLD analysis project Ga0074198, IMG submission 64527) | Bioremediated contaminated groundwater from EPA Superfund site, New Mexico - Sample SAE3-23 | ecosystem: Environmental > Aquatic > Deep subsurface > Groundwater > Contaminated ...
TCGCCTGTTGCTGCGTAACCCCCGCTTGGGTTTCCCCAGCACGTTTATTTGGCTCCTCCTCCCCGAAAGGAGTGGGGCGCGGGCCCGTCCGATCGAGCCTACGGCGCCGATTACCGCTCCGCGTTCGCTCGTCAGGTCGATCTTCATCTTCTCCGCCCCCAGGAAGAGGGCTTCCATGGCCATCAGGGTAGTGAAACTGTTGCCGCTGGTAATACCAACCCCGCGTCCCAATACATCACGGCCTCCGCGGGTCACCACTGAGGTCAGCGCCCCCAGGCCGACGATGCCAGCTCCCAAATCGCGGGCCTTGTCCACCGCATCCTGGATAATGCTCACCGTATGTTCCCGGGGCAGGTTCATAATTTCCCGAGCACCTAAGGGAACCCCGATCAGCCAGCCTTCCGCCACCTTGCCACTAGCGCCCCGGAAGGCCGGCATGTGACAGGTAATACCCGGATCGCTGTTTTGCGCCTGCCAGTCCATAAAGCGGTAAAGCTCCGGGCGGCTGAAGCTGTTGAAGGATGGGTTATTGGTACTTACATCCTCCGGCGCCGGGTAGTGAATAATGAAGGCAAACTTCTCCCCGGCGACTTCACCCTCGCCCAATTTCGAGGCCTTGACCCGGCGGGTAAGGGGACGGTAATCATGGGTGATGGCAGGAATTGCGCAGTCACCCACTAAAAAGCGATAGAACTGGACATAGTCCTGATAATACATGATCTCACAGATCCGGTCCAAAGCCTTAATTACCCGATCAATCTCTGCATAGGTTATGGTCAGGGACGGTTCCAGGCGCAGGGTCATGGAATCGTTTAAGAAGGGCGCCAATCTTATCTGATGCACATTCAGCAGGTAGCCGGCCAGCAACGCCGTAAAGCCGCCCTGGTCAGCCATAAAGGCCAGGTCGTAGGAGCCGACATCCTTCATGTCGGTAAACTCTATGCCCACCATCAAGCCCAGCCCGCGCACTTCCTTGATCACGCCAGGATAGCGTTCGGCCAGCCCCTTGGCCTTTTCCAGCAGGTACCGGCCCTTGGCCTCAGCCTCCCGCACCAACTGGCGGTCATCGGCCAGCAGTTTTTCCAAAACGGCAATACCCACTGCACAAGTCAGATTGTTGTTGGCAAAGGTTGAGCTATGCAGCATGCCGTATTCCTCATTCCATACCCGGGGCGAGCTGATGGTAACCCCCAAGGGGAGCAGACCGCCGCCCAGAGCCTTGGCGGACAAGAGAATATCCGGAGCTACCCCCGCGTATTCACAGGCAAACAAACGACCGGTACGGCCCAAACCGGTTTGAATCTCGTCCAGAATAAAGATCACCTGATACTGATCACAGAGAGCGCGAACCGCTTCCAGGTAGCCCGCTTCGGCTACAATGATGCCCCCTTCTCCCTGTACCGGTTCAACAATAAAAGCCGCAATATTTTCATATTCCCGGGCAAACAGTTCGGCCAAGGCCGCGGTATCGTTGTAAGCCACCCGCATAAATCCGGGAGCCGGGGCACAAAAGGGCTCCTGATAGGAATCCTTGCCGGTAGCGGACAAGGCCCCCAGGGTTTTGCCATGAAAGCTATTGCCAGTAGAAACGATTATCTCCTTGTCGCTGGCGGAGCGGGCCATTTTGATAGCGGCCTCTACTGCCTCAGTCCCGCTCTGGCAGAAGGTGCAGTAACACAGATCTCCCGGGGTTAGCTCGGCCAGCATATTGGCCAGCTTCAAGGCCTCTCCCGGCAGCGAGGGTTGGACCAGGCTAGGCAACGATCTCCGCTCCACCTCGTGCAGCTTTTCCCAAATGAAATCAGGGTTATACCCAAAAGGAATGGCTCCGTATTGGGATATAAAATCAAGGTAGGTTACTCCGTTTTCATCCTCCAGGTAATGTCCCTGTCCCTTGACATAATTCTTATCCAGGTGAAAGGTAGTCAAGACTTTCTTTAGACTTGGATTGAGCAGATCCTGACGCAATTCGGACATGAAACTCCCCCTTCTTTGTGCACGCTTTTGTGCAAATAAGCAGGTAATCATAAAGACCATTTTATTATTATTTAGCAGTATGTCAAACCTTTTACCGGAAAATTTTTCTGCATAAAAATACCCCTGGGCGCAAATAGTAAGCACAAACGCAAAATGATTGGTAAATTAAGACACCCAATGACGAAGGAGGCGTAATATTGGAAGAGAATCATGATGTTCAAAGCAAAGAGGGTTATGAATTGGGAACCTGGGCCTTTCTGAGAACCGGCTGGTGGATTCTGCACCTGATAGCGGTAGCTCTGGTTTTTTATCTCGGTTACCTCTATGGAGCCCGCTTGTTTTAAAGATTTCACAAGAGAAACGCTTAAAGGGACGGTTCTAAGAGCAACTTTTGTTAGCGCTCGAACCGTCTCTTTAAGCGTCACCAGACCAAGAACACTAAAATAATAAAGCTTAGGATCGCCAGAATCTCGTTTTTCGCAAACCTGAATCCATACTGGCTACCGATGCGGGTAAGCTCAACCTGCTCTTGTATCTGGTCGGTCTGCTGCAGGGAATTGGTGATAAAGACTGCCAGAATATGCGACAAGCCCTGTAGTTTTGCCTTGATGCCCAACTGCTCATTCTTAAAATTCTGCCGGGCCTGTCCCATGATTTCCTCTTTAAATCGACTTACCGAGCAGTTCAATTCGTTAACAACTACGCGGGCCATATTCAGATGTTTGACCACCGGAATACCCAGCGCGTTCAGGGGCGACAAAACTTTATTAAGCATCTCCGTGATGGGCCGAATCGGCGTCGTAAAGAAATACAGGCTGCCGATATACCAGATAAAGAATATCTTGATCAGCTTAAAAAAGGTTGCCGTAAAATGGCCCGAATAGGCCGGTGCAGCCACCAGGTAATTGATGAGAAGAGAAAGTCCCAGCCCGCAAAGATAAGGAAATACTATTATCACGCCATAAGAAAGCAGATTTTTATAGATGAAGCGCAGGTCGCTGCCCAGGAGAAATGTGATAATTACCAGATATAATGCAAAATACACCAGCTCCAGAGTGCTGGTACATAAGGCCGTAGCCAAGCCAAGCAATATGGCCAGAATGGTTTTTATCCCTGCGTCAAGCTGAATGTTTTCACCTTTTGAAATGGCTGACACCGCCTGCATAAAATTCACATCCCGGAATCACTGAGAGATTTCCGCGAAAACACCCTTTTTCTCGATCTCGCTTACCGTTAACTGACTGATGCTTCCCGTAATCAAGCCGGTTATGATCGCGGAGATCAGGAGCACCGGCACATAATAAAATAAAACCGCCTCGCGCAGTATCAAGGACGCCACCATCAACTGGGCGGTATTGTGAACAATCGCCCCGACCACGCTGATGCCTTTTATACTGAACCAACGCGATAGTTTTTTATAAATCAGCCACATGACCATGGCACTTAAGAGCCCCCCGGTCAGGCTGAAAGGCAGTACGGTTATCCCTTTGCTGAGAACCGCCACCACCAGGCATCTAAGAAAAACAATCAGCAGAACATCCGGAAAATCCAAAAAGGCAATAGCAATGATCGTAATAATGTTGGCCAACCCCAGTTTAACCCCGGGTATGGGAATCGGTATGGGGATGATCAATTCTAACAACGAGATCAAGATCGCATTACAAATCAGGATTATGATGACCGCGTCTTTTTTCTTCTTATCCATGTCTTTTTCCGATCAGTAGGCCAGAATGTCAACCTGTTTATTATCACCGACTACGGTAATGACCACTTTAGAGGGAATGCAGACCGCTTTGGCGCCGGGTCTCATCAGCCAGCCGGTTTTAACACAAGTTTTATGCGGGCAATCCGATGCCAAAAACCTGATCCGGCCTTTTTCCGCCCGGATTGTCTGGTGGACGCCTTCCTCATTTAATTCAATATTGTCAGGTTTATTGAGGTTGCTCAGGTCGATCTGCTTAACCAATTTACTGTCATGGGTAATAACCGCGGTCAAATGCTGATTGGGATCGCCCCCCCGGGCATGCCAGGCCATTAAGCAAGCGGCTATAACTATCAAACCAACGATCAATATCTTGTCACCTGATTTGAACACTATGATAAGCCTCCATGCCTCATAACTGGGTCTGCCAAGGTTATTAAAAAACCGAATGTTGTGGATATCTAAGGCCATTGTGGGACGGATGCTGCTTATAATTAATGACCTTCACCCCTAATCGGGTCTGCCAAGGTTATCGAAAAACCGAATGTTGTGATTATCTAAGGCCATTATGGGGCAGGTGCTGCATTTTATAGTTGAGCACTATTCTTCACACCCCTAACCGGGTCTGCCAAGGTTGTTGAAAAACCGAATACTGTGGATATCTAAGGCCGCTATGGGACGAGTACTGCCTATCTTAGCACAACAACCTTATATTCATGGCTGGCGTCCTCTAAGTGGAATTTCCCTTTCAGCCCCGGGGTAACATATATCTTTTTATCATTAGTAATGAATATAGCTTCCGCCTTGCCATAGCGTTTGACCAGTTCCAAGCCCGGCTTAAGCCCTAAAACATAGGCTTTCGACATGCCATCAGCCTCCGTAGAAGAGGCGGCGATAATGGTAACGCTCATCAGTCCGTTATTAGCAGGATAACCCGTTCCCGGATCGATAATGTGCGAGTAGCGCTTGCCGTTTTTAATAAAATAGCGTTGATAATCGCCGGAGGTTACCACCGCTTTATCAACCACATCGACCACCCCGACAATATCGCCGGTTTGACCACGGGGATTCTGGATACCCACCTTCCAAGGGCTGCCATCGGGCTTGCCGCCCAATACGACAACATTGCCGCCCAGATTGGCAAAGGCGGAATTAATCCCGTTTTTCTTGTATATTGCTCTGGCCAGGTCGCCGATATAGCCCTTGGCGATGCCCCCCAGATCAACCATCTGACCGGCTCTTGCCAAGCGGGCCGAATGGATCGCCGGATCAACCTCGACCTCCCGGTAATTCACCAGCGGAAGCAGCCGGCTTATGGTTTCGGCGGACGGAATCGCGGCGTGATCGGTGCCGATGCCCCACGCTTTAACCAGCGGGGCCACCGTAATATCGAAGGCCACCCCGTCGCTCAGCTCCGAAACTGAGCGGGCCTTGCTCAGTATGTCGATGGTTTCCGGCTGCAGCCTAACATACCCCTGGCCCGCATGTTGATTAAGCTTATTAATATCGCCGCCGGGTTGGTTGATGGTCCATAAGGCATCCAGTTCCTTGATCTGAGCGGATACTTCATCAGCCGCCTTCTGGGCATGGGCACCGTACACCTGCTGGTTGATTATGGTGCCGAGCGCAAATTCTTCGGTTTCGACCGGTTTGGACCGGCCGAAACCACAACCAGCCGCAGAGACTAATACGACCAGGATCAACAATACGTAAACTGCCTTTTTCATTGCGTATCCAACCTCTATATTAGTCTCTCCCCAATAATGATTTATGCATCAGACCGCTTCCGCCTTCTCCAGCGGGGGGATCTTATAGGTCTTGATCGCGCCCGTGGGGCATTTATCCAGGCAAACGATCTCCGAACATTTCTCCAGACAGATAGCTGAATCCACCACCGCCAAGTTATTGACCATTTTAATGGCGTCATAGGGACATTGCTTGCCGCAGATCCCGCAGCCGATACAGGCGATCTTGCAGTTCTTGCGCACCTGGGCGCCCTTCTCATTGGAGTTGCAGTAAATCGCCACCGGGGCCTCCGGGTTAATCATCGCGATGACACCCTTCGGGCAGGCCGTGGCGCAAGCGCCGCAGCCGGTGCATTTATCCTTATTAACCACCGGCAGACCCTGATCATTCATCTCCATAGCATCGAATACACAGGCCCGCACGCAGTTGCCCAGACCGATGCAGCCATATTCACATACCTTGGGTCCGTTCTGCAGAATAAAGGCGGCGGTGCAATCATTGATGCCATCATAAACATATTTCTTTTTGGCAGTACTCATCGGTTCCGCGCATTTGACAAAGGCGAAGCGGGGCTCGATATCGGCTGCGGCCTTCCCGGTCAGTCTCGCTACCTCATCGGCGATTGCTTTTTTACCGGGGATACAGAGGTTGGGCTCCACCTTGGGATCCAAAACCACCGCTTCGGCATAGGCCGCACATCCGGCAAAACCGCAGGCGCCGCACTGGCCTTTGGGCAGAACATCTTCCACTACGTGGATCAGCGGATTCATTTCGACGGCTAATTTTTTATTGGCGGTCGCCAGGACCAGACCAAAGAAGATTCCTATCCCCGCCATAATAACCACAATCGTTAAAATAACACCCATGTTACCATAGCCCTCCTTCCTATTTGATCATTCCGGAAAAGCCTAAGAACGACAAGGCCAGGCATCCGGCAATAATAAAAGCAACTCCTAATCCGTCCAGCGATTTCGGGACATTGGCCAGTCTTAATTTCTCGCGGCAGCTGGCCATCAGCACGATAGCCAGGGCAAAACCAACGCCGGAGCCAAAGGCGTTGACTACGCTCTTGGCCAGGTTGAAACCGGACTCGACATTTATCAACGGCACACCGAGCACTACGCAGTTGGTGGCAATCAGCAGAAGGTAAATACCCCACATCTTATGCAGATTCGGGGTGTACTTTTTGACTGCCATCTCCAACAACTGTACAAAACTGGCGATCAAGAGAACGAATACGATCGTGGTTAAAAAGGTAAGATTCAAGGGTAATAAAATGTAATTGTAAACCAGCCAGGCGAATATGGAACTCAAAGTAATAACCGCGGTCACTGCCATGCCCATGCCGGCCGAAGCGTCATAGTTTTTGGAGACGCCAAAGAAGATGCACAAACCCAGGAACCTGGTCAAAACAAAGTTGTTGATGACCACCGCACCCATGAAGAGCAGTAAATATTCGCTCATATGGTCTCACCCCTTTCGCCCTTGGCTTTTTCGATTCGTTGACTCCAGATATTCCAGGCACCCACCAGATAGCCGATAAGGATAAAGGCGCCCGGGGCCATAATAAAGATCAGGGCGGGCGGATACCAGCTGCCCAGCACCGTGTAGCCCAATATGGTCCCATTCCCGAACAACTCACGGATTACCCCGACAATCAGCATGGCCAGCGTAAACCCGGCGCCCATGCCAAAGCCGTCGATAAAGGAAGGCAGGGGGCGGTTCTTGGAGGCAAACACCTCGGCGCGGGCCAGGATGATGGCGAATACCACCACCAGGGAAAGATAGATGCCCAGCTGTTTATAGAGCAGCGGCGCAAAGGCTTTTAAAAGCAATTCGGCCACCGTTACGATAGTAGCTATGGAGGTAATATAAATCGGCACCCGCACCTTGGGATTGACCCAATTTCGGACTATGGAAACGATCAGATTGTTCATCGATATTACAAAGGTAACGGTAAGCCCCATGGTCAAGGCATTTACCACCGAAGTGGTGACCGCCAGCGCCGGGCATAAACTCAAAGCCAATACGAAGATTGGATTTTCCAGGACCAGTCCCTTCGAAAAGATGTCCCAATATCCTTTCATCTTATTTTCCTCCCTTCGCAATAATTGCCGCCTCATCGACCGCGTTTTTGACCGCCCGGGTCACGGCCCGAGAAGTAATGGTGGCCCCGCTGATGGCCTGGATCGGTCCGCCGTCCTTGTTCACCATCATGTCAGCACCGGTTTTGCCGGCAAACTGGTCGGCGAACTGCGGTTGCGCGGCTTTATCGCCCAGTCCCGGGGTTTCCTTCGAATCTATTATGGAGTATTTGATGATTTTGTTGTCCGGTCCCACCGCTACCAGCAGCTTGACCGCGCCGGCATAGCCCTTGCTCTCCGCCGGAATGATATAGGCGATCAACTGGTCACCCTTGGTAGCCGTATAGCAGCCCGGTTTACCGGGAATCGGCGTATACTTGTCAGCCCCTTGCACAATACTTTGGAGAGCCAGGTTTTGCAGTTCGAGCTGTTTTTGCTTGGCGATATCAGCGGTGAAATAATAAACCAAACCGATGATTATCCCGGAAATAATGCAGGCGCAGGCCAGATTCAGCGCAATTTTCAATATACTGTTGTTGTTATCGTTATGTTCCGCTGTCATTACCCGATCTCCCCCTTTCCATACAGAGTAGGCTGAATATAGCGATCAATCAGAGGAGTTACGCAGTTCATCAACAGGATGGAATAGCAAACCCCTTCGGGATAGCCGCCGACCAGCCTGATCAAAACGGTGATAATACCAGCCCCTGCCGCAAAAACAATTTTGCCCTTGCGGGTGATCGGAGTGGTTACCATGTCAGTAGCCATAAAAAAGGCGCCGATGATTAGTCCGCCAGCCATCACATGGAAAATGGGGTCGCCCGACATAAATCCATGGGTACCGCCGAACATCCAGGTAAGAATGCCCACGGTCCCGATCATGGTTACCGGCACCACCCAATCGATAATACGTTTATAAATCAGGAATAAGCCACCCAATACCAGCAATACCACACAGGTCTCACCGATAGATCCGTTTCTCAGCCCTAAAAACAGAGCCTTATATAGCTCGGTCTGGCTGCCGAAGGTGTTTACCACCGCGTCATAACCCTGCAGCTTTAAAATGTTCAGCGGGGTGGCGCTGGTAGTGACGTCAGCGGTAGTGGTTATCGAGGTCCAGGAGGTCATGAGAACCGGCCAGGAAACCATCAGGGCCGCCCGGCCAATATGCGCCGGGTTGAATATGTTATACCCCAAACCGCCCATCGAGTGTTTGGCTACCACGATAGCAATAAACGATCCGACGATCGGCACAAAAATCGGGACACCGGGCGGCAGACACATGGCCAGCAGCAGACCGCAGAGAAACGCGCTGCCGTCACTTATCGTGATTGGCCGCTTCATTATCTTCTGGGCCGCCGCCTCAAAAGCTACCGCCGACAGGCTTCCGGCCAGGAGCGTTATCAGGGCCTGCGCCCCGAAGTGATATATGGAAAAGAGCACCGCTGGCAGCAAGGTCAGGTTGACTGTCCACATTATCTTGGATATTGAGTTATCATCAAACAAATGCGGCGATGAAGAAACAATCATATAGTCTTTTGCTTCTTCCTGAACCACCTCTTTAGTTTCATCTTCCTTCGGTACCGCTTCCTTTTTGGCAGCGGCTTTTTTAACCGCTTCCTTTTTTACAGTCTCTTTGGGTTCAGTTTCATTCGGGGCCGCTTCTTTTTGAAAATCGTCGCTCAATCTACTTCCCTCCCTTTTGGGCCGACATTTTTTTGGAATACCGGATGTAATGAATTATCTTGCGTTTGGCCGGGCAGACATAAGTGCAGCAACCGCATTCCATACAGTCCAGCAGGTGGTATTGATTTACGGCCTCTTCCACAAAGGAGCGTTCCCCAAGGATGCTCAGCATACTGGGATTCAACCCCATCGGACAGGCCTCGAGGCACGAACCGCAGCGAATACACGGCGATTCAGGAGCATCCTTGGCCTCTTCCGCGGTAAAAGCCAGTATGCCGCTGGCCCCCTTGATTACCGGAACATCGGCCGTATACTGGGCCATGCCCATAAGCGGGCCGCCCATAATAATCTTCTTGGGCGGGGATACCAAGCCTCCGCACTGCTCAATAGCAGCGGCAAAGGTGGTGCCGATTCTCAGCAGAAGATTCTTCGGCTCCTTTATAGCGCCGCCGCTGACGGTAACCACCCGCTCAATAAGCGGGACACCGCTTACTACCGCATCGCATATCGCCACCGCGGTGCCGACATTCTGCACTACAATACCGATACTCGGGGGAATTTTCCCCGAGGGAACCTCGCGGCCCAGCAGGGTCTTGATCAGCGTTTTTTCCGCCCCTTGCGGATAACGGGTAGGAACCGCGGCCACCTTGATTCCCGTTCCGGCCGCCGCCTGGCTCATTACCTTGACCGCATCCATTTTGTTATCTTCAATGCCGATGATTGCATTGCGTACGCCGAGTACTTGCCGGATTATCTGGATGCCGGTGATCACTCGCTCGGTGTATTCCAGCATGGTCCGGTGATCAGCGGTCAGATATGGCTCGCATTCTGCCGCATTAATAAGCAGCGTATCAATTGAGCAATCAGCCGGCGGGGTCAGCTTGACATGAGTGGGGAAGGTAGCCCCACCCAAACCGACAATACCAGCATCCTTAATAATCTCCACGATCTCGGCCGGGGCAAGCTTTTGCCAATCCCGCTCGGTCAAAATCCCTTCCGCCCATTCATCCAGGCCGTCACTTTCAATGGTAATGGCCTGGCATTTTCCCTGAACCGGATGCGGCTGATCCGAAACCTCGACAACCTTACCTGAAATCGTGGCATGCACATTGCTTGACACCAGGGCCTTGCCCTCGGCAATCAACTGCCCTTTCTTGACCAGATCCCCTTTTTTCACAATCGGCACAGCAGGTGCGCCAATATGCTGTTGGACCGGAAGAATTACTTTGCCGGGCAATTCGTTGACTTCAATCGCTTTGCTCTCAGTTGGTGATTTGTGGGTATTCGGATGAATTCCCCACTTAATTTTCCCAAGCATTTCAACCTCTCCTCCGCAGCTATTTGATGGATCGAATAATGGGTTTCTCGCTTTCTAATTTTTTATCCAGGTATTTGATTATATAAATCGCTGCCACGCCAAATAAAAGTCCGCCCAGGGTCATTAGTAAAACAGATGACATCATCAACCGGCGTGACAGATAATTACCCAGCAAGATGCCGCCGCCAACAGCTAGCAAGGGAAAGATGAAAATCGAAAAAGCAGCCAGGGCCATATTGGATTCCTTACTCTCCACGACAACTGAGTCTCCTGGCTTCACCCCTTCCACATTAATAGCTTCAATAATCATGGCGTTGCTTCCCGGGCAAACGCCGCAATTTTCGCAATCACTATGAACACTGGTCCTTACTTTGGCGGTTTCCCCATTGGTTTCAATGATAACCCCTTCGACTTGATTAGGCATGACACACACCCCTTTCATAATAAAATTATACAAAGAAAATATGCAAAAAGCGTGCCTGATTTTTTATCAAGCATGCCTTTTCGGCCTAATCTTGCCAACAAATTACTAAAAATCGTTATTCGCTGGGCTTAGGTCAACATATTTGACTTTCCTTAAAAAAATATTACCGTTTAATAAGGAATTTTAACATATAAATGACTCATATTGATGTTAAAAGTATGTTAATGTTTGCACTTGAAGCTGGCTAGCATGGGATACATTCCTGTATGCAGGATGCAAAACCAGGGAATACCGTTTTTTCATCGCCGAGCAGCAGCAAACACGTAAAGGATATTTCTCCTGATCCCGCATATAGCTATCAGCCCCTTGAAGCCTACTCCTATTATCATTACAATATTGTCATAGACAAAAGAGGGGGTAGGACTATGAACGTGAGCCCGGTTCTGGAGAGAATCTTCGAATTGAGCGGCGAGAATTTCGTCTGGATACGTGATGGAGTTGAGTTGGAGACTATCGTTGGACTGCGCAATAAAGATCGCATTACCGAGAAACAGTATATAGCCGTTTATCCGCATCTGGACATCCAGCGGGGAGATCTGCTGAAATCCTTGGAGACCGGCATCGAATACTGGGTAAACCTGTTCGATTATGAGATTTGCGACGGTACCAAGTTTCAGGGCCAGGCCTTTCATGTGAGTGCCGAGGAACGGGAGGTTATCTGCCAACAAATGGAAGAAGAGGCCGCCCAGGCAAACGGGCCCAATCTGGAGGATAATCTCAATTACCTGCGGGCATTGACCCGGATCAAGAACCCTGAAGCCGGTCAGGAGTTCGAGATCCTTTTTGCCGTTTTGGCCAAAATTCTCGGACAGCCCGCTGTAGACTGGGGTATCCTGCGGGATTTCGCTCCCCTGCTTGAAGCCAACCCCTGGCTGGAGCAGGCGGTAAGTGAAGTGATTATGCAGTGGATGAAAAAATAGGCTGCCTACTTCTTTGACAAGCTGATGCCCATCAATTTCTGCTTACATCCAATAAATCAGGTACAAATAGGCTGTGGAAATAACAATCGATAAAAGCATCAGGGGGAAGCCGATCTTAAGGTAATCCATAAAACCAATATGATAGCCGTAGCGTTCGGCCATACCAGCCACGATTACATTGGCGGTGGCTCCGATTATGGTCCCGTTGCCCCCCAGGCAGGCGCCCAAGGCCAGTGCCCACCAGATCGGTTCCATCGCCATATGGCTGATTTGACCCACCGTCTGCAGCAGAGGAATCATGGTAGCCACAAAGGGTATATTGTCGACAAAGGCCGAACCAATCGCTGATACCCAGAGTACCAACATACCGGTTTTAACCGGATTGTTTCCGCTTATACCCAAGGTCCATCTGGCCAAATCATCAATAACCCCATTTGCCACCAATCCGCCGACCAGCACGAATAGTCCGCCAAAGAAGAATATGGTCGGCCACTCTATACTTAATAAAGCTTCTTCGGGATCCTCACCTACCAACAAGAGCAGCAGACCGGCCCCCAGCAACGCAATGGTGGCTGACTCCAGGTGAAGGTATTGATGAAATATAAAACCCATGATAGTAATCCCTAAAACCAGTAACGATTTTTTTAAAATTGCCCATTCCTTGATGTATTCTATGGGATTAAGATCCATTAATTTCTTCATCTTTTCTTCATCAGTAATGAGATCCTTGCGGTAAATCAGCACCAAACAGGCAATAGTAACAACGAAAATTACCAGCGCAGGAAGGCCAAGATTAGTCAGGAAATCCATAAAACCCAGACCAGTTGCACTGCCGATCATGATATTGGGCGGGTCGCCAATTAAAGTAGTCGTACCGCCAATATTGGACGCTATTATTTCCGTAATAAAAAATGGCATGGGGGAAATATCGAGACGATCAGTAATAGCAATGGTTACTGGCACAATCAATAACACCGTAGTAACATTATCCAGCAAGGCGGATACCACCGCGGTAACCAGCGCCAGAGCTATCAATATACGTACTGGCCGCCCTCCGGTCATGTGGGCTGCTTTTATTGCCAGGTATTCAAATACACCACTCTTGCGAGTTATGCCAACAATAACCATCATGCCAATAAGCAGCCACAATGTATTAAAGTCTATGGCATCTTTAACTGCCGCTTCCTGACTTATAACACCCACAGCCAGAGCTATAGCCGCAGCTACCCAGACAACGATCGTCCGATGAATCTTGTCCGCAATAATCATCGCGTAGGCGGCTAAAAATAGGATTATGGATATCCAGTAGTACATAAATAACCCCTCTTTCTTCTCTCCTGTACTATTCCCCATTTACTGGCTTACCCCTGCCAGCAAGTAAAAATAAAACAAGGCGGCCAGCCAAGTAAATGGCTACCCACCCCAGTAAGCCGGTTCTCACAGCTAATACCCCATATTGCATGAGCAACTTAGGAGTCTTCGCCCTGCCAACCCGGCTTTCACCGGGTCAGCTTTGACCGCATGCAAATATTTGTTTGCAAGGGTAATTATATCATCAGGCGCAGCCTCTGTCCACCTGTCCGCATGATACTCTAGTCGGTGGATAAAGCGAGGGGCAGATGATAAACTAATATTTAATACGATATTACGAGGTGCACCCTATGATCACGCTTGACAGTATTGATAATTATATATCAATGGCTATCTTCGGCATTTCCGTATGCCTTACCCTGATTGGTATTGTCCGGCTTTTTACCCGCTATTGGCTGATTGAAAATAAACGCCAATTTGCCTTATTCATACTTTTATCAATATCCACCTCGATCTGGGCCTTGGGCTGCATGATTTCCCATCCCACTCAAGGCTATTCCGGCCTACAGTGGCTGGGCTTGTTTCTCATAGCCTTTTTTCTAAGCCTTTATTTCCTCAACCTACGTCATAAGCTAGAGCCGCATTATCATTTCTATCGCTACCTGACCGGGCTGGGGCTTCTGCTCACCGTGAGCCTGATCGGACTAATGCTGGGCAAATGGAGAGATCCCAACTGGATTATTATCAGCTCCGCCTGTATTACGGTGGCCTTTGCTTTTATCGTATATCTGTCTTTTCAACTGGCCCGCTTGGAAGACAATGACTTCTTCAAACTGATCGCCGCTATCCTGGGTGTTTTTGCCTTGCTTAACATAGCGGATAATCTTTCCGGCATCTTCTGGACCATTAACGGTCATTATCTCTACCTGGGCGGCGCCCTGCTCTTCCTCCTGCTGTTCGGGGTCTACGTCATGGATCAGGCCTATATCAACGCTACGCATGACCTGGGAGCCCGTCTGGCCGAAGTGGAAAACGAGTATGCCGCGGCGGTGGAAAACATGGAACATGTGGTGATTTCACTGGCCCGCTCTCTGGAAGCCAAGGACCAGTATACCGAAGGTCACAGTGAACGGGTTAGTCAGTATGCGGTCTTGTTAGGCACTAAACTGGGGATATCCGGCAATCAGTTGGAAGAACTGCGAATAGGCGGGCTGGTCCACGACATCGGCAAAATCGGCATCGATCAGCAAGTTCTGAACAAGCCGGGACCGCTCAATGATGAAGAACGCGGCATAATGGAGAGCCACCCCACCGTTGGGGAAAAAATCTGTGACCCGCTGGAAAGCTTCAAACAGATCAATCCGATCATCCGGGGTCATCATGAAAAACTAAATGGGACCGGTTATCCCGATAGTCTGGACGCTGATAATCTATCCCAACTGGTGCGTATCGTTACTATAGTGGATATCTATGACGCCCTTACCTCCGACCGGCCCTACCGCCCCGCCATGAGCTTCGAAAAAGCAACTGGCATCCTGAAACAAGAAGCCCAGGAAGGCAAACTCGACCCCCACCTGGTGGATGTCTTCATCGCCGCATTAGCCCAGGGGTAACGGGATTTAACACAGATAGACACAGATTCAGCACAGATGAACACAGATGATTATTATGGTTTAAAATCATTTGAACCTGATAAAAAGCTGCCATAAGTGAAATAATTAAGCCTGAGACATGACCCGTTCTCCCTTAATAGAGGGAGAACACAAAACTCAGGTTCAAGTTTTACAGTATTATCAAACTTGGCTTCTTTAGATAAAAATCTGTGTTCATCTGTGGCCGAAGGCATCCGTGTTCATCTGTGTTAATTTCGTTCTCCTACGCTCTTAGGGTCGCCACCAGTCTTAAGGGATTGATGAAGAGATCTAAGGCGTCGTTGATGTCGGTTACCACGATGTCGGCCTTGCGCAAGGCGGCTGCCGCACAGCCCTCCGGACCGATCACCGCTACGGATAAGGCCGCTTCCTCCAGCATGAGGGCATCATTATAGCCATTGCCGATAGCCGCAGTTTTCGCCGGGTCCAGGTTGAGGAGGAAGTCCTTCTTGTCCGGCCCGCCCTGCTCGGGGCTGACCTTGAATAAGGATATATCAAGCTCTTCGGCAATGGCCGCCGCCGAGCCAAAGGTATCGGCGGTCAGCAGGTACAAATCCAGTTGGTCGCGCAGCCCAGCCACCCGCTCCGCCACCCCCTGCAGCAATACGCCATCCTGGGTAAGGGTACCGTTCTGATCCAAGAGCAGGTTCTCCAACTCCAGGGTCCGCTCCCGGCCCGGCAAGGATATCTTAAGCATTCTATCGACCTCCCAATCATTAATCGAAGATATTTCGCTAACTTATAATAGCATAGGATTTGTCGTCCAGTACTTTCATTATTAAGTTTTACCTAAAACCAAATAAAAGGTCCCCCTGCTTTGAGCAGGGGGACTTGGGTCAGCTATTGGCGAAACCAAAATATACTAGGTTGTTACCATCAGTAAGGCGATTGCCAACGGGATCGTCTTTCCCGTTGCATCCAGTCTATATACCAGTATCCCGTATTTACCACCTAAAGGTAGGCCAGCCGGCATGTTTAAGTCTACCGAGTTGGTTCCTACTGCCGAGATCACCGGTTGATTGGCGACTATCGTGTAGTTTACGTCGATCATGCGCACCTTAATGGTTGTATCGCCAGCAGCCCAGTCGTATCCAGTAGCTAGAGTCCCCCCACCCACGGTGATAGAGCCTCCGGTCGTAGAAACCGAACCAGTGATACCCAATGCCGGTACGGTAATTATATCGATATCCCGGGTGAGGGTCGAGGTCCCATCAGTAACCTGTAGGGTGACATAGGTTTGCCCCGGATTGGACTGGCCGACTACCTGGAATTGCCCTGCGCATGGTGTATCCAATGCGAAAGTGGCAATGGACGAGTCAGGATCGGCCACCTTGGTCACGGTCATCGAGGTGCCGGTAGGATAAGTAAGATAGTAGCGCACCTCAGTTTGCCCCGTCGCAACTATTACCGGATCGGGGCTGAGAACCAGGGGACAGCCCAGGAAATCCCATATGGCGAGGCCCGTTTCATCTATCGCATTGGTGCCTGTCTCGAAATAGGTCTGGCTGTTGGCGGCGGTAATGCTCGGATCCAACAAATCAAACCATTTTGCCAGGGTTGCTGGCAGCAGCGATTTGTAGAACAGGTTGTCATACGGAGTAACCAGCTCGGCGACCTGTTCCGGGGTGTAGTCCGGGCTATCAATCAAAATGGCCCGATCATTTACCAGCACGGTGTTTTCCGGCAAATCGCGAGGATGTATGGAGGAAGACGAAGTTCCGCTCGAGCTAGAACTGGAGCTGTAGCCCATGTATTTCAGGGTGAAATTCTGTCCGCTTACATCAGCGCTACTAACGGCAACCGTAGCCAACACATTAGCCGGTAGCATATTGACCGAACCGCCCAGCAGGTAGTTATAAAAGGTATAGTTAGCTCCGGCCGGCACCACCATATAGTAGGGGAGGGACGTGGTACCGGTAGTATAATCCAGATAACAGTAGAAGTATTGTGAGCCGTTGGTCGCCATCAGAACCACATCCAACCCGCTGGAACTGGTACTAGATACACTTACCCCGGTGGGCAGGCTGGCCGTGCCGCTGATTACCGTGCCGCCTCCGACCACCGTCATGTCCACCCCGGTCTGGCTGGCTGACGATACGCTGATGTATTCCGGGGTGGTGATACAGGTGTTCGGGGCGGCGGTGCCGGATGAGTTGTAAAATGCATGATTTATATAGTGGTTAGCCGCGCAAAAGGCCCCTTCATAGGCTACATAACTCACCATATATGAATACCCGGTATAAGCTGAGTCAATATAGATTGAATAAGGCGCCGAACTTGACCCGGACGGGATAGTAATGTCAGTGAAGGCTTGGGGCAATACAGTGCCTGGGGTAGTGCCTGGGGTAGTAACACCTATGGCATATACCCGTAAATGTACCGGTTGAGTGGCTGCCACCGGCAAGTTAACCGTTCCCTTGATGTAACGATAGCCTCCTGGCATCACGGTAAAGTTAATATCGCTGACGTCCGCGGTAACGCTGAGTGCAGTAGCGCTAGCCGCACTGGCCACCGTACAAGCTGTACCGCCGCATACGCTGTACCAACCGGTGAACGCGTAGTCATTGGTATAGGCCCAAGTCCGATTGGAGCAGTAGTAATTAGCCATATAGTCGGTACCCTCGGGGACCGCCACCTTATAAGCGGCTTCGCTGGAACCACCCGCAATCTCCACATAAGCGCTACCAGATAACGGCGTGCTGGAACCTAACGTAGCGATGAGTATCTGAAACGAAACATCCTGGTCAGCTGCCGCCGGGAGAGTAATCTTCCCGGACACCCAGTGCCCCAGCGGCACGGCAAAGTCGATCCCCGCTTGGCTAGTCGTACTGAGGTCAAGTAAACTGGTTAAATTGCCCGACCTGACAAAGGGCTGGCTACTAGCGTCCAGATTGTACCAAATATGATATTTAGCCAGCGGAACTACCGGTATGGAATAGTCCACCGAGGTCGCCCCGGCCGGAATAGTCACGGTTTGGTAAAATGGCTCGGTTTCGCCTAACTCTTCGCTATGGGCATAAATCTTAATCTTTATGTCGGCTGTCGCCGCGGCGGCCAGGGTAATCTTGCCGGATATGGTCCGGGTAGCCTGGCTGCTCAGGACATTCCCGCTGCTGGACAGGCCGTACACCCCTATCGGATAATAGTTGCTGCTATCGTAAAACGCCACCAGGAGATTCTCCGGCTTATCGAATAATACCGCCAGGTGCCTGATCTTCTGGCTGACCGGAATCTTAGCAGTCATATTATTGTAATAACCGCCGGTATCCTTTACCGCCAACTGATAATAAGTGGCCGCTAAACTGCTGGGAGCAGTCACACCAAACTCCTTGGTCAACACAAAGGTCTGACTGTCATATACCACACTGGCTACAGTGGCCAACGAATACGTTCCCACTGTCGTAGTAGTTGTAGTGGTAGTGCTCGAGCTCGAACTAGAGCTGGAACTGGAGGAAGATGAACTGCTCGTTGTGTTTGTAGTGGTAGTAGTAGTGCTGCCAGCCGTTGTCGAAGCCTGGCTTATAGCACTGCTTACCACCGATGGTATGGCCGGTGCAGTTACCACCGGCTGCGTGGTTACAGGAGTCGCCGGTGCTACCGGAGGCGCTGCATCAACTGCCACCGGAGCTGTTATTACGGCTGCCTGGTTGTTTACTATCTCTACCGCCTTGGCCTCTACCCAGGCCTTATTTTCAACAAAGCCCTTACTTTCAGCGGCACTCATCTGAGTCGGAGCGGTGGGGGCTGCGTTGGCGCCAGCAACCGAACTGGTCTGCATCTGAGCCAGGGGCTGGGTTTGTCCGCCGCTGGTCACCTCAGCGCTACCTTCCAGCAAGCTGGTGGTATTGCCGGTAGAGGTTACCGCGTTGCTCCAGAAGCTGCCTCTAATCGCTGCAATACCCCAGGGCATATCCACCTTGACCTTGACCTTCTTTTGTTCGGCGGTCTTATACCAGGGCTGCGCCGGTTCGGCGGCTGCCAATAATAAATCCTTGATGCCCTGCAAACTGGCAACCTTGCTTAAATCAAAGCCCTTGCAGCCGGTCTTATTGGTCGTACTGGCAGGTGCCTCGGCTTCGGTTCCATACTTGGCGGCCAAAGCGCCGAACAGTTGGCCCTGCTTCATATCGACTTCCAAAAAGTCGATTCCGTTACCAGGACTGCCGTCGGCCCTTATGTATGATTTACCCTGGCTCTGTTTGATAGCCAGTATGGTTTGCGCTTTGAGCAATAAACCGCTGCCGTCGGGGAAGTTTAACTCGGCTTCACCACTGCCGGTATTAATGGTATCTCCCTGATAGAGTACCGCGCTATTATCGACGCTCTCAGTTTTGCCATTCGCCCGGGTGATCTCTACTTGTCCGCTCTTTACTTTCAAGCTAGCCGATAAACTGGTTTTGCTGAGCGATGGTTCGTTGGTGACCATGATACCCAATAATCGCGCCAGATCGCCGCGTTTGAAAGCCTGCCCGGGATAGAACTTCTGCCCATCCTGGCTGAGTCCGATCATCTTGGCATCCAGGGCTACCGCTACGCTGCCCGCCGCCCAATGCTGGCTATTGATATCCTGCAAAGCAGGTAAATTGGCTGTAACTTTTTCTTTCGACAGTCTCAGGAACAGGGCTACGCCCTCCGCCCGGCTGAGTGATTTTTCCGGTTGAAAGGTTCCGTCGGGGAAACCCTTCAGATATCCCGCCTTGTATGCGGCTTCTATACTGCCAGCCGCCCAGTGGGTCTTAGGGACATCTTTAAAACTACTGGTAGTCCCTTCGGTCTTCAAGCCAGCCACCCGCGTCAATAGGGCTGCGGCTTCGGCTCTGTTGAGAGCTCCCTCCGGATGAAAACTACCGTCAGGAAAGCCTTTCATCAAGCCCCGCTGAGACAAATAACCGATAAAAACCAGATTGGGGTCGTTGGCATTTACATCAGTAAAACCTGCTTTTACCCCGGTAGAAGAAGGTTTTACTGATGTGCCGGTTGATTGCGCGGGTTCTGCCATGCATACTGTACTGGTTACCAGCAGAATAACCAGGGTGAGCAACAGCAAAACCATGGAGTTCTTCCTGAGAAACATTCTGTTCCCGCATCCTTTCCATATAATATATCCTGATGATTTATTCGACCGAAAATAGGCAATCCCTGCCCGCTCAATAAAAATATTCATTTAAACCATCGCAGAAAACTAAAGATGCGACACATTTAATCGGCAAGCATAACGCTTTGTCCAAGCAGGAGGGAAGGCGGGTGGAAGCCGGAATACTTCTCATTAAACATTAATTTCTTATGCTACGGGTTTTCATAATACCCTCAACATGAGACCGCCCGACAGCGGGATAATGCGTTATGCTTGCCGGCCGGGAGTCTGCGCCGCATTGTATGCTTTCTGCGACAGTGAGGTTGTTACAAATTGAAGATATGGTACAAGTTTTATGCCCTATTATGTTTAATCCGGGTTAGGGGCGAAAGTTTGCGGAGCTTGCCGATTCCCTCGGTATCCTGCAGATTCAATAGTTCCGGAACCGTTACAAAGCGGTATCCCTTTTGCGACAGGTCGGCTAAAATCAGGCGAGTCGCCTCAACATCCAATTTACGGCCAGGAAACCTGCCGTCATGCAACAGGATGATCTGGCCCGGCTTAATCTGCTCAGTTACCCTTTTAGCCATCAATTCAGGGGTAGGCGCCGCTTTGTTGTCGGCGCAGATACTCCAGATGATCACCTCATAGCCGGCGCCCCTTACTGCGCGCATCAGCCGATCATCCATAATACCGCGGGGAGGCCGAAAGAGGTAATTACGCTGCCCGCTCAGGTTTTCCGCTATATTAGAGCTGGTTTTTAGTTCCCAATCCACTTGACGGTCATCTAAAGTCCTCAGATCCTCGGGATGGGTAAAGGTGTGATTAGCGATAACATGTCCACGTTGGGCCACTTCTTTAACGATACCGGGATACTCCTGCATGCGCTCTCCGATCATGAAAAAGGTTCCCTTGGCCTGGTACTCATCCAGGATATCGAGAATCTGGGTAGTATATACCGGCATGGGCCCGTCGTCAAAGGTCAGCGCTACCACCTTTTCCTTAATGGGGTGGTCATAAATGGCTCCGGGATAGGACATTACCACCCGGGGATGGAAAGCCGCCAGGGCTATTACAAACAGTAGTACCAGTATTTGCAGTTGAAAGGAACGTTTTTTTATCATGGTATTTTCACCTTTTTGCCTGTATTTTATCGTGGTATAACATTTTAGCCTGCTATTCATTTTACAATGACATATAAATTTTTCCAGTATATATTATGGTTCAGCGGCAATAATAAGTCTAGAGTCAGCGATACCGAAGGTACAAATCAGGTCTCTCTACTAAGAGAATAAATCCTGATTTATAAGCGACAATCATCTGATAGTCGCCCAAGCCAACAGTACGCTGGCTTTTTATTATGTTAAATTGCCGGCTTAACCCCAACCCTTCTGCCCAATGCCGCGGCCAGGCAATAGTACAGCCCCAGTAACAGCGGCGCCCCCAGTAAAACATAATAATATATCGGTTTACCCTGTATAAAATAGCCGGCTAGGCATGACAACAACGGAACGAGCGGAGTGTACCAGAACTGCAGAACAAAAAACCCATAGTTGGCCTCACCCCACATGCCGGCCGGAGCGATGCTTTGCATACTCAAGAGCAAACCGGGCAGTTGCCAGACCAGAGCAGTTACCAGAATGCTCCGCCAGGAATTCCCCTTATAAATCACCGCCTCTGCCCCGATTACCAGGCAGAACAAAAATGCCAGGGCCAGATCCAACCCAGGAAAATAGATAGCCAGCGCCACCGCAATACCGGCAAATAATTGTATTAAATATAAGCGAATTACTCGTTTAAAAATAAACATTCTCTCTACTCTCAGTTAATGCGGATAACCGATACCCGGGGACTGCGGCGAAAGACATCCGGCACTATCCACAAATCGTCGGCCGGGGCCAGGTCGATACCTTCCTGCAAATAAGCCTTCCACATGATCTTGGTGCAGTTGAAGATCCGCTCGCCGGGCCGAAAAGCCAGGGGATAGAACAGTCTTCCCTCATATTCGCTTACGTGGGCTATTACTCGTTCTTTCACCGCCCGAGGCGCATTAACCCTTAGCAGGCAAATCTCGCGGTATTGACGATAGTGCTCCAATGGCTGCCGGTTTACACCCAAATCGACAAAGCCTTCCATAACCTCGCCCCGCCCCAGATAAATGCCCACATGGGAATAGCGGCCATAAGCGCAGCCGGGATAGGCGCCCAAAACTAAATCGCCGGGCTCCAGCCCGGCAAAGGAAATAGAATTGTTATAGTACCCCGCACAGCCATAGCCGGTACGGCCTTGTTCAGCGTTCTTGATATAGGTTCGCATTATGGCATGAGGATCAGTAAAAACGCGGTATTCCATAATAAACAGGGCGGTAAACAAGATAGCGCCGAGCAATGGAAAAATCAAGAGATCCAACTTTCTTATCAATGTCAGTTTCATCTAAAGGTAACTCCAGCAACTGGAGGATTCGTCATTAATCGCACGCTCCCCCGCCCTGCTCCAACAGGTCTACCAGTATCTTCAGTATATCGATCTCGCTGATTATTCCTACCAGATGATCCCCCTCCATAACCGGCAAACCGCTGATCTTGTTCCTGATCAGAATGCGGGCGGCAGTAATTAGGTCGTCTTCCAGTGTAATCGTTACCGGATGCTTGGTCATAATCCAGTCAACCGGGGTTTCGGCAATTACGCCGGGACGGTTAAAGGCCTTTTCGATATCGTGCTGGACAATCATTCCCACCAGTTTTTCGTCAGCCAGCACCGGGAGACGTCTGATGCCCTTTTCATGCATCAAGGCCAGGGCCAGGCTTATCGGTTTGCGGTCATCCACCGTGATCACATCACGAATCATAATATCCTTAACCTTCATTCTAACCACCTCTTGAGATTATATTAACATATCTTTTGCGAAAAAACGTATTAGAACCCAGCTTTAGGTACGAAGACCACTCCCGGCTAAGTGTTCCGAGTAAATTTCGGTGACCATATAAGGGATCATGTAAAGATCTGTTCCGAAAAACTATATTAGGAACCTAAGATATATGGATTTAGACACCCTAACCCACGATTATTCCTCAAGCGTTCGTTGACCCCCGGCGGGGGTACATGAGTCTTTTTATAACTACAAAATATCACCAATGAGGCAGTAACCCTCCAGCAAAAAAAATATATATTAGTATAGAGGTGAGGATATGCAGGCCGCGTCAGTTTCCCCTCTGCTGCGGGATGATTATTTGCTGTTGCAGAAATACCTGGAAGGTCAGTCCGTCAAAAGGATCCTGAACTGTACGGAAACCCGGGTAAGTATCCTGATGGAAGGTAATGTGATCGTTGACTTTATTCATCTGGAGGATGAGCTTATCTTTGATGTCAGATTGCCGCCTGGTCTTGAATAATCCCTCCTTCCTCTTCTGTTAAGGTGCGCTGGTTTGCGATACAATAATAGCTAGAAAGGTGTGCTACAATCGGTTCCCTTGCGCGCGCCTTTTAGTACTTTATTCCTTTGGCCTTGCCATATATATGGCAAGGAGCAAAATCCCCTAAAGTACAAGAAATATCGGGGTGGGATTGGAACGCGCAGCATCCTGAAAAAGATTAATCGCCGTGCGCCCTTGGATAGTGACGAGTATCGCCGCCTATTGGAGTACTATGAGAATCTCCGTCGCTCATCCCCGGAATCCTATGCCCTTTTTTACGATGATCATGCTGACGTACTTTTTAATGAGTATAGCATCTGGCTGCCTCGTTTTGCCGTCGATTTTGATGACTTGGTCAACCTGCTGCTTAATCAGCCGGAATTGGCCGCCAGCTTGAGCCAGGATACCAGTTCTCTGGACCAACTTCCCCAGGAATACCGGCCATTTGTGAGCCAAGCGTTGGGACAAGCCGAGGCCCGGCGCCGCCTGCTTCAACTGCTGCAAACAACCGCCGCGGCGGATCCTCAAGCAGGGTCCCTGCCCCAACCGCGTCAGCAGGAAGCAGTATATATATATGAAGACGGCAATCCCTACAAAGAGATCGGCCTGAAAACTCATTTCGAGAGGTTGGGCCGCTTTAACTTTATTACCCGGCTACAGAGTTACCGCTATCTTAGCCGCCATAAGGCCAGCCAGGACCGTATTCAATACCTGTCGCCCGATTGCCTGGCAGGAATTTTTTCCAACAAGGAGAAATCTATTTACTACTATATTTTTCTCAGTGAAGATAACCAGCTAAAGGCGGAAAACGCGGTCCGGCTTTTGAATCTGACCCTCTATGGGAACAGCGGAGGAGCGTAATGCAGTTAATACTGGACCAATTCAATCAGGCGACCCAAAATGAAGACCTATTTCTCTTTTGGCAGGCGGAGGTAGATCTGCGTCATTTATTAAGGAGCTCGGAACCCGGCGAGTGCTCCTTTCCCGCCGGTGAAGAGGAGGAAATCAACTTCCTGTTCCGTTCCTGGTATTTTTCCGGGCAGCAGAATAGTTTTTTTACGGTTTTGTTTGATCACCTGCAGGAGATGCCGGTTTTAAACTGGCTAAACCAGGCTCCGGAATGGGTGAAAACCAGCTTTCTTTCCTATCTGCCCTGGCATATAGATAACATAAAGGCACCGCCGGCAGCTCTGATGGGACTGATCAGGATTTACCACGACGACTATCAATCTTACTTCCTGTCGATTGTGAATGTCTTCAGCCTGGAAGATTGCAGCCACTTGTTGCCGCGAACTGCCAATCCGGGCTTTCGCCGGATGATGCAAAACCGGCAGAAGTTTCTCCTGACCTGCCGGGGTGAGTATAGCTACGGTATCCTGAACGAGAACAGCAAGGCCCTGCCTTATCCCACCATTTTCGGGGACAAGCTGACCTTGCTCCGGCAAGCCGCCGACCTCTTGCAAAAGAGCAGCCCCGGCAATTTCCGGGAGCCCTATGGGGCGGAACGCTTTAAACTGTTGCTGCAATGCGGCGAGCTTATGTTTCGCAGCGGTCTGCCGGAGGATTGTCTGGCCTTTCTCTTGGACAGTTACCAAGATTACCGGGAGAAAAACCGCCTGGTCGATGTTATTGAAGATATAGCGATTCATAAGCAGTTTAGAAAGATACTTCGTTCGGTAATACCGCTGTACGCCATGATCAATCGTCCGCTCCAGGCCCCGCACCTGGCCGCCGCGATATACCGCCGCGACTTTAGTCAGATTAGCCCGGATGAGGCTTCATTATATTATCTTGATCTTTTTACCAGCATCTACTCCGGCCTCTACCGTCAACAAGCCGGTATTGTCTATGAATTGGCCGTGAAATCAGGCACGCTCAAGCTCTATTCGCCGGGGGAACCTGAACTTATTACCCCCGAGGAAGCCCAAACCGGCTTGAGCCCGGAACGTCTGGCATTGCTGCAGCAGGCTTACCGTCAAAAGATGGTGTCGCGGCCGCACGAGGCCCTGGTGATCATGGAGATGGTACGTCTCTTGGCCCAACTTGATCTGGTTCATTTGGATCATGCTCAGGCTAATCACCTGCTGAATTCCTATCTAGGTTTGTGGAAATGGATCCCCACCCCCTGTTTTCTTAATGAGGGGATCATTGAACAATTAAACCCGCTGGCCGAGCGCCACCATCGTCAGGAAATCGAGCGAATACAGCCGTGGCTGCATGATCATAGCGGAGAGCGAATCAAGTCTGAACTGGCAGCTAAGCCGGAGCTATTCAGGAAAAAGGGCGAAGATATCAGACGGGCTATTTTAATGGGACACTTTACGGGGGTAATGTGATGAATAAGCAGGATATTTCTTTGAAAACGGTCAATGACCAGCTGGAGTCGCTGCTGGAACGCTTGTTTCTGGAAATAAACTCTACCACCAATGCCAAAGTCACCGACGCCTGCACCCTGGAGCAGCTCGACCGTTATCTATATGAGGTTAACGGCTTCTATTACCGCAGCTTCCATGACCGGTTCTTTCCGGCCTATCGTTCGTCCATGGCCGACCTGATCTCGGAAAGCCTGCATTTGAGCCACCAGCAAGATGCCCTGTACCAGGATATCCTGGCCAATCTGCGCCGCTATGCTCAACTCTATAACCAGGTTAAGAAGATCTCTTCCCTGCTGAAAAAAAGCCGGGAGGAAACCAATAAAGAACTACTGGTGGTTGTCCGGGATCAGGATCATCACGCCGTCGAACTGCTCTACACCATGAAAAAAATGCGGGACGGGCTGAATTCCCTGCAAACCTTTCTGCATTACCTGAGTGAACTGGAGCAGGATAAAAAGCTGCGTGATCTGCTGCTGGGCACTATCGCCTTCGATCATTCGGTTCTAAACTTCATTACCGGCCTGAATCTGGAAGACCCCGAGGTTTCCGCGGCCTGCAACCGCCTGCTCCTGCATCTGGAATACCAGCGCAAACTGCTGGCGCGTATGGAGACCAAGGAAGCGGATTTCCAGGATATCGCCGAAAGCAATCTCCAGGAAATAATCGATAAACAAAAACAACTGCTGGCGGATAAGAGCCTTAAGCCGGTAATGACACTATACGATCAGAATCTGCACCGCAGCATTGCATTATATATTGAACTCTTGAGCCAGTACATCAAGGTCTGTGACGCGGAGCGCACCCGGCAAACCGCCTGGGACTTCTGTATCTGGTTGGAGCATAGTCTTACTTTGATGGATCGCATTCTCCTATATATACCCGGCCAACAGGGCAGCATCCTGTCCTTTGTTCAGGCCCTGCCCGACTTAGCACCCGAGGCCCTGACCAATTTAGACGGTAAGGTGAAAGAACATATTGACCGCCTGGAGAGTACCATCCTCAACCTGTCGGAAAGCAGCGAGCCTGATTTCTCCTACTATAGCAAGGCTTTACAAGCCATGCTGGAGCAAACCTTGCCCATCATCAGCGGCGCCCTGGCTACCCCGGTAATAACCGCTATAACCCCGCTGGCTTCCCGCCTGCATCGGGTGGAACTCGATCTGCTCTTTGCCCGGGATCAACTGCAACTGCTCAATGAGAAACACAGCCATGCCCGGCGGGTACAGGACCAACTGCTGCAGATCATAAATATGCTGGATAACTACGGAAACCTGCTGGCCAATATCAAATCCGACCTGGAACGGCTGCTCAATCCGCGCAATCTGGCCCGCGCCTGGAAGGATGTCAAGATAAGGATAGAGCGTATCCCTCTGGAGGCCGGCCGCGAGTTCCCCCCCGACCACCTGGATATGCTGGACCGTCATCAGATCGAAACCCGTATCGCTCCCCATATCAAAAAGAACCACCTGGTACTGCTGGAAGAGGGCGATATCTTTATCATTAAGGTAGAAGATCAGGTTATTGAAGAAGTCCCTTACCTGGTTATAGCCCAGAAAGGTTAAAGACCATGTACCTGGCTATCGACTTCGGAACCTCATATACTAAATTGGGTTGGACGC
>Ga0074198_1000792_pt1 | contig 27348 bp, 30 predicted proteins | sample EPASupsiteSAE323_FD_64527 | JGI IMG/M metagenome (GOLD analysis project Ga0074198, IMG submission 64527) | Bioremediated contaminated groundwater from EPA Superfund site, New Mexico - Sample SAE3-23 | ecosystem: Environmental > Aquatic > Deep subsurface > Groundwater > Contaminated ...
ATCAAGACCACCTGCTTGTCGCAGCTTCTTGCCGCGCTGCTACACAAGACTTTTCCTTTCGCCCGTTATAAACCGCTTCCAGTCCCGTCCGGCCCTTCTTATTTTCGGCTGTTTTTTATTTGCCGGCGGCTTTGCCCCTACTAAGGGTGATTCCTAATGGGTAGAGAATTGGTCGGAATTATGTTTGCTTTCGTGTTTGCGCTGCTTTTGCCTTTCGCGGCTGCCATTGACGCTACTACAACTGCGTCGGGAACTGCGGGCGGCTCGGGCGTGGCGGCTTCGGTAATCTACACCCACGCAGGCGGCGAGTTCAAGTTCACCGAGTACGCAAACCCCAGCACTGGCTACAACTGGGTGGTATCAGTTGACGACCCCAAGGTAGTGGCGTACAACGGCTACAAGGAGGCCGGGTGCCAGGCTTCGGCAACCACGTCCGACGGCATCACCGCGGTGTCGGTTGGCAGCGGGTGCAACTACACCTATTACTTCAAGGCAATCGCGGAAGGAAAGACCACTGTTACCATGAAGTACATGCGCTCGTGGGATTCAAGTTCGGTAGTTAGCAACAAGCAGACCACCGTGGTTGTGACTTCGGCCAACGCCACAATCTCTCCCGTTCCGGACTGCCGCGAATACTGGTGGTTTGACAACTCGCAAAGGTATTGCCAGCAGAAGAAGTTCTGCGGAGCGTTCATGTACTATGGGCTGAGGACTTTCGCAACAGAGTCCGAGTGCAAGGCCTCGCTGCCCAACGCCACTGCTGCGTGCAACGACGGCAACATAGCCTCGAAGTCCTGCTGTGCTGACGGCGTGTTGTGCAAGAAGATTTGCCGCAACGGCGCCTACGTCGAGGAAAAGTACGATTCCTCTGACTGCAGGAAGGCCAACGCCACCATGATTCCAATAGTGACTGCGGTGCCAAAGCCTACTGCGATCCCGACTTCCACCGTGGAGGTTAGGATGCAGAAGGGCTGGAACCTGTTCTCGGTGCCTTCGACTTACGCCAGCCTGCAAAAGACCACCTGCAGCCGCGAGCGCGCGTACTACTACAACCCCGCGTCAGGCCAGTACGTCTCCTCAAGCATCAGGTCCATAAACGGCCCGAGGGCGCACTGGTTCTATTCGGCAGAGGAATGCGTTGTCGTGTTCTCGCAGAAGGCGTCCTACGCGAAGGAGAACTACAAGGAGGAGCTCAAGGCCGGCTGGAACATGATTGGCGCGCCAGCAGGCGACATGACCAAGGCAAGCAAGTGCGAGCCAGTGACGATGTCGGACGGCACTTCAGTGGACAAGTGCTCAAGCTATGCGGTGTATTCGCCTGTGAAAATCTCCGACTACAAAGGAACGTGCAACATCGTTGCAGCGTACTCGTTCGACACCCCCGCAAACAGCTGGGCGAAGGCGGAGACGCTCGAGCAAAAGAAGGGGTATTTCGTGAAGGTCACGGAAGGCTGCAAGATGTATGCACCCGAGGAGTCCTCCTCGATACCCGCGTTGCCGGAATAAAAAAAATAAAATTAGTGAAGGTGCGGGGACAACGCCCCCTTCCTTCATTTTCTTCTTTTTTCCAACTGCTGCCTACTCGACGAGCCTGAATATCTTCACGCCGCCGTTTGTAGTCTTGTGCACCAGCTCAAAGCCGTCAAGCTTCTCGTAGAAGAACAGCTGCACGTAAGGCGCGTCAAACAGCGAGCTCTTGCGCGTGTTGTTGCTCAGAGTCTCCAAGTCTGGGTTGAGGTTGAGCATCCCCGCGTTGGTGTCTATAAACACGTTCGCCGAGCCGGAGCTTCCGATGTACGAGTACGACGGCGTGCTGCCACTGCCAAGCTGCAGGAGCTTGGGCTCCTTGAGCTGCACCTGGTCGCCTGCGGCGCTCTTGAGAAGGAACAGGTTGACTGAGCTGTTCTGTCCGAGGCTTGCGCAGTAAATCTGGCCCGAAAGCTGCGAGTACAACGCCTGGCGCGAGATCAAGCCGGGGCAGTTCATCAAAGTCGCCTCGCCGGCGTCATCAGTGGTATATGCCGGGTACATGTACTCGAAAGCGTGCTCGACTTCCCACTTGCTCTTTCCAGTGCCCTGCGTCCAGTCTATTGCTGGCGTGACGTTGTAGTTTGCCGATGCGTTGGGCTCGCGGTAAAGGCCTGCGAACGTTCCGGAAAGGAAGTTCAGCGCGCCCCACTTTGAGATTAGCTCGGAGTCAAGCATAAGGTACGTCGAGTTGTGGTACTTCATTACGCGAACAAGCTCCTCTTTGGGCCCGTCCACGAGCGCGCGTGCAACCTCCTGGTTGTATTCAGGGTAGGAATTGCCCGGGTCTGTTGCGGTCTTTTTGCCTGCAAGGAAAGTTGTCCAGTGGCCGTAGTCCCACCAGGACGTCACGCGGTCCTTTGAGCCGAGGTTGATGCTCATCCAAGTCATCGCGTCGCGCCAGTCATCGCCGATGCGCTGGTAGCACAGGTTCTGCACCGTGGACGATGAGGACACGAATGGTATTGCAAGCCCGCTTGTGAAGCTGTTGAGCGACTTGCCCCACGACGAGTCGTTGCATCCCAGCTGGACCGGAGAGCCTGCGGCGTGCGCAAACTGCGCGACCACCAGCACCGCTCCGATGCCGAGTATCGCCCACGAGGAGTACTTCCTTGCTGCGGGCGCCGAGTGGCCGAACAGGTGCGAGAACAGCTCGCAGAGTTCCCAGAGCAGGAAGAGTATGAACGCAACCGCAATCGGCAGCGCAGTCGCAAGGTGGGCTATGTACTTGAGCTTGTGTATCCCGATGAACGATATCGGGAAGAAGATGAGCACAAAAAGCAGGGGCAGCTTGTTCTTCTTTTCCGCAAACACGTACGTGACCATGGTGGACACGATGGCAAGGCCCAGGTAGTAGAAGATGTCGTTCTCCCCTATGAACTTGGCCATGCTTGAGAAGCCAAGCGGCTGTGCCACTGCCATCATCAACGGGTCGAACGTGGAGTTGAACACGAATACGAACGCCACTACCGCCGCTGACGCGAGCGCAAACTTCTTTTTGTTCTTGTTCCAAAGAGTCACGAACATGACGAGGAAGCACAGGAACGCCGAGAGCATCAGCAGGTTCTTGGGCGAAAGGAAGTACGAAAACACCCCGTAGGACGACAGGTCCATCGCGTCAGTTGCCTGGTTTTCCTCGGCAACAGTCATCATGATTGCGCTGTTGGGCGTTGCGAAGTTCAGGCCGTAGTTGAGGTAGGAAACCACCTTGCCTCCAAGGGGCGTGAACGCCATCACTCCCGCAAACACCAGGAAACCGGCGCCGAGGAACACCAGCTTGGCGTTGCCGTCGGAAAGCTCAAGTGCCGAGCGGATGCGCGAGAGCACCTTGAACCGCGCGGATGCGTAGAGAAGGATTGCAAACGCCAGCGACGCGAGAAGCAGTTGGACTCCGTTGTATATGTTTAGTGGCGAATCAGCTGCGTAAACCAGGTACAGCACGTTTCCTGCAAGCGCGCCAAGCGCAACTAGCGCGTTGACCGCAATCCAGCGGCCGTCAAGCTCGCCCGCCCAGAACTCCATGAGCGAGGCGAAGAACAGGTATGCCGTGATGACCATGATGGGCCAGACGAACTGCGCGGAGCCTATGAGTATGAGGAAGCTTGCAAGCCCGGCAAGGCCGCCCCACCGCAGGCTCCTGGTCTTGACTGCTATTATGTATGTCGAGAATATGAGTATCGTCACAAACAGCGCAAGGGGCTGCTGCTCGGCAACTCCTCCGGCCATCTTGTCAATGAGCTGGGGCGTGAATGCAAAGAGCGCGGCAGCAGCAAGCGCAATCCTCCTGTCTGCCTCCTCGCGCACTATCAAGTATCCGAGGAAGGAAAGGAGCGCGCCAAGAATCGGCGGGTAGAGGTGCATGAACGCCGAGATGAGCTCCTTGGTGTAAGACACTCCCGTGATGCCCTGCCAGACAAAGTACCATCCTGCGACCATGTACGACATGAGCGGCGGGCCGTGGTGGAACTTGACCTGCGGGAAGTACGCGTCATCGTTGAAGAGCGGCACTTCTCCCTGCGTCGCGACGAACTCCGTGACGTGGGTGTAGTAGTACGGGTCAATTTCGGAGAAGTAAAAGTCCGCAGATGTCGCAAAGCGCGCGTAAAACCCGAAGATCATGATGAGCACAAGCAGGATGAGCGTCTTGTTTGCGTTGAACAGCCTCTCCCAGAACTCCTGCGTAGAGTACTCCGCATTCCAGTGCAAGTTTACCTGGGGGAATTTTTTTGCCTGGTAATAGTATAGCAAAAGGCCGAGCGCGGAGGCAAGCACCGAATTGAACAGCACCACCGCGAAGTTCATCTTCATACCAAGAAAGACCGCCTCAAGGACGCCAAAAGCCGGCGGTATGAACAGGCCGAGGATGATGCCGATGAAGAACTTCTCAAAACGGCCCATCGCCGTGCGGTAAAGCACCGCCCACGAAAGGAGCATTCCCGGAACGGCTATGCAAAGCATTACTGCAAGAGCCGCGATGGTTTCAGCTATCACAAAAAAGACCCCCCTAAAACTATGACTCCCCTATGGGAATCGTCTATTATCCCGAATTGGTTTTCTGCACGCAGGCTATTATAATGATTTATTTTGTGTGCAAAACACGAAATGGGGGAATGAAAATTCCGAACATTTTTAGTGGCCGTACGGGTTGCATTCCCCTGTCCGCTTTCGCGCCGTTTCACTGGCCGCCTGCCTTTTTGGCCTTGGAAAAAGCGGAAAGAACGAACGCGGCAGACAGCGCCTTGGCGTCCTTTGCCTTCGCAAGCGCAGCAGGCGGTATGGACACTTCTGCTCCGACCATCTTCTTGTGGGAGAGTATGTGCGAAATCATGCCAACAGCCGCGGCGATGCCTGTGACCTTGCCGGAAGCGGGGTAAGCGTTTTTTCCATCCGATTGCGGAAGCCTTGCCGCCACGCAGGGAACCCCGCTCTGCACTATCGCGTTCTCGGACAGGAAGCGGCCTCCGTGGACCACGTTGAGCACGTCAGTTGAGAGTTTCACGTTTGCCTTTGTGGAATCGTGCGATGCAAGGATGATGCGGTCGACCCGCGACCTGCGGCAGGCGTTTGCAAGAATCAGCGAAGGCCTCAGCGAATTGTCGAAGTACTCCGATGCAACCTTTGCATCGCGGTAGGCCTTCTTGGCGTCCCAGATGCGCACCACCTGCGACACGCGCGAAAACAGCTTCGTTGCCTTGTCCTCGTCCTGGATTTTGTCTGCGACAATCTTGAGCCCCGTTCCCTTGTACTCCTTTAGCGCCTCGGAAATCTTCTCAAGGACGTCCATCGCCTCCTCGACCTTTTCCACGAAAGCAATGACATCAAAGTTGTCCTCGGAAAGCTTGGACACCACGCCGGCGCCAACATCGCCTTCCGCACCTATTACGGCCACCCTTTTCTTGCGGCGCTGCGCGCGCTCCTCCAAGGTTATGCCGCGTTCCTTCATCTCCTCGTCAAGCAGAAGCTCGTGGATGCTTTCGTAGACTATACCTTCCTCGCGGGCGATACGCACCCTGTTCTCGATGTGCGCCACGGATATGGGTCTTGCTGTCCGTCTTGGCATGTGCATTCATTGTAACTCCATCCGGCGATAAAAGCGTTTCAGCCCGCCGCAGGCTTTTAATCGCCGCCGGTGGTATTCTTTGCAATGGCTACCGATTCCTCGAAGGCACTGGCAATAATCGAGCTTTTGCGGCCGCTCAACTGCGTGATGGCGGCATTTGGCGCGTACCTGGGCTACTGGCTTTCCATAGGCGCAATCGCAACCCCTCCAGCGGCGATGCTTGTCGCCGCGTCCACGTTCCTAATCTGCGGAGCCGGCCAGGCAATCAACGACTACTACGATTATGCAGTTGACAGGAAGGCAAAGAAGTCGCGGCCAATCCCGAGCGGAAGGATTACCGCGCTTGAGGCCAAAAGCGTCGCAATCTCGCTGTTCTTGCTGGGGATTGCGGTGGCGTTCTACGCAAACCAGGCCGCGTTCGGGGTTGCGGTGGCGTTCTCCATACTGCTTTACGTCTATTCCTCCAAGCTTTCGGGGCTCAAGTACTTCGGCAACGCGGTAGTCGCGCTATCCAACGCATTCGTGTTCGTGATGGGCGCAAGCATCTCCGGAAACTACTCGGTGGTCGCAATACTTGCAACCGCGTCGTTCTTTCTTACCTGGGCGCGCGAAATCACCAAGGACCTGGAGGACTACGAGGCCGACAAGGGCAAGAAGTACACTCTCCCGATGCTTGTAGGCAAGAAGGGTGCGGCAAACGCGGCGATACTTTCGACAATGGTTTCCATCGCAATAGCAATTGTCCCCTTCGCATTCGGAATGACCGACTCTATACCGTTCGTCGTGTTCCTTGCCGCTTCCATAGGCGTATTTGTGCGCGCCATGCTCCGGCTTTTGGAAGGAAAGTACACCGAGTCCCAGCGCGGCTACAAGTACGGCATGCTCCTTGCGCTTGCGGCTTTCACAAGCCTGCTTTTGCACTGATTCGTCCCAAGACAAAGCCGTTTATAATTCTGGCTCGCAAAAATATCCTTACAACCGAAGCGATTACGATGTCAAAGAAATCAGTTGACGCGCTGTTTGACGCGCTTTACGCGCTGACGGACGTGCGCATGGTGTTCCGCAAGACCGCGCCCAAGCATGAGCTTTCCAAGGACGAAAAGCACGAGGCCAAGGCGGCGCTTAATGCCGCAAGAAAAGCAATCGAGGCAATCGAAAAGGACCTTGACCTTTGAACCTGCTATGACTAGGTGAATTTGACCTTATTCCCATCCCCCTTTCCCCAACAAAACCCGGCTACGTATGCGAAGGCCTTGAGACTCGAGCACGCGACGAGCTTTACATAAACATCCAGCCCATACAGGCAGCAGGAAAGCTCACAGCTGACGCGATGAAGGCAATGATTTCCTACGGCGACGGATATTCCGTGTGCGACTTCTGCCTCAAGCCCTTCCGGCTTGACAAAATCAAGAAGCCCAGCCTTGAGGAGTTCCACGTTGACTTGGCGAAGTTCGTCGGGATGGACGTTGCGCGGACAGTTCCCGGTGCAAGGCGCGGCTTCCAGGCAGTGGTCTCTTCCTTTGTTGGAAAAGGCGACTCCGTGGTTTTGCAGGCAGTTGGGCACTACACCGAGTTCCTTGCAGTCGAGCAGGTGGGTGGCATTCCCCGCGAAGTCCCGGTAGACTCTCGCGGCATCATAACCGGCGAGGCAGTTGCGCAGACCATCGAGGCTGCGAAGAAAAAGGACGGCAAGCTTCCCAAGCTCGTCATATTCGACCATTTTGATTACACTTACGCAAACGAGCACGACATCAAGGGCGCGGTGAAGGCGGCAAAGGAATACGACATTCCCGTTCTCTACAATGGCGCCTACACCGTCGGAGTCAAGCCCGTTGACGGCAAGGCCCTTGGAGTGGACTTCGTGGTTGGCTCAGGTCACAAGAGCATGGCAAGCCCCGCGCCAAGCGGAGTGCTTGCAACCACCAACGAGGGAGCGGAGAAAGTGTTCCGCACAACAAAAATCACCGGAGACGTTTCAGGACGCAAGTTCGGGGTAAAGGAAGTCGAGATGCTTGGCTGCACCCTGATGGGCGCAAACATCGTTGCGATGATGGCAAGCCTGCCGCACCTGAAGGAACGCATCAAGCACTGGGACGCCGAGGTCAAGAATTCCAATTACTTTGTCAACGAGTTCCTTAGGGTTGACGGCAACAAGATTGTCAGCGAGTGCCCGCGAAAGCACTGCCTTACCAAGGTCGACTGCACCGAAAGCTACGACAAAGTTGCACAGAAGCACAAGGACCACGGTTACTTCTTCACCCACGAGCTTGATTCGAGGGGAATCACCGGCATCTTCCCCGGCTCGTCGCGCTCGTTCAAGATGAGCACCTACGGCCTTACCGACTCGCAGGTCAGGTACCTTGCCGAGTCGTTCATCGACATTGCAAAGAAGCACGGGCTTGAGGTCCACTAAAAATATCTACGGTTGTGTTGCATTCATGAAACTTGACGTAAAAAAAATCCGCGAACTTTCCGAAAAGGACTTCGAGAAGGCGTGGATTGAGACTGCTGATTTGCTGCCCAAGAAGGGCGAGATCAGCCTGCGCAAGAAGCGCGGCGAGCCCAGCGTGATGCGCGACATGGCGCAGAAAATCCGCGAAGCGTTGCTTTCTATGGGCTTTGACGAGATGGAGAACCGCCACGTGCTTGACGAGGCGGACGTCTACAAGCAGTACGGCCCCGAATCGCCGGTAATCCTTGACCGCTGTTTTTACTTGGCCGCGCTTCCGCGTCCTGAGCTTGGCATAAGCAAGGAAAAGGAAGCTATAATCCAGAAAATTGACTCCACGTTCACAAATGAAAAGAAGGAAAAACTCGCCGAAATCCTCCGGCGCTACAAGTCAGGCGACCTGGAAGGCGACGACTTTGTCGATGCCCTCGTCCAAGGACTTGGGTGGAAAGAGGAGCAGGCAACAGCAGTGATGGACAAGGCGTTCCCCGAACTGCGCAAGATTCGACCGGTTCCCAACAACATGGTCCTGCGCTCGCACATGACTGCGGTGTGGTTTGAGACCCTTGCCGGGTTGCAGGACAAGCGCGAGCACCCGATTGCACTTTTTTCCATTGGCCCACGCTTCCGAAACGAACAGAAGGAGGACGCAAGCCACCTGCGCGTTCACCACGGCGCGTCCATCGTCATAATGGGCGAGGACGTCACAGTCGAAGCAGGAAACAAGATTGCAGGAAAGGTCTTTGAGAAACTCGGTTATTCAAAGCCTGAGTTCGAGCTCAAGCCCGCAACCTCCAAGTATTACGCGCCAAAGAGCGAGTACGAAGTCTACGTCGACTGGAAGGGAAAGCGCCTCGAAGTCGCCGACTCCGGAATGTACTCGCCAGTTGCGCTTGCAAACTACGGAATCAAGTATCCTGTTTACAACATCGGCTTCGGGCTTGAGCGGATGGCGATGATACAATACGCCTACGGCGACATCCGCGAGCTGGTCTATCCGCAATTTTTCACCAAGCTCGAACTTTCCGACGCGCAGATTGCAGCGTCAATACGCATCGCAGTGCAGCCCAAGACCGAAGAGGGAAAGAACCTGGCTGACCTGCTTTACCACAAGACTCTGAAGGAAAAGGACAAGGACACGCCCTACACTTTCACCGCGTTCAAAGGAAGGCTCAACAAGAAATCCATCACGCTTGACGTGTTCAAGGACGAGGCAGGAAAGAAGCTCCTTGGGCCAGCTGGCTTGAACAAAATCTATGCTTATGATAGCGGCATCGTCGCCTACACTCCGGAAAAACTTGACGAGGCAGTGCGCGAAAATGGCGTGGACTCGGGGCTTGATTTTCTCAAGGCAATGTGTGCCTACATCGCGGCACGGGCCGAGGATGCAGTCGCAAGCGACGAGAAGGAGTTCGAGCACGTCTTCGGCATGGCCAAGGCGCCAAGCGACGTCAACATTGCAATACCCGAGCACGTGAACCGCTTCGTGACTTCCAAGAACAGGAAGCTTGACTTCCGCGGCCCGATATTCTTCGGCGTAAGGTTCAAGCTCGCCTGATTATTTGCGGCTAATAATAAGTTTGGCCGGTTTTCTGGCCTTGAACTTGTGCGAGTGCCTCGAGGTCTTCGGAGAGAATAGTTTTCCAGTCAAGCCGCGCCTGATGACCTCTTCCTTGGTGACCACTTTTCCTTTCTTCCAGCTTCCCACGCTCACGTCCTTGCCGAAGTAGTCTACAAGGATTACCGGTGCCTTGTCCACCTTGAGTTTCTGGAGCGTGGCAAGCCTGTGGTGGCCGTCGAGCACTACAAGCGTTTTTTTGTCAACCAGAAGCGGGTAAACCGCGCCGGCCTTGGCTACCTCTGCGTGAATCTTCTTCAGGTTCTTGCTGTCGGTGCGTTCGTGCGGCTTGAGCAGGGAGACTTTGACGCGGGCTTTTTTCATGCTAGTCGGAATAATTTCAGAACCCGCAAGAATAAGCCTTTTGCCTGCGGCCGGACTTTTTTCCCAGCTTTCCTTGGGCCCTGCGGCTGTGCAAAAAGCCGCATTCGTTTTCAATGCCTTTTCTTTTGAAACAATCCGCCTGTTTTCCAAGAACTTGGCATTGCTTCTTTTCCGGAGCTTTTCCTGCAAGCGGGAGAACTCAAACTCAAGCTGGCCTTTTGTAACTGCGATTTTTTGCCTGTGCTTTGGCCTTGGAAGCGCCTTTGGCCGGTAGCCTCGCGCCATCATCTCCATTGCGATTTCTTGCAGGAACGACACTATTGCCCCTTTCGGGTCTCTTGTTTTCTTGAAACGCTCAAGCTGCGGGTGCTTGGAATAGGCTCCGACAAACCCCTTCCTTGCAACCGAGAGCGCAAGCAGCCCCTCCCTCCAGCACGCAAGCAAGCCCTGGCGGTCCAAGTACTTCGGGTGAATCGACCACAGCCTCATAGGAAAAGCAGGAACGCCAGCGATAAAACCCTTGGCTGAATGGAATATTGTTATGCAAAACCGGCGCGGGCACTGGAACCCCCTGCAGTCCATCCACTCCCACGAGGCCAGGGAAGACGCCAAAGAAAAAAGCAGGCAAAAAATCCTGGTCTTTGGCAACCCACTTGTTCCCCAGGACTCGCTTGCCCTGCGCATACTTCCCAAACTTCGCAAAAAGTTCCCCCAAGTCGAGTTCATCGAGCTTGACGGAATCGACGACCTTTACGAGTATGGCAGGAACTTGGTACTTCTTGATGTTGCTGCCGGAATCCGAAAGGTCTCAATAGTGGACGACCTTGACGACTTGGAGCTTCCGCGAGTTGTCTCGATGCACGACTTCGACCTAGCTTGGAACCTCAAGATACTGCTCAAGGCTGGGATGATTGACTCGGTAAAGATTGTCGCAATACCTCAGGACATGGACGAAAAGAGGGCGCTGGAGCAGGCAGCAGGAAAAATAACCCTTCTGGCCAAATAATATTTAATTCAACAGGAAGGCGTTTTGACAGTATGGAAAAAATACCCGCAAACCGGATGAGCCGCGAGCAAATACGCCAAAAGCTCGGATTGAAAGGCGACCGCGACCCCGCCCTTTCAGTTGGCTTGATTGCGAACATGCACGCGCTCGTCCGCGACCACGGCCAGTCCCACGTCGCGGTTGGCCGCAGCATCGGGCTCAACGAAAAGGAGTCCAACAAGTACCTTTCCTACCCGCACCTTAAGACGTTCTCAAAGGACAAGTTCGGGAAGGTCCGGATGTTCTTTTCGCGCAGCGATGAGGCTTTGGCAACAGTAAGGAAGCTTTTCGAAAAGCACGCGCAGGACTCCAACGCGGTCGCTTTCGACTTGGGCCTTGACAACGAAACCGTTAAACGACTGCTTGGACGGGCAAAGCCGATACGCGGTCTGGAACACGGCGATGGATTCAAGGTCAATATCGCAGGGACTGAATACAAGCTGCATGACCTGATGTTTCCGCCAAAGTCGAAGAAGTAGATTTAATCCGTTTCTAAACTCCAAGCAGCTGTTTCTTTTTAGCCTCGAATTCTTCTTTTGTAATTATTCCTTTCTTTTTCAATTCCGCAAGCTTCTCAATCTCGTCAAAGCCGTTTTTTGAAGAAGCAGGCGGTTTATCATATATATTCTTGTCAAGTATTTCTTTTGCCTTCTCGAAATTCGGCGCCTGCTGTTTTGTGAACATTATCGTGTTCTCGTCCTTTGTTGCTGCGAACACTCCGCCCTTGGATTCGTTTCCTCCAGGTAAACTGAATTGTATGTATCCGTTGATTATCGTTCCTGCTTGTTTAAATTGTATTGATGTTATTTTGGAGATTGGCACTTCCTTGTCTCCTTTCATCCCATGGTTAAGGAAAGCAAGGACGCCCTTGCGTCTTATAACGATTTTTTCATCGTAGACGTCTAATGCGCCTCCTTGCCCTTGAGCTTGTAGGAGTAGTGCCATCTTTTTCCCCTCATCCTATCTTGTACTTGATGTATTTCGGCGTCTTGTCGAGTATCGCGTTGGTGTATTCGAAATAGACGTCGAATTCCTTTGCTCCTTCAGGTACCTTTATGGCGACCCATCCCGATGTTTGTGTTCCGGGTGTAAGTTTCTTCAGGATGTCAAGTGTTTTGTCATACTCCGTGCCAAGGCCAATCGCGTATGTCTTATCGTATTTTTCAGAACTTGCATCAAGGGCGTAAACGTCGGGTGCGAAGTATTCCGACCGGTCGCCAGTATTCTTTATTCTGAAGAATGCCATCAAGTAGTTGCCGCCGTAAGTTGAGCTCTCAAAAGCGGTCTTTTCGAGCGTGACTTGGTACTTTGACGAAAGGTAGGAAATCTCGTATGCCGTTCCGACTTGCCCATTTTCAACGTTTGTTGTTCCGGCAGAAGGAGACGCGGTCGCGCTTACACTTCCCGTGCGGCCGTAGTCCGTTTGCGATGTTCCACTTGTTCCAGTTTCCTTTACTGAACCACTGGTGCAGCCTGCAAGGAGCACGCCCGCCAGAATCAACAGCCCGAATATTCCAAACATTCTCCTAAAGTCATCCATCCCAAACCCTCCAAACAACGTATTTCTCGTATGGAAACGGGGAATTATAACTCTTGTTATTTTGGTAACTCGAATGGTAATACTTCGCTATATGTCCGGTAATTCCCTTAGGTTACGTGAACAACGCAGCCGTCCTGTCATTCATATTGCGGGCAAGAAACCGGCTTAGCGTCCTGAATGCGCTTATTCTCGGCCGGATGTTTTCCACCCAGATTGAGCAGCAGACCGGAATGTACAAGTCCCACGTAAGTCGGGCCCTAAGCGAACTTTGCGAGAAAAAGCTGATAACCTGCATAAACCCGCAGGACCGAAGTTACAAGTTCTACAAGCTGACTCCTTACGGTAAGCGGATTACTCTTGAAGCCAACAAGCTGTTGGCAATGAAGGTTAAGAAAAAATCAAAGGCGTCTACTTCTTCCACTTGACTTTCAAGAAGTGCGTGGCACAGCTCATGCACGGGTCGTAGGCGCGAATCAGCTTCTCCATCTCGTGCACGATGTAGTCCTTGTCCTTTCCGGCGTCAACCTGCTCCTGCACCATTTCGGCAAGGTCCTTTTCCATCCTCACCTGGTTCTGTCCAGTCGGGATAGCAACTGCCATGCTCTGCACCTTTCCTTCCTTGATGGCCACGTTGTAGTAGAGGACCCCGCGCGGAGCCTCGACAACGGCAAAGCCGGTGCCGTCCTTTCTTGTAGGCTGGACCGGGGCCTCCGGCTTGAAATCAGTGGACTCCAAAACGTCAATTGACTGGTTGATTGAGTCAATTGTCTCAATGGCTTGGGCGAGGTTGTTGTCGTAGACGTTGCTTGACGGGAAGCGAGAAAGCTGCTTTGCGCAGTCCTTCTGCGTCTGTTTGTGCAAGTATTTCTTTCCCAGGTTAAGCCGCGACATCGAGCCGACCATGTAGTCCTTGCCCTGCAAGAGGAACGCCGAAGCGGTCGAGTAGTCCTTCCAGATGCGCTCGGCGTACTTGTCAAAGTCCTTCTCCTCAATCTTAAGGCCGCTTGAGGAAACCAGGTCGCCTGAAAGGTAATCGAAGTTAGGGCCGACCATTGCAACGTAATTGGTGTCGTGCTCGAACTTCCACGGGCAATCATAGAAAACATCCAGCAGCTCAAGCGAGTGCTCGCGCGCGTGCTCCAAGTCGTGGATAATATTCGGGTATTTAGCCCGGTCGGGAATCTGCGTAAACCCTCCAAGCACGGGCCAGGGCGCGTGGATTGAGCGCCCGGCTACCATCTTGGAAAGGTTGTTGCCAGCAGCCTTGATTTCAAGCGCTGTTGCGATGATTTTCTTTTCCTCAATTGAGGTGAAGTCGAAAACCGAGCCCTTGTCGAACATGTCCGGAAGGACGAAGAAGTAAAGGTGAAGCGGGTGGTCGCGAATCAGGTGCGCCCAGATTGAAAGACGGCGCTGCTTCATTGTCTGCTCGGATGGCACCAAGCCAACCGCGTCCTCGATTGACTTTGTGCAGCCGAAGATGTGCGACATCGAGCAAGTTCCGCAGATGCGAGACACAAGCTGGGCGATTGCCTGCATCGGCCTTCCGCGAACCGCCTGCGTGTAGAACCTCTTGGCTTCGGGAATCTTGAGCTTGGCGTACTCGACCTTGCCGCGAGTCACCTTGACTTCCATGTCCATATGGCCTTCGACCTTGCTCAAGCCTTCAATCCCAAGCTCAAGGTTTTCAGAGTCGTGTCCGCCGTGCATCTACAAGTCACCGTACATTTTGATTATTGCAGTCAAAGCCTCGAGGAACTTGGTCTCGTCCATCGGGCAGCCCGAAACTTCCATATCCACCTTCACGATGTCCTTGAGTGGGTGGACCTTGTCAAGCATATTGAACTTGTCCTTGATGAACCTTATTTCGTGGATTGTGCTCTCGTCGAAGTTGTTGCGGGACGCCGAGGGCATTCCCGTGCAGGCGCACGAGCCAATTGCAACCAGTGTCTTGCTCAGGCCGCGGATTTTCTGCAGGGTCTCTTCCTGTTCCTTGTTCGCAATCGCGCCTTCCACGAAAGCGACATCCATTTCCTCCCACTTGTTGACGTTCTGGAGCACCTTGGCGTGGATTATGTCAAACTTTTCCTGCACCATAAAAAAGTGGTCGTTTAGAATCTCGGCAAACAGGACCGTGTTGTCTTCGCAGCAGGAGAACGAGAACCATCCCAAGCGGATTTTTCTTGCCATATTGAGTGTGGAAGCGACAAAAGGATTTAAAGTTACCTTTCGAAAAGTCAATCAGGGCATTTGGGTTTGTGGCGGTCAGTGTTCCAAGGGGGCTGTTTCTTATGTCAATCGAGATTTCGGAAAGGAAAGGCATTGCGCTTGCGCTTGCCGCGGCGTTAATCAGCGGCCTGTCCGTGTTCATCAACTCAGTTGGCGTTGCAGGCCAGGACCCGTTTGCTTATACTATTCTAAAGAACGCCTTTGCAGGAGTCCTCTTTGCAGCTGCACTGCGGTTGCTTGGAAACTACAAGGACGTCCTTTCCCTTACCCGCAGTCAGCTTTCCAAGCTCTCCCTAATCACCATAGTCGGTGGCAGCGTTCCTTTCCTGATGTTCTTCTACGGCCTCTCCATACTCGGAGGCGCTGCTGGCTCATTCATCTACCGTTTCCTCTTTGTCTTCGCCGCAATATTTGCAGGAGTCGCGCTCAAGGAAAGGCTTGACTACAAGTTTGCCGCAGGTGCAGGCCTTGCAATCATCGGCAACTTCATCCTCCTTGGCTCAGGCAAGCTTTCTTTTGGACTGGGCGAGGCCCTTGTGCTTGGAGCAACTGTGCTCTGGGCAGTTGAGTGGACCCTTACAAAGAAGTTCCTTGCCGAGATTCCCGGACGTGTGATTGCAACAAGCAGGATGCTTGCCGGAGCGGTTGCGATGGTGGCGATTCTGGTTGCAGTTGGAAAAACAGACTCGGTTTCCGCAATGTTGTCCTTTACTCCATCCGCACTGATGTGGGGTGTGGCAGTAGGTACTCTCCTCTTCCTCTACCTGACTGCGTGGTATTCCGCCCTTTCAAGGATTTCAGTTACCAAGGCAACGGCGATACTTGCACTTGCAGGCCCTGTGACGACAATTCTTGGGATTGCATTCGCAGGCTCAACCGTTGCGGTCACTTTCAACACCGCCTTCGGGATGGTCCTTCTTTCCGCTGGCGCGCTTTTGATAGCGGGTTACTCCGAAGTCCTTGCGGCTGCGGCTGAGTACGCGCCCAAGTCCCTCCAGCTGCTTCTAACGCCCTCCAAGGCAGTTGCAAAATGGAAGGAATAGAGCTCTGCGCCCGCTTCGGCCTCGCGCCAAACCTTCGTGGCTACTGCGGAGACCCGAAGTTCCAAAGTCCATTCTCGAAATACTTGGAACGTCCCTCCAAGGAGAATACCGCCCGGCTGCGGAAGGAACTCGGAAAGTTCGGCACCCAGAAAGCGTATCTGGAAACAATAGCTGACGCAAACGGAATCGACGACATCTATGATTACGAAGTCGCCGAAGCCTTTTGGATTGGGAACAAATTGCTTGATTGTGTTACCCGTGCCGATGTCATCGAGTTGTTTGAAAAAAAGTGGGTCGCAAGAAAATTTGTTTCCAAAAAGCGTGCGCAGGAAATAATCTCCAGCCTTCCCAAGATTATCCCACCGCTCCAGCACACCTTTCACCCCTACATCGCGGGTTTTGTTTCGCAGAAGGCCCAAAAGAACGCAAGGAACAAGGATTTGTGCAGGCCAAGCTGGGCGAAAGTAGTTGACCTGGATTTGGAAAAGGAAAAAATTACTGTCAAGCGCCAGCCCGTGGTCTATTCGGGTGGAAAATTCGTGCTTGGTAAAGAAAAAATCGAGAAGATGCCTTTCAAGGTCGGAAAAATTCCTTTGGTTGACGCGGATGCAGAACTTGTCGCCTGCCATTGGGGAGTTGCAGTCGTTAGTTTGTCCGCCGGCGAAGTAAAAAAGATGCAGCGCTATTCGCGTGAAGTCCTTGCGTCTCTTTAGTGGTTTATCCGTTCCGCAGCATTCAGGCAGTACCATTCCGTGCCGTTCTTTTCGCGCTGGGTCAACGAAACCAGCCGGTGCTTCATAGTCACGAACATCCAGTCGGACAGAGCGCGGTTGATGGATTCCTCGTGGTTTGCTCCCGCATTGGCTTTGTGGAGCTCGGCGATTTTCTGCAGGTTTGTCTTGTGAAGCGGTATTGCAACTGCGGTCTTTTCGTGGATTTTCAGGTCAGTAAGCCCGAGGTTGCCCAGTTTTTCCTTGAGTGTCCGCACCTTGTCCTCGGCACTCATCCGGTCGTACGTTTCGAAAGGCACGCGCTTCCTGTCCGCAATCTGGCCGATTTTCCTTCTTGGTGCCATATCCATCAGCTATTTCTTCATCGGGATTACGTTGAACCCCTTCGGCCCGATGGTTATGCTCACCAGGTTGCGGTGTTTTTCGGTTATGAATTCCGAAACCAGCGTCTCTATGGTCTCGTATGGCGACCGGGTGCCGCGGGCCTTTGCAAGCGCGTCCAGCTTTTCGTTGTTTTCCTTGTCCAGCGGGACGAATACGTATGCGTCCTCCTTCACAGCTGCCACCAGGCCGGATAGTGCGTTGTAAACCAACGTGAGTTTTTCCTGCTCGGAAAGCCTGTGGAACACTTCCGGCGTTATGCGTGTTTTTTTTGGATGTTCGGTCATCGTGAATCTACTTCGTGTTAGGGTTCCTTATCGTGAACCCGGCTCCCTGCACCGTCTCGCGGAAGTCAATGACTGAGCCCTTCACTTCCGGCTCAAGCGCCTTGGAGACCATGATGCGTATTCCCCTGCAGTCGAATTCCAGGTCGTCCTTTCCTGCGGTCTTTTCGAAATCCATCTCGAAACGCCCCGCGGGCCCGCCTTCCGGCTTGATTATGCGCAGCCCGAACCCGGTCTTGCCGTCGGCGTCCATGATTTTTGCAAACTGCAACCCCGCAGCCTCGGTAATCTTCACCGGCGAGTCGGGGCACTTGTCCTGCATCTCCAGCTCGTCCTTTGCAATCGCCTGGTTGATTTCATCAACTAGCGCGCCAATCTCCGACGGCTTCATGCCGTGCGCCTCCGCACCCTGCCGGAGCGTCTCGAACGCCGACGCGTGGCAGCCGACGCAGTGCATCCCCTTGGAGAACATGATTCCTATTGCAATCGGGTACTTGGATGCCAGCTCGCCAATCAAGGTGTCCTTGGTCACGTATTCCTTTACTGCCGGAATCTTTCGCGCATGCACGGGGTTTGCCATAAAATCACTTGCAAAATAGTATATGTCGCTCCTGCAATAATAACCGGCAAGAAAGAACTGGGTTTTCATAATGTCCGCCACCCCTCCCAAAGCAACGTCATTTGCCGGTTCTGCGAACTTATTTTAACCGCCCCGCAGTTACTAAAAGAACCCACATTCAACGGAAATCCGGAGCAGTTCAGAGCATCAAGAGTAGTTTCCTATGCTTGCAGAAATCAGGTTCCACGGCCGTGCAGGCCAGGGGATGGTCACAGCAGCCGAACTCCTAGCCACAGCAGCGGGCGGCGAGGGCAAGTTCTCGCAGGCGTTCCCGGTGTTCGGCTCGGAAAAGCGCGGCCCGCCAGTGATGAGCTTTTGCCGCATCTCCGACTCGCCGATTACAATCTACGACCAGATTACCGAGCCTGACATAGTCATTGTGGCTGACCCCAGCGTGCTTTCAAGTGTCAACGTCGCAGCTGGGCTCAAGAAGGGCGGAATCGTAATCGCCAATTGCAGTTGCACAGCATCTGAGCTTGGCATTCCTGACGCGAAAGTCTATACCGTTGACGGGACCAAGATTGCCCTTGAGCACCTTAAGCGGCCGATATTCAACACCGTCATGCTCGGCGCGTTCATCAAGATTACCGGCATGGTCAAGCTTGAGTCAGTAGAGAAGGCAATTCACGAGGAGTTTGGGCAAAAGGACAAGGCGATTGCGGACAAGAACATCGAGGTAATCCGCGCCTGCTACGAGCTGACAAAAAAAGAGTAGGAAAAGATGGAATCAATTGGAAATGAACGGTTCACGATGATAAAAAAATGAAATTCGCAGTATCAAAACCCGGAACAACCGTCGCAGTCAAGACCGGCGAGTGGCGCTCCCAGAAGCCGGTGGTCGACCTTTCAAAGTGCATCAAGTGCGCCACCTGCCAGAACTACTGCCCCGAAGGATGCATGGGAACGCCCGGACAGGGTCCAGACATTGACTATGATTACTGCAAGGGCTGCGGGCTGTGCGCCCAAGAGTGCCCGGTAAAGTGCATCAAGATGGAGCACGAGATAAAATTGGTTGGAAAAAAGACGGCGTAATGAAAAGAAGCAGAAAAAGCAAAAGCAGTTTTGAAAATTGAACGTGAAGCAAATGGCATTAAGGACGATGAATTATTCCGACGCGATTGCGGAAGCCGCTTCCTACTGCAAAGTGGACGTAGTAGCGTCCTACCCGATCACTCCCAGCACTCCGATTACTCATGCGCTGGACAAAATTTACGTCAACGGCGGCTTCCCCAAGTTCATCGCAGTCGAGGCCGAGTTCTCGGCAATCTCTTCTCTTCTTGGCGCAAGCGCTGCAGGCGCACGCACGTTCTCCGCAACCTGTGGACAGGGCCTGATGCTCATGCACGAGGCGCTCTTCTCAACAGCAGGCATGCGCCTGCCTGTAGTGATGGCAGTTGCAAACCGCGCAATCAGTTCGCCGCTCAACATCTGGGCCGACGAGCAGGACTCGATGTGCCAGCGCGACTCCGGCTGGATACAGTTGTACTGCAAGAACGGCCAGGAAGCGGTTGACACTGTAATCCAGGCGTTCAGGATTGCCGAAAAGACCATGCTTCCTGCGATGGTGTGCCTGGACGGCTTCTACCTGACGCACTCCGTTGGCCAGGTTGACGTTCCGGATAAAGACAAAGTCTCTGCTTTCATTCCTCCTTACAAGAATCCCTACGTCCTTGACCCGCAGAACCCGATGACTGTTGGCGCCTATACCGTGCCCGCAGACTACCAGGACTTCCGCGAGGACCTTTCAACTGACTTGGAAAACGCACAGGACACAATCATCGAGGTCGGCAAGGAGTTCGGGAAAGCTTTCGGCCGCGAGTACGGGCTTGTGGAATACCACAACTGCAAGGACGCCGACCGCGTCATCATCACCCTTGGCTCCGTTTACAACACAATCGAGGCAGTTGCCGACTCCCTTCGCGCAAAAGGGGAGAAAGTCGGCGTCGCTCACCTGCGCTCCTTCCGGCCGTTCCCTGCTGCTGACCTTCGCGCCAACTTGGCAGGAAAGCACGTGCTTGTGGTGGAACGCGACATCTCGCCCGGCGGAATCCCGCCGGTTTATGCAGAAGTCTCCGAAGCGCTGTCCGGCACCGGCTCGACGGTTTCAGTCGCAGCGGGCCTGCTTGGCGGACGCGAGGCAAAAAGGCCGGCTTTCGAATCGTTGTTTGAGCGGATGAAGCAGGGCAAGGTCAAAGGGTGGCTCTGCTCCAAGGACAAGAAGTAGTGGTTTTGATGAGCACGCAATCTGAAATGCATTTGTTTGCGCCCGGGCACGCAGGATGCCCCGGATGCGCTCCCAGCCTTACGCTCCTTACTGTGCTTGACGCGCTTGGAAAGGACATCATCGTAGTCAATGCAACGGGCTGCATGGAAATCAACTCCAGCCAGTACCCCAACAGCGCATGGAGAGTCCCGTACATCCACTCGCTTTTTGAGAACGCGCCAGCAGTTGCAAGCGGAATCTCCGCTGCGCTTCGCGCAAAGGGAAACGACCACACCACAGTAGTCGTGATTGCAGGCGACGGCTCCACATATGACATCGGCTTTGGCGCGCTTTCTGGAATGATGGAGCGCAACGACGACGTGCTCTACATCTGCTACGACAACGAGCTTTACGCAAATACCGGCGTGCAGAAAAGCGGCGCAACTCCATTCGGCGCGAACACCAACACCACCCAGGTAGGCTCGGTGCACAAGGGCAAGGAAGGCGACCGCAAGGCGCTCATCGAGATTGCGGCAGCGCACGGGATTCCGTACGCGGCGCAGTCCAACATCGCATTCATCCACGACGTGCGCGCAAAGGTCAAGAAGGCCCAAAGCATCCGCGGCACTCGAATCGTGAACATCTTCGCGCCCTGCGCGCTCGGCGCGGGATTCGACGGCTCGCAAAGCATCAAGGTCGCCCGTCTTGCGGCGCAGACTAGGATGTGTCCGATGTTTGAAGTCGAGAACGGCGAGTACAAGCTCTCGGTCAACGTCGCTCCGGCGCAAAAGAAGCCCGTGCTGGAATACTTATCATTGCAGAAGCGCTTCAAGCACTTTACCCCAGATGACGTTGCAGCAGCGCAGCGCAAGGCCGACCACTACTGGGACCACCTGATGAAGCTGTGCAACCTTCCTACTGACGCGGAGCTTGCGGCGCAGGAAAAGAAGTAGGCCACTCCAACGCGCCTATAGCAATCTTAATACGCGCCGCCTCATTTTTTTATGCGCGGCCAGGGGGCTTTTGAATACGTCCTGATGCTATCCGGGGTCCTACTCGTAGTAGTCTCCACGGTCTTCATCCTCCAGGGAACGGTATCCGGCGCTGACAACACGCTTGACCAGAACGCAAATTCCATGCGCAGCCTCGTCTTGGTTGACGAGAAAATCCCCGGAGTGTGGCCCGCCTTCGTACCGCCCACACCTGCTGACGGCGCGACAAGCGGCTCGCCTGCAATCTCGGTGCTGATGCGCCAAAAGGACGCGCGCCTCTACAAGTTTTCATTTGCGATGGACGCGAACAGCTACGACTACTACAACTCCTCGCTTTTGCTGATGCTTGGCTTTGACAACATCACTGCGCTTGGTGAGGGTAACTCGTCCGCATTCGACTCGTCCACCTCCGCGTACCCTGTTGCTCTCAACGGCCCCGTGTATTCCGGCGACGCAAAGTATGGCAAGTCCCTGCGCCTTGACGGTTCAGACGACTACGCCGAAATCGACCCGTACTCCTCGCCCAACCTCGTGCCCAACCCGTCGTTTGAGGACGGAGTCCCGATGCCTTCGAACTGGTCCTGCAGCGCCAATACGTTCAACTCCTCCGACAGCCGCTCCGGTGCTCGGTCGGTGCGACTTAACGGCAGCAGCACCAATTGCAACAGCGCAAGCTTCCCGGTGGAATCTAACGCGTTCTACAAGATAAGCTACTGGGCAAAGCGGCCCTCCTCGACGACTACAAGCTTTCTCATCACCGACTTCCAGGGCTTCAACGGCTGGGCGCGCGGCTCGGAGGGAAGCATTGGCATGGCTACGCAGTTCCCGGCAAACGAGTGGGCCAAGAAAGAATATTTGGTGCGCACGTTCAACGCCACGCAGGCAAGCGTCAACCTGATAAACTACGGCATGAACGGCCCGATTTACGTCGACGACATCAACGTCCAGAAGGTGGTGCCTTCCTACCGCACGGTCGGAGGCGCGCAGCTTGACTGGTCCGAGCGCATCGTCTTGGGCAATTACACCCAGTCGTTCAACTTCGGCTTCCAGCAGCAGGCTATACGCAACGCCGTGGGCTTTTCGTTTCTCCACGCGAACAGGATAAACACCGGCTCCGGAGGCGTGACCGAGTTTGAGTATTACGCCGGCTCCTACGCCCAGCTTGGCGGCAGGCTCACGCTGAACTGCAACTACCGCGCAACCGGCACAACCGGGAACATGACTGTCGAGGTGCGGAATTCCACAAGCAGCTGGGAATCCATTGGCATAATGAGTGCGGTGGGGACCTACAACTTCGGCGTCCCCGCAAAATACTTCCCCGCGTCCGGGCCGATAAACGTGCGCATGCGCGCAGGCCCGGACACTTCCATGCAGGTCTCGTCGTGGGCGTACACGAGCCAGCTGAACAACAGCCCACCGGACGCATACGGCTACACCAAGATGTCGCCGCTCGACCCGTCGGACGCGTTCTCGTTCGAGGCTTGGGTGAAGCCTCAAAGCTGCACCTCAGGATACGTGCTGAGCAAGGCGCTGCGCGACACCGTCGGCCAGTACCGCGTCTACTGCAGCTCCGGAAGCATCGTGTTTGCAATGATGGACCGCGACTTCAACTGGCGAAGCCTCTCCACCCCGATAAGCAACGGCGCGTGGCAGCACGTAATAGGCACGTGGAACGGCACGAACGTCGTGCTCTACCTCAACGGCCAGCAAAAGTCAAGCGGGGTCTTAAAGAGCGTGGCAAGCTGGCCCTCAAGCATCGAAATCGGCGCGTCCGAGGCAGCGGAGCACTTCAACGGGTTCATCGACGACGTGCGCGTCTGGGACCGCGCGCTTTCTTCAGGCGAGGTCTCGGCTCACTACGTGTCCAGCCTGCGCCTCATTCAGGACGGCTACTGGCAGTTCGACTATACAAACAGCAGCATCGGCCCCGGCGGCCACACCTACGGCTACGTGTCCGTGGATTCATCGGCAAACACGCGCACCGCAAGCAGGACTGTAAACGGCTGAATCTTGAAGAATGAAATCGGCAGGTAGGTCCGCCTGCCCCGGTGGCCTTCTAGGCCGCTTGCAAAGTGCCGGACAGTGCAGGGCCCATCATTGTGTATGCCGCGCCTGCAAAGACTACGAGTAAAAGCACCAGCAGTATTGCAAGGATTATTCCGGGCAAAACCAGCGCAAGCACCGCCCTGCCTGTGCTAAGCCCGTGGACGAGCTTGAAAATCTTCACCTGCAGGTAGACCGAGTAGAACAGGATTCCGAACAGCGCAAGCATTCCCGCTATGTTGACAACCGGCACTTTCGAAAACAGCGTCAACAGGATGCTTACGAACCCTATTGGCACCGCTGCCACCGCAGTAAGGTATGCCTGTTCCCGAAACGCGCCGTTTCCTCCTAGGAGCTTAGCAAAAAGGTAGACTATCCCGCTTGAGACGAGGAACATTGTGGGCGAGAATACAAGCCCGAACACGGCAAGCCCCAAAGCCATCGAAAGGTCGGTGTTGACAAGCCCGAGCGTCGCATAAGAAATCACGCCCAAAAGCGCGACCCACAACAGCGCAACCTTCGTGCTCGCCTTGGCCTTCTGCTCCGCAAACACGCGGTCCGGCTCCTGCAATACTGATTTCCACGCCTCAATTTCCCACATTTTCGCCAACCCCCCACGATTAATGAGCTTAATTTGGCCTCCCTTTAAAGCGCTCACATAAGCAAGGGCGTCCTCTGTCCGTAGCGTCATTTCACGACGTCAACGACCACGATTTCGGGCGTTGAGAGGAACCGCACGTGGTTTGCGAGGCCCGAAGTCACGTAGATGCGCTTGCCTTCGACTACGTGCTCCCCATATCGGTAGGTGCCGCACCCGCTACAAACCAGGAAATTGAGGACGTTTTCCGTGATGACTGGCAGGTTTATTCCCCCGCCGTGCGTGTGGCCGAGGAGTGTGATGGAGGAGTTGCCCGAAAAGCGCAGGTTCTCAAGGGAATGCACGAGCGCAATGTCGCACCCGGACACTTCCACAGGCCGCCGGTCGTCAACGCCACAAACGGTCACCCCGTTCACAACCGCCCTTTCATTTTCAAGGAAAGTGGCGTCCATCGCAGGCAAACCCCAGTCGTGGTTGCCAGTAACGGCGTATGCCGGCGCAATCTGCGAGAGGTTGGAAAAAAACGCGGAGTTTTCCGCTGCAGATTCGGGTGTATCAGAAAACATCAACACTCCCCGCACGTCGCCGCCAAAGATTATCGCGTCCGGGTTTTGTTGCCTGATTTTCTCAAACACCGCAGGGTTGAAGCTTGGAACGTGCGCGTCCGAGATGAACACGAAGTGGCCGGTCGCGTTTCCGTTTACCACCAGGTGGCGGACTTCAAGGCCGTTCGGTTCGACAAGGAACGCGTAACACAGGACCAAAAGCCCGAAGGCCGAAAGCAGGGCCGCGACCGAATAAGTTGCCCTTGAAATCCCGAACAGGGTCTTGCTCTTTTTCGCAAGCTGGATGCAAAAAAGCAACAGGAAAATCGAGCACGCGGCAAACGCCGCAACCTCGACAACATCAAAGAGTGTGGATGTCAACGGGAATCCCTTCAACTATTGTTTCGTAGTGTTGGCGTGCCGGGCTTTTGCAACAGCCGCGGCTCCGACGGTTCCGGGAAACTCCAGCTTGTGCCGCACGACTTTAGTCTTCCGGGCAAGGCCAAAGCAGTTTGATTCGATTGCCTTTTTGATTTGCGGAAGCATCTGAGGCAGGGCGTTTGAAAGCGAGCCGCCCACCACAATCATTTCAGGGTCAAGCACGTTGATGATGTTTGCAAGCCCGATGCCGGCGTAGCGTGCCGCCCTTTCGGCAATTTCCCTGTCTTTTTTGTTGCCTTGTTTTGCATTGTCAAAAACAACTCGCGCATCGGTCCCCTGCGCCATTGCTGCAATCGCCCTTCCGGACGCGAAGCTTTCAAGCTCGCCTGAATTCCGGAAGCCTGCAGCGCCGCTCTTTTCGGAAATTATCGTGTGCCCGACCTCGCCTGCAGAGCCGTGGCCGCCCCGATAAATTTTCCCGTCGATGGCCAGCGCACTCCCAAAGCCGGTGCCCATGATTACTCCGACGACGTTGCGCTTTCCAATGGCCGCGCCGTACTCCATCTCCGCAAGAAGGAAGCACTTGGCGTCGTTGTCAACGGTGCAGGGCAGGCGGGTTGCCTTGGAGACGATGCGTGCAAGGGGCACGCCCTTCCACCCGGGAAGGTTCGCAGCCTCGATTATCCTTCCGGAAGAATCAACCGGCCCGGGGAACCCGATGCCTATCGCAACCGTATTTTTGTCAGCGAGGCTTTTTGCCAACTCGACGATTTTTGCAACCGCCTCGTCCTTTTCCTTCGGAGTTTCGGCTAGAGCCTGCCTCAAGATTTTCCCAGAAGAACCGACCGCTGCAGCGTGAATCTTGGTGCCGCCAACGTCGATGCCAATCTTGTTGGGTGTTGCTGCCATAGGATTTGGTTACTCTTTCCCGCCTAAAAAACACCATCGAATGCGAAAAAACCATATTCACCGGAAAGGCAGCCCTGCAACGGTTAAATGCGCATTTTTCCCAAACAATGGACGCAGGTGGTTTTGAAATGGACGAAGTCACAACAGTAAAGCTCAAGCCCCAGTTCGTGCTGGGGACAAAGAAGGCCGGAAGCTACAAGGAAATCCCGCAGCTTCTCTGCAAGCTATTTGAGTACGCGCAGGAAAACAAGGTCGACTGCGCAGGCGCGCCGGTTTTTGTCTGCCACGAGATTTCCATAGAGGAAGTCTGCGAGGCCGAGAAGAGCAAGTCCGCGCAGCTTGAAGTGTGCTTGCCTCTTGCAAAGAAGGTTGCAGGCTCAAAGGACTTCCCCTGCTACAAGCTTGCGGGAGGAGAGTTTGCAAAAATCCTGCACAAGGGCCCCTACGAGGACTGCGGCCCGGCATACCAGAAGCTCTACGCGCAGATTGCAGCGCAGGGAAAGAAAGTGACCGGCCCGGTGCGCGAAGTATACCTGAACGACCCTCGCGAAGTAAAGAAGGAGGAAATCCTGACCGAGATTTACGCGCCGATTGGGTGAATTTCCTCAGGGCGCTTGCCTTGCCTTGACGTCCTCGGCAAGTTCTGCAAGAAGCAACTGTGCCTTCTCGTTGGCCTGGGCAAGCTCCTCAAGGATTTTTTCAAGTTCGCCGAAAATAGCCTTCACTTTAGCGGCATCCGCCTGCGGCTTTTCCTTGCGCATCACCGCAACCTCGATTGAGGCGCAGATTACCGCAAGCCTCGCATTGGCCGCCTCGGTGCGGAACTTCAATGCTTCGGCTGCAATCGCAAGCTCGAACCACTTCTTTGCAGTGGCCTGGGAAAAGTACTGGTTGGATGAAAAGCTGTTGAGGGACTCGCAGAGCTTCTTTGCCGAGTCCGTGGCGTCCTTTGCAAGCTCTATTGTCGCGCCGTGTTCGGTTGCAAGGTAAGCGGCAATCTTCTGCGCAGCCTTCTCCTCGACATCGTCGCACGCCTTCTTCTCATCAGCCATAAGCAGTCACTACCCTATATTATAATCAGGAAATTCTTTATGGCTTTAGAGGATTATTAACCGAAGCGGGTAAAACTACTTTATGCAAAAGATGCCGCAGTTACGCAAGTTCGCAGTCATTGGCTACGCGCCTACGGGATTCCGCGATTTCCTCAAGTCCAAGGGCCTTATGCAGGTCACAAGGAACCCGGACGCCGTGATTTCCTACGGAGGAGACGGCACCACTCTCAAGACCGAGCACATCTACCCCGGAGTGCCGAAGATTTGCGTGCGCGACTGGGACGAGTGCCCGGCTTGCGGAGCGCTTGCAAAGAACATCGACATACCCCGCCGCAGCGGAGTCCAGCTTTGCGCAGACTGCTTTGAGACACTGCTTGACCGGGCAATCGAAGGCGATTACAACCTCATAGAGGAAATCAAGCTCGTCGCGTCCACCAATGCCGGCGGGAAAGTTTTCACAGCAGAGGCGCTCAACGAAGTCCAGCTTCATAACCTCAACCCGATGCAGGCAGTTCGCTTCGACCTTTTCCTCAACGGCAAGGTCTTCCAGAAGGACTGCGTCTCCGACGGCGTAATCGTAAGCACGCCCTACGGTTCAACGGGGTACTATTACTCGGTAAGCGGCGGCAAGACGTTTTCCAAGGGCATCGGCATAATCCAGAACAACCCCAAGTTCAGCCAGCAGCCCTCAATCATCACCAAGGACTTGGACAAGTTCGTTTTGCGCGGGGTTGTCACGCGCACCAAGGGCCTCCTTTTCGTGGACAACCTGCCG
>Ga0074198_1000793_pt1 | contig 27285 bp, 23 predicted proteins | sample EPASupsiteSAE323_FD_64527 | JGI IMG/M metagenome (GOLD analysis project Ga0074198, IMG submission 64527) | Bioremediated contaminated groundwater from EPA Superfund site, New Mexico - Sample SAE3-23 | ecosystem: Environmental > Aquatic > Deep subsurface > Groundwater > Contaminated ...
GATCAAATTTTTGTCGGGTGATCTGATCATGTCAGAAATGACCAAAAAGCAGAGAGAGATAATCAAACTCTTTGGGTGCAGTGCCTAAAAGATGGGAGTTCAGGATTTATGCCTCATAAAAAAAAGCTTTTTCTGGGAACACTTATTATTGTGAGCATCCTTGTTGCAACATCTGTTCATGCTGATGTTAATCTCAATGGCCTGACATATCAATGGGCAAATTGGAACACCGGAGCAGTCTCCAATAATCCGTTGGCATCACCGACTTTCACTCTTGATAAATCTGTAATTCTTACCTATATTGACACTTATCACTGGAATAATGGCAGGGGAGTCAAACCCGGAAAGATTGGACTGATAGATGGCAGTGGGAAACGATATGGCCCATGGCAGGCAGTTGGTCTGGCTGGCCAGGGTGGAACAGTCCCGGATGCCTTGTGGGTAGTCCGGCCTAATGAAAAACTGCCAGCAGGTACATATATTGTGACGGATTCCAGCCCTGAAACCTGGTCGTTTAATTCTAAATCCGGAAACGCAGGATTCGCAGGAATACAGTACAAACCGGTTGATTCAAACGGAGGGACCCAAGAGAAGAATGGGGACTGTGACACGTCAATGACACTGAAAAAGGGAAAGGAATATTCAGGCGGTGATTATGATGAGATTAGCGACACTACAACATGTGAATGTGCCCAGAAATGTGAAGATGACGATAACTGTAAAGCATTTACCTGGATGGAAGGAGGCATGTGCTGGCTAAAAGACGGGATTAACAAGTTAATTGATTATACCGGAGCTGTATCCGGTGCTAAGGGAAAATAGAGTGGATTGGTATTATATACTATCTAAATAAAGGACCAATGATTGCTTATGAGAATTAATGAATTAAACCTGAAAATTTTGCTGATTTCTGTAGCAATGATTATTGTTGCAGGATATTCATGTAGTGCATTCTCAACCGGATCCAGCCCTGGATCCGGTCCTTGTGGTGGAAAATATTGGGGGCCCATGGATCCCAACGGAATTGAAGTTGGTGATGACCTTTTGACCCCTGGAAATTACATTCTGAACTATGCATACCAGAAAAAAACATTAAATCCAGAGAACCAGATGAAAGTGCCCTGGTCTGCCTGGAAGACCGCAGGTCCCTTTACTCTTAAAAAAGAGCGTAAATATATTATTCATTTTGGTGAAAAAGCAACGGATCAACCCACAGATCCATATTTGAAAGATGAACACTTATGGAGTGATTCCCAGGATAGTTATATGAGTAAAATGGCAGGATATGCAGGAGTAAACTCGGCATTGAGCGATTATAGGTTTGTTTTTTGTTGGACATCTGCACCTGGCGGAGGAAGTGTTGATACTGATGATGATGAAGATACCGGGGGGTCTGTAATGAAGAATTGTAATGTTTACCAAAAAGCTGGTTCAACTTTAGACAACCTTCAGTATTGTTGCAGATATTTTGACGGCGTCAGTTTGCAGTATGTTTGTGAATCAAAAAATAGCATACTATTTGAAATATGCCTTAAATGTTCAACAAATGCGAAAAGATCTGAATCGGGAAAAATAATAATGACAGGCTAATTCGATTAAATCGTGTGATTACCTGTCTTTTGTAACAATTATTACAATCTTTTTTCAAAAAAATGTAAATGGAAGGAATTGTAAGGATATGACACTTCCGGACAATACAACCCGGGTGAAAGACCACCAGTACATCGGAGAACTCACAATGTATATCTCTCCGTCACTTCCCGTTCAGGTATTCGTTTGGTCAGGAACAACACCATACCAGGTTCATTTGCAGCAGTATCATACGCGGCCGGCCATTTTATGATCGAAATTTTGTCATCAGAAATATTAGTTCCCATTTTTACAAGGACTGTTTTCAGCAAATCAACTGCATATCCTTTAGGTTTTCCGTTTTCCGAATATGTTGCAGGCTTTGCTTCGTGTGCCAGGTAGTGAGAGATGAGATTATCACTATTGTACACTCGCTCCTGAAATCCAGCCAGGCCGGACCTGGAAAACAACACTTCACTGCAAAAAAGATCCACGAGCAACTTGTTCATTCAGGTTATAAAATCGGTTATTCCACGGTAAAACATCTTGTTAATGAATGGAAAAGATCAGGTGCACTTTATATTCCATCAGTAAAACCCGGAAAAAATAAATGAGTGATAACTTTTTATCCTGATATTACCACTATCCTGATATGGATAAGAATTTTCCAGATATCGGAGACTATCTGATCCAGAAAATATACGAAAAAGGAGTAAGACATGTTTTTGGTGTACCCGGGGATTACATCTTAAATTTTTACTCCAAGTTGGAAAAGAGTCAGCTTCGGATTATCAATACCTGCGATGAACAGGGTGCTGGATTTGCAGCAGATGCATATGCAAGAGTACACGGCCTCGGAGTAGTCTGTGTAACCTACAACGTTGGGGGACTAAAAGTACTGAATCCTGCAGCAGGAGCTTATGCGGAAAAATCGCCCCTGCTCATCATAGCCGGATCACCCGGATGGCAGGAGAGAGAGAAATATCCCCTGCTCCATCACAAGCCAAAAGAGTACGATGACCAGTATAAAATGTTTGAGAGGATTACTGTGGCATCTTCGGATTTTAAGGATCCTGCACTGGCATATACTGAAATTGACAGGGTTTTGGACGAAATATTAAGGCAAAAGAGACCGGGATACCTTGAACTCCCGCGTGATATTGTTGATCTTATTCCAAATGCAGACATTTCATGCGACAGACAGACGATCCCCGGTTATGACAGGCAGATGGCAACTGATGCCGCCGCAAAGATCGTTGCTGCCGTAAATGCTTCAAAACAACCGGTTATCGTGGCAGGAGTCGAGATTGCCCGCAATAATTTGGAAGCCCCGGTACTCGGATTTGCTGAAAAGACCAATATACCCGTTGTTTCCACCATTCTTGGAAAATCTGCTGTTGATGAGAAAAATCCGCATTATCTCGGAGTTTACGCAGGCATTGTCGGGGATGATGAAATAAGGAGATATGTTGAGTCTGCCGACTGTATTATTCTCATCGGGGTCCTGATGACTGATGTTAATCTGGGAGCAAATACTGCCGTTCTGGACCGGGACAAAATGATCATGCTTTCAGAAGAAGATTGCATAATCGGCAGAAGATCATGTAATGTACCGGGCCTTGCCTTGATCCCTGAAATCATCAGGGCAGAATTAACAAAACATGACACGATTTCTGCACCGCTCCCGGTCAGGAATAGAATGCCGGCTTTTTCGCCCGCCAACAAAAAGATCACGACGGCAGGCGTGTTTTTGGCCCTCAATTCATATCTCGACGAAAAGTCGGTCCTTATCACAGAGGTCGGGGATGCTCTCATGATGTCCATAGATATTACAATAAAAAGACCTGGCGGATTTATGAGTCCTGCATACTATTCCTCGCTTGGGTTTGCAGTTCCAGCGGCAATAGGAGTCCAGGCTGCATCTTCTGATTCAAGAGCTGTGGTACTTACAGGGGATGGAGCATTCCAGATGGCAGGAATGGAGATCTCCACTGCCGGCAGGTACGGTATGAATCCCATAATAATAGTCCTGAATAATAGTGGATTCGGGACTGAAAGACCCATGATTGACGGAGCCTTCAATGATGTTGCCACATGGCACTATCATAAAATCCCTGAAATTATTGACAATGGAAGGGGATTTTTGATTAAAACTGAAAATGAATTTGTATCTGCACTTAAGGAGGCCTATCAATCGGATGAACTGTCTGTTCTCGAGGTAATACTTGAATCCGATGATATATCCCCGCAACTTAGAAGATTGTGTCAACACTTTGCCAAAGGCGTAAATAAGATGGCTTAACCTGGATTATTATATGAGAGATGGCCGGATATTTTTCGGCTGCGTTTCCCTCATTAAAATTTTAACGAAAATCTTATTAAGCAGATTATACAACCCTTTCTCATGGGCAGATGCGGACTTTTTCTGGTACTTATTCTGGTTGCAGGTGTAGCCTTATGCGGATGCACATCGAGTTCCAGCTCCAAAAGCAGTGAAAGAACAGCAATAGAGGAGAATAATACCAGTTTGACAACTGAGAATGTTGATCACGAAGCCAAAAATACAACACCGGCAGATGATATGGAAAATATGTCATTTGCAGATGCCATGAAGATCATCCAGGAGCGTATGGACAACCAACCTCCAATTAATATGGCCATCGGTTCTACCACCGACATATACCTTAGGGAGAACCCCACCACGGGATATTCGTGGAATGCCACGGTGACATCAGGACTTGCCATTGTAAATGATTCATACGTCCCGCCGGACAACAGTCTTCTCGGGGCCGGCGGAGAGCATCACTGGACCATTAAGGGAACATCCGAAGGAAACCAGACATTTTCGGCTGTTTACCGGAGACCATGGGAAGAACCGTCTCCAGATGATATTACCTACGTGGAGAAGTTCATAGTTACACCCTGATCTCTTTTTTGTTATTTTTCTCTGAAAAATTTGGATATCAATATTACTCAAGCGTCCGCCTGTAGGTCGAAATGCCGAGTGTAATGGTAAAGGCAGTAAAAATACCCAATGCCAGGAGATCTACACCTATAATATCGAGCCCCTGCCCGCGAAGGATTATGCTGCGAAGGGAATGGACCGCGTAAGCCTCAGGGTTTACAACCGTCAGCCAGCGTAACCAGTCAGGCATGCCCTGGATTGGGTAAAAAGCCCCGCTTGTCATGAAAAGAAGAAGGTTAATAAAAGCCGAACTGGCAGCGTACTCCTGCTGATTTGAAAACCTGGACGCAAATGAGACCATAAGGCTTGTTATTCCGAGACTTGAAACAGCAATGACCAGAAATACCAGGAGATAACTGGAAGGACTCCGGATATCGATCCCTGTCAAAAGAAGGGCAACAAAAAAGATGATTGACCCGGCAAGAAAGGCACGAACCGTCCCGCTTCCTATCATTCCAAGTATGATACTTGAACGTTTCACAGGAGTTACGAGATATCCTTCGATAATTCCCATTTCCCTGTCGCGAATCAGCGCTATCCCGCCGCCCATCATGGTGGTCATGAAAATCGCCATCACAATCACCCCTACTCCAAAGAACTGGATATAATCGATATCACCGTATATCTTCTCGATATGGACGGGGTTTTTTGAACCTGCCATTGCAACTGCAGCACTTAGGGCCGACTCAATCATCCCGGGGATCACGTACTCTGAACTGTCCTCGTAAAGCCTGACCTCCCCGGTTTTGGAAATTTCAGAAGGAATGATGATGACGCCATCGATCTTCCCGTTATTCAATACATTTTTTGCAGTCTGTTCATCAGGGAATACGGTAAGTTCGATAATCCTCGAGGATTTGGAAGAGTTCCAGTACCTTAGCGTATGTTCCACCGAATCAAAAAGGGGGGTATATTCAATATATGGGGTATCCTGGACAATCCCAACTGGTATGTGCGAGATCGTACCTCCCATTGCATTTCCAAATATGACAAGGTACATTATCGGCATGAAAAGGGTCATCAGGATAGCAAAAGGATTACTCAGGAATTTTTTGAAATCACGCCTGAATATGGCTATTGCAGCCCGAAGAATCATCGTCTCCTCCCCGGGTTGCCCGGAGCCGATTCCGCATCAGCCCCGAAATTTCGCCCGGTCAGGGAGATGAATACGTCCTCAAGCGAAGGAGCACGGATTGATATCGAGATCATCCTGACTCCGGCTTCTTCGAACCTGGCCAGCAGATGAGGGAGAATCCGGGTTCCTTCCCTGGTGGAAACCAGAATCCGGTGATTTTTCTGCTCTATTGAGTCTATACCCCGGATCACAGCCAAAGATTTTACAAAAATATCATCATAATCATCCACGCCGATATCAATAATGTCGCCCATTGACAGGGAATGTTTCAGGTTCTCCGGGGTGTCAAGGGAGATCAGAACCCCCTTGTCGACAAAGGCTACACGGTTGCATAGTTTTTCTGCCTCATCCATATAATGGGTAGTCAGGATAATCGTTGTCTCTTCATCATTGAGCTCATTTATCTGGTGCCAGACCTCACGCCTAGACTCGGGATCCAGCCCTATAGTTGGTTCATCCAGAAAAAGAATAAGCGGAGAATGGATAAAAGCACGAACAATCTCGAGTTTTCTTCTCATGCCGCCTGATAAAGTGGATACGGGCATCTGGGCCCGGTCGGTCAGCCCTGCCATTGCAAGAAGCTTGTATATTCTTAAATGTAGTTCTGCTTCAGGAACATCAGTGAGTTTTCCGAAGAATTCAAGGTTGTCGTAAGCTGTCAGTTCAAGATCCAGGGTGCTGTTCTGGGGGCATACGCCTATAATCCTCCGAATCTCTTCAGGGTGTGTTACCACATCAAAGGAATTGACAACTGCCTTTCCTGACGTAGGGCTGATAAGAGTCGTCAGGATCCGGATCAGAGTGCTTTTTCCTGCCCCGTTAGGTCCAAGCAGGCCAAATATCTCTCCTTTCTCAACCCTGAAAGAGATATCATTAACTGCTATTACGTGTTTTTTTCCCGAAAACTCCTTGAAGAGGTGATCGATTATAATAATATCCTCTTTCTCCATCCCTTAAATCCCCTGACCCCGGATAATCGCTTGAGAATCACAGCAACATTTGCTCTTGACATCATCAGTTACCTGTAACTATATCATTGCTCCGGTTCATATCAGGACATGGAAAAAATTATCTTAATCATCAATGATATCGGATTCCGGGGATAGAGATTTGCCCTGATTAAATGGACCGTTCTGTCGGCAACAGGAACAAAAAGTCCAGGACGGATGGTTAACCTGAATGTAACCTTTACTCATCATGATTCCGGGAGGTACGCATTAATCAGCCCGAATGCCATCCATTCTTTTTATTTGATCTGGGGCAGATCAGGGGAATATGCAGAAATTTGGGTTATTTTTTCCATGAATCTTTCCAATCCGTTTTCCAATTTTGGAGTTGCCGGGATGGTTAAATGCCATTAAGGTTCCGCTTACTGCCCCTTCGGCAATTGAAGCAAATCCTGGGTTTGTCACAAAAAGATCAGATGCAGCGTTTGAGTACCTTATCCTCTTAACTGCCGGGATCTTCGATGCACTACAGGTTAATCGTCGGATTGCATCATTTCTGATTAAAAGTTTGAAGAGGCTTATATTCTGGTGAAGATATCAGGTAAGCAGAAACACCGGGGGTACCATTTCATTGATTATCTCCAGGCATTCATTTTTAAGTTACTTTCCGGTTATTCCGACAAGAACCTGCCGGTGCCTGGGACCATCAAACTCGCAAAAGTAAATACCCTGCCAGGTTCCGAGTGCCAATCGGCCATTGATAATTGGCACGGTGAGAGAAAAACCCATAAGTGATGCCTTAATATGGGCATCGGAATTCCCTTCAGCATGTCGGTATTCTCCATTCATGGGAACCAGCCGGGATAGACCGGTGAGGATGTCCCGTGTTACATCCGGGTCAGCATTCTCATTGATGGTTATACCTGCCGTTGTATGTTGCGTAAATACAAAACAGACACCGTTTTGTACACCTGTATTCATAAGTTCCTCTGAAACACGATTGGTAATGTCAATAAGTTGTGTTCTCACATTGCTTTTAATTTCAATAATAGTCCATTTCACAGGATCATCTCACCCGCATTAGTTGTTATTGTAATAATCTAACCTTTCATTATCTTTTCTATGAGGATATATGATTGGTTCCGTCAAAACTTTATGGGCGAATAAGTTACAGGGCAACAGCCTATTTTGATATTAAATAGAGCCTGATATTTAAATTTGAATACCCATGACATTAATCTGTATCACATCTTCACAATTACCAGTATTATAACAGATGATCATAATGAGGATCAGGTATGAATATCAGGATACTGTATGTCCTCAATTTTTTCTGGTACCAATGTGCCGGTAAGATTCAGAGCCGGATCCGCAGTAGCATTACCTGTAATAAGCAACAGGAATAACCCTGTGATAAGAAAAAATATTATTGTATCCATTATTCCATGGTTATACCGAAAACTCCCGGATCTTATTTCGAAGTCTCTCAACCATCTCTATAATCATCGAAGATGCACTCGCGATCTCTTCAGTTGCGGCACTTGATTCCTCTGCATTTGCAGATAATGAATCCATCTTCTCCTGGTTAGCGATAACCATCTGACTCACCATCTCGATGCTCTGGTTCACCCGGTTCGTTGCCATTGCCTGACTGTCAGTAGCCCTGGAGATCTCAGCGACGTTTCCGGAAGCAATTTCCACATCTGCCACCATTTTATTGAGTCCCTCAACCGTGGTATTTACTGCTTCAATCCCTGCTACGATAGTATTATATGCTTGTTCTATCGATTCTGCTGTCTTACTACTCCCTTCCAACAGGCGACTGATTACTTCTTCAATATTCTGGGTTGCCTGTCGTGACTCTCCAGCAAGACTTTTAACCTCCCCCGCAACCACGGCAAATCCTCTGCCGGCATCTCCTGCCCTGGCTGCTTCGATTGCTGCGTTTAGTGCGAGAAGATTGGTCTGGCTGGCAATATCTGATATTAGTCTGACAATTTTTCCAATCTCCTGCATTTGAGTATTCAGACTCTGGATCTGGTCTACCGAAGTTTTAGATATCTCCTCAACAACCTTCATCTGATGAGTCGCTTCATCTCCTTGCTTTTGGGCAAGGGCACCGGATTCTGACACTTTCCCGGTAATGTCCCGGACATCCACGGCACTTGCCGCAATCTCCTCGATAGAGGCCGAAAGATCTGATACATCCCTCCCGATTGCTTCAAGTTCATCCCGCTGCTTAGTTATTTCATCAGCTGCACGCTGGCTGGTATCTGCCACGTCATTTGAAGCCTGGGCAAGGTCCTCAGTGCTGCGGTTAATATCCTTAATAGAACCTTCAAGGGACTCTGCATCAGCAAGGATTTCTGAAAGGATTTTCCGGAGATCAGAGACTGTAATGTTGAGATCCTCCTTAACTTTGTGGAGAGGATCATCCGGTTTTATTGTCGCAACAGCTGTCAGATCCTTTTTTGCAAGGAGGGAGAGAATCCTGCCAACATCTGCGATACTCTCATCAATCTGAATCTGGAGGTTTTTCAGATCCGTCTCATTAAAATAGACCGCGAGAATGGATTCAATTGCTCCTTTTTCGTCGAACATAGGCACATAAAAATACCTCAGGTAGAGGATCCCTTTTGGTACTTCCAATTGAATATTGCCTGAAGCTTGTTTTCCGGTCAAAAGGACATCCCCGGCTGATCTTCCTGTCCGTTCCGTCACGGTAAAATCACCAAGGTTCATCGTAAGAAGTCGTTCAACCGTATATCCGCTTGTTTCTGCCCAGGCCTGGTTTGTTTTGATAATCTTCTGGTTGTGATCGATTACAAACATCAGTGCCGGGTTCTTCTCGATGATCAGGTCGGCCCTCTCCTTAAGATAGTGTATTTCCCGCTGTTGTTCTCGCTGTTCAGTCAAATCCAGGATGATAGTCATCAGGGAGGGTTTGCCATTATACTCGATCCCTGCAAGGGTAACGAGACAGTCCATTTTGGTGCCGTCCAGTTTCTGATGAATCCAGTCGAATGTCTCAATTTCACCAGATGTAGCCCGTTGGATATGGGAGAGTGATGCTTTGCCAGATGGTGATCCGTCATTCTGCACAGGAGGTGAGAGAATATCCGGGGGCTGACCGATAAGATCGGTACTCTTTTTTACTCCAAAGAGGGATTTCGCAGCAGTATTTGCTTCAACAAACACTCCATCTGTAATAACTAACATTGCATAGGGAGTAGTGTCAAAGATGGTCTGCATATTCTGTTGAGCAATTTGGGTTGCTTTCTGCTGGGCTTTCTCTTCTGTTACATCCTGAATGACAGTCATCAGGGATGGTCTGCCATTATAGTCAATTCCGGCAATGGTAACCCGGCAGTCCATTAATGTTCCATCAAATCTCTGATGAATCCAGTCAAATGATTCTACTGATCCTGCAATCGCCTTTTGAAGATAAACCCCTGCAGCAGCATCTGAAGAGTTTCCATCCGCCTGAAACTTTGGGGAGAGAATTGCCGGAGGTTTCCCAATTAGTGCCTCTTTTTTGCTTGCGTGAAAAATACTTACTGCCGCTGCATTTGCTTCAACAAAAACTCCCTCGGTAATGACAAGCATAGCATACGGGGTATTATCAAAGATGGTCTGCATATTGTGCCTGGTTACAAGAATCTCCGCTTCGTATGTCTTTTGCCCTGAAATATCTTCAAAGGCAACCATCAATGAAGGTTTATCATGGTATTTAAAGGCCTTCAGGTTGACCCTGGCGAAAAACGGGATTCCATCGAATCTCTGGTGCTGCCATTCAAAGACTTCATGTGAACCACCTAATGCCCGATTAATTTTTTCGAAGGCAGACTCATCAGATGACCGGCCATCAGGCTGGATTGGAGGTGAGAGAATTGCCGGAGGTTTCCCGATGATATCGCTTCGTGTCTTTGCACGGAATATTTGAAATGCAGCCTCATTTGCCTCAACAAATACCCCGTCGGTTATGATGAGCATCGCATAGGGACAGTTGTCAAAGATTACCCGCAGGTTATCCGGTGTGCCATTTTTTGTTTCGTCCATGATGGGGTCAATCATAATCTTCATCCTCTCCTGAATCTGTTATAATACAGGGTTCACTCTGCTTAATTGGATCAATTGACTATATCATTGTGATCCTTGTTTTGAAATGCAGGTGAACTATTGCACTCTGCAACTACTGGTTGAGGATATGGCTGGATCAGAGAGAGCCGGTACAAAAGAATTAAAAACTCATCCCAGACCTGGAATTTACGAGTTTTTCATTTCCCAACTATTACCTCCTGTTCTGATAATGAATAATCAACTTCTTCATCTCGTATCGAAAGCCAGCTCAGTCGACAAAAGAAGGGACTCAGACATTATTATTGGGTTCCTTTAGTTTGAACCTGACATGAATTCACCGGAGGATGTATATATCCCTATCAAATGGGTTCACACCGGTAAATTCGAACACTTTACGTTTAATATCCGTTCGCAGTCGTAAATCTTAACGAAAATATGTTCATGCACTTGTTCTGTTTAATTATACTTCTCAACAATCAATTCTGATAATTTGTTCTTTTTTCACTTAACAGGTACTCTAATATTAATGAGATAAACCGGTTTCCTTCCGAATATGTTCCGATACGCATGAGGATATCTTCTCTTGAATAGATCTTATCGCAAATATCTTCTGACTTATCTATAAGATCAATAAATTTTATTATGGGTTCTTTTTCCATCTCCGGGTGAAACTGGAGGCCGATAAAAAGGTCATCCAGAATAAATCCCTGATTTTTGCACATTCCGGATGAGTACAGGGGAGTGGCACCCAGGGGTATTGAAAAAGTATCCTGGTGCCATTGAAATACAGTAAGTCTTTCAGGAAGCAGTTCTGATAGATTTGAATACTCTTCAGACAGGTTTGATCTGGTTATTTCGCACCATCCGTATTCCGGGCGTGGGAGTGTTGTTACTTCACCTCCGAGGCAATGACACATAAGTTGTCCTCCGAGACATATCCCCAGGACAGGGATCCTCCTCCTGATGATTTCAGTGATATAATCTTTCTCATCTGTAAGCCAGGGATAGAGTATATCCTGGTAGATATTCATAAGTCCCCCCATTATTACCAGTAACCTGACAGAGTCCGGTTCAGGAAAAGTGTCATTCTTCCACAGATTGACCTCTCTATATGGGATTTTCCGGGTTTTGATCCATGATGTAATGTAACCGGGATCATCATATGGTGCATGTATTAAGGCTGTTATCTTTTTAGGCTCGAATGTCATGGTAATTTCCTGGAGTATCTGGCATAATGCATCTCTCAACTCTTCTGTTTCCCGTTATCGAAGATCTCTTTTATTGTTTTGCTGATCTCTTTGTATCGCTTTTTTTCAAATCGTTTTAACCCTATTGTGGCTTTTTCATGTTCAAATGCCACCTCTTTGAGGATTTTATGGTATCGATCTAACCTTTCAGCATGCAATTTGCCTTCTTCCATCGCTTTTCTGACAGCACATCCGGGCTCCTGGTTATGTGTACAGTCAGAAAACTTACAATGCCTTGAATATTCATGGATATCCTCAAATGTCTCAGATATACTCTCCTGGGCTGTCCAGATCCTGATCTCTCTCAAACCCGGAGTATCTATCAGTGATGTCCCGTCAGGAAGGGCAATGAGATGTCTTACTGTCGTGGTATGTCTTCCTCTGCCGTCATCTTCACGAATCCCACCGGTCTTCTGTAGTTCTTCTCCTGATAGAACGTTTATCAGAGTTGATTTCCCAACACCTGATGATCCCAGGAATACAATGGTCTTCCCTCTTCCCAGGTATGGATTCAGATTATCAAGCCCGGTCTTGTTTATTGCACTAACAACAACGGTAGGAATATCTCCGGTTTGTGTTCTGATCATATCCAGTACTGCCGTGATATCAGCACAAGTGTCAGATTTATTGAGCACAATAACCGGCTCTGCCTTAGCACTCCTGACAATTAACAGGTAACGCTCTATTCTGGCAATATTGAGATCTTTTTCGGGATCTGTGACAATAAATGCTGTATCAATGTTTGCCGCAAGATGCTGTTCACCACCGGATTCTCCTGCATCACCACGGGAAAGTGAGGTTTTTCTTGGAAGAATTGCAACAATCATGTCGGTAGCAAGTTCTGGCTGATGAAGGATTACAACAAAATCACCTACTACCGGAAATTGCTTTTTAGTCTTTAATGCTCCGGATACCGGTAATGATAAAGAACCTCCGGGAATAATCGCTTCATAGCGGGATTTATGAACCGTACAGACCCTCCCGGGAATGTAAGGCCCTTTATATTTGAGAAATAAACTTTCCCAGTACTTATCCCAACCTATACTATCCAGGGATTGAATTGATGATTGTGTTACTATCATATGCCTAAACAGCGTTTTGCCCGGTAATATAACTGATTTATGTTTTCAGGATTAACTACCGTCACGATATATGCTAACGGATTGTAATTCTCCGGTTACGAATTAACTGAGCATTTTTCTCTTCTGGTACTGATCCCGAAATACAGAATAACTATTACTGCCAGGATAATACTTGAAAAAAAACCCATAAAAAAACCTGATGCTGTGATGATGACCCCGGTTATGAACGGACCTGTTGAGTGTCCGATATCCATAATTGATGAAAGAGCACCCATTGATGCTCCGATCTCCTCTTTTTGTGCGATGTCAGCGATAAATTTAGTTGTTGCAACTGTTGAAAGCGACATGCCGAGACCTGAAATCAGGGTTATCATTAGGAGGTAAAGAATGTCAGGAGATAGTGGGATAACTGAAACAGAAAGGCCAAGCATGAAGAGTCCTGCTATGATCTGGTAACGTGGATCCTTCTGATCGGCAACCTTTCCAAATATTGGTTTTGTGAGGGCAATAGATAATACCTGGATTGCAAAGATGATACCTATAAGATAAGCCTCGATCCCGAGTTGGGATAAATATACCGGGAGAAAAGTTTCAAAGGCACCAAAGATGAAATATGTTGCCATGTCGACAGATGCGGTTGCACGAAGTCTGCAATCTGCCCAGAATACCTTAAGACTCCTGATAAATATATCCGGACTGATGCCTGCAATCTTTCCTCTCTTATCATCAGAGATCCTGTATATCAAAACGAAAACGATCAATCCTGCACAAAAAGCCACAATATATACACTCTGATATCTGAAAAGACCTGGTGTCAATGCAAAAAGAGATATTAGGAGTCCTCCCGTAAGAGGCGCTATAGTCCGGCCATACAGGGTAGCAGATGAATACTGGCCTATTCTCTCTCCTTTAGTCATAGTAAACCGTTCGGCTATGATAGCTGATACAACCGGTCCGAGAATTGCTGTTGCCATCCCGTGAAAGAATCTGACGGGTATCAGCATTAGGGGATCAGATATGAAGAGATACAACAGGGGTGCGATGAGAAAAACTACCCCTGAAATAAGGAGGACTTTTCTTCTACCCAGATGATCTGATATCACTCCTACAGGGAAACTGAAAAGGATTCCGGCTAAGGGTGATACTGCAGAGATAAGGCCGATAAGTGTATCATCGGCTCCAAGAGATGAAGCATACAGGGGAAGAACGGGATTTTTTGATATTGTTGTAGAGAAAATTGCCAGAAATCCAATAATGGAAAGGTTGACAATAAATCCCCGGTCTGAATTGATATTCATATCAATTTATGATTACATTCACCCAGGCGAACATATTCTGATATTACACTAAATAAAGTTCGAGTTACTGGTTCGTTTTTCTTCTGCCGAAATTTGTATTTAATAAATCCGGAAAAAATGACCTCCGGATGGATAACCTGAAGATCAGGAAAAAATTTTCTTATGGGATTTAAACGCAGATTCTCCGGCAAATTTCCCCTTATCTCCAAGAATTTCACCGATACGAAGGAGCTGATTATATTTCTCAACTCGTTCACCCCTGCATGGAGCACCGGTCTTAATCTGCCCGCATGAAAGGGCCACAGAGAGATCAGCAATAAACGAATCACTAGTCTCACCGCTGCGATGTGATACCATTGCACCCCAATGATTATTTCTTGCAAGTTCTACTGCCTGAATCGTTTCAGTAACTGTCCCGATCTGATTCAGTTTGATTAGCACGGCATTGGCACTCATCTCCTTGATCCCTCTCTCAATCCTTTCCGGATTAGTCACAAAGAGATCATCTCCTACAATCTGGATTTTAGCTCCAAGTGCTCTTGTCATCTCTTTCCATCCGTCCCAGTCATCTTCTGACAAACCGTCTTCAATTGAGATTATCGGATATGCCTGTATCATGTTATTGTAATAATCAGTCATCTCTCCCGAAGAGAGTTCTTTCTTCTCTGTTCTAAGAAGATATTGCCCGTTTTCAAAAAAACTGCTTGATGCGGGATCCAGCACTAGAGAGATCTCTTTTCCTGCTGAATAGCCTGCTTCTTCAATGGCTTTACATATAAGATCCGCGGGTTCATGATTTGAACTGACTTTTGGGGCAAACCCTCCTTCATCTCCTACTCCGGTTGAGAGATCTCTCTTCTTCAATACCGATTTAAGTGAATGATACACTTCAGAACCCCATCTGATAGCATCCGGAAGGCTGGGTGCTCCTGTCGCCGCTATCATGTATTCCTGAAAATCAGAACCCTGCCAGTTAGCATGCGCCCCTCCGTTCATGATATTCATGCATGGAACAGGCAGAACATAAGGCCCTTTTCCAAGGTACTGAAAGAGAGGCAGATCCTGTGAGGCCGCTGCAGCCCTTGCTACTGCCATTGAGACTGTAAGGATGGCATTTGCGCCAAACCTTGATTTATTGGGTGTCCCATCAAGGTTTTTCATCAGAGAATCTATCCCTGCCTGATCTTTTGCATCAGTTCCGATGAGAGCCGGGGCAATAATAGCATTTATTGCATGAACAGCCTTCTGCACACCCATACCTCTGAACCGCTTTTCTCCGTCCCGTAGCTCAACCGCTTCATGTACTCCGGTTGATGCTCCCGAAGGACATGCAGCTCTTCCTGACTTTCCGGAACGGAGTGTCACATCTGCCTCAACGGTTGGATTACCCCTGGAATCAAGAATTTCCCTGGCATGAATATGAGTAATTGAAGTATCCATTGTATATCCCATCTCATGTTAGGTATAAAAAGAATATTAAATAAGAGTGATTCTTATCTCCTAACCCCTATATAAAAAAAGGCAGATAATGTATAAATAAGATCATCAATATACTTATTTGTGCATGACTACCAAGTTTATCCTTGATGAAAACGAGATCCCAAAAAAATGGTATAATATCCAGGCAGATCTCCCGACTCCACTGGATCCTCCGATGCATCCTCAAACAAAGAAACCTGTACAACCCGAAGATCTTGAACCAATATTTCCTAAAGAACTTATAAAGCAGGAGATGACCCGGGACAGATATGTTGATATTCCTGCTGAAGTCAGGGATATCTATACGCTATGGAGACCATCCCCGTTGTTTCGTGCGACCCGCCTTGAAAAACTTTTAAACACTCCGGCAAAAATTTTTTACAAATACGAAGGAATGAGTCCTCCTGGCTCGCATAAGCCAAATACTGCAATTGCCCAGGCGTATTATAACATGAAGGAAGGAATAACCCGGATTGCAACTGAGACAGGAGCAGGGCAATGGGGTTCATCTCTGGCTTTCGCAACTCAAATCTTTGATATTGAATGCAAAGTTTACATGGTTAGGGGCAGTTATGATCAGAAACCATACAGGAAACTGATGATGCAGGTCTGGGGTGCTGACTGTGTACCCTCACCTTCTCCAGATACAAATTCAGGCAGGGCCATTCTGGCAAAGGATCCGGATACTCCCGGAAGTCTTGGAATAGCTATCTCTGAAGCGGTAGAAGATGCGGCTACACGTTCGGATACAAACTATTCACTTGGCAGTGTTCTGAATCATGTCTGTCTTCATCAGACTATAATCGGCCAGGAAGCCAAAAAACAACTTGACATGGCAGATGCAAAAGCCGATATAGTAATTGGATGTGCCGGAGGCGGTTCTAATTTTGCCGGTCTTTGTTTCCCGTTTGTAAAGGATAAAATTGATGGTAAGGCAGATGATATGGAAATTATTGCTGTAGAGCCGGCAGCCTGTCCAAGCCTAACCAAGGGATTGTATGCATATGATTTCGGAGATGTGGCAGGGCTTACCCCTCTGCTTATGATGTATACACTGGGACATGACTTTATTCCCCCGTCCATTCATGCCGGGGGGCTTAGGTATCACGGGATGTCACCTCTGGTCTCCCGGGTACATGCCGACAACCTGATCTCTTCTACTGCGGTTTATCAGAATGAAGTATTTGAAGCAGCGGTTATGTTTGCAAGGGCTGAAGGAATAATCCCAGCACCTGAAGCTGCTCATGCAATAAGGGTGGCGGTAAACAAAGCACTGGAATGTAAGAAGACAGGCGAAGAGAAGACTATTCTGTTTAATAATACAGGTCATGGTCACTTTGATCTCACAAGTTACGAATCATACTTTTCACATACCCTTATGGATTATGAATATCCTACGGATCTTATCTCTGAATCTCTCAAAAAACTGCCAACGGTTCCATGATAAATGCCGGATTTGTCGTTAATCCATATGCCGGAATGGGTGGTGCGGTAGGGCTTAAAGGAACGGATGGGTGTGTTGATGAAGCTGTGGCAAGGGGTGCTGTTAAGGTTTCCCCAATCAAAGCCCTCCGGTTTCTTTCAAATCTGATGGACAGGGATATTTTTTATTTTACGGCCGCCGGAGAAATGGGGGCTGATATACTTAAATCAGCAGGGATATCCCGATATGAAGTAATATATCCGCTTAATTTTACGGATAGATATAATAATAACAAGACGGGGCCGGAAGATACAAAAGCTGCATGCCGTATTATTGCTGCCAGGAATGCGGACCTTATTATTTTCAGTGGGGGGGACGGAACAGCCCGTGATGTCTATGAAGCAGTTGGAGATCATATCCCGATTCTGGGGATCCCTGCAGGTGTTAAAATCTACTCCGGAGTTTTTGCAACCACTCCTGATACAGCGGCAGACATCCTGAAACGATGGGAATCTGTATTATTTACTGATGCAGAAATCCTGGATGTTGATGAAGAACAGTATCGTCTGGGAAATCTTGATACAAATCTCTTTGGTATAGCAAAGATTCCATACATTAAGGGCCTTTGCCAGTCATGCAAACAAGCTTCATTCGGTGATGACAGAGAAGATCGTATTGAAATAGGTGCCTTTATCGTGGATATTATGGCAGATGACACTCTCTATCTGCTGGGAGCCGGATCTACTACCAAAGCCATAACAGAAAGACTTGGCATCCGGAAAACCCTGCTTGGTATTGATGCAGTATATCAGGGACAATTGATTGCAACAGACCTTAACGAAGCAGGGATTTTGGAACTATTAAGATCATATAAGAAAGTCAGAATTATCCTCAGCCCTGTTGGATCTCAGGGTTTTATTCTCGGAAGGGGAAATCAGCAGATTAGCAGTAGAGTGTTATCTCTTGCAGGAGTGGATTCACTTATAGTCGTTGCTACTCAGGCAAAGATGCAGCAGACTCCGGATCTTTACATAGATACAGGTGATCCGGATCTTAATCATAAATTCGGGGATACTATTCCAGTAATATGTGGTTATCGGCTTGCCATCAGGGCAGGAATTATCCACAACTAAAAAAATGTCTGATTGTTTAGATTCAGAGATTATACTATTAACCGGAAGTATCCAGGAGGGATAACAATCTCAAAACGGGCCCCTTTACCTTTTTCTCCTCTCTCATATATTGATATTCCAGTGATAGATAGTATCTCCCTTACCAGAAACAATCCGTATCCGGTGTGCAAACCTACACCCCTGTCAAAGATCCGATCCTTCATATCATCCGGAATACCAATACCATTATCCGTATAGACAATTACTGCCTGCATGTCTCTCATTTCAACATCAAATGATATCCTTGTTACATGCTCTCCATGTCGTTTTGAATTGTCAATAAGATTTGAGAAGACACTCCCGAACATCGTATCAGCAAAGACCTCAAGATTTATTTCTCCGTAAATAACCTCTATTTCAGCCGGGATATGGTGTAATACCACTTCACTGATGACTCCTGAAAGATCCTGCCATACCGGTGCATTTATTCCAAGGTTTTGATAATCCCTGGTAAAGGTAATCTGTCTCCTGATAGTGTCCAGAGCGGTTTCAGCTTTACCTATGTATAATGAAACTTCTTCATCAGTTATCTCATCCCTGATAAGATCAACCGAGCCGGATAATACTGTAAGACTATTCAGGATATCATGACGGGTGATATCAGAGAGAAGATTTAGTTTCTTATTAGCCTGCATGAGCCCTTCCTCATTCATCTTCTGATCTGATATGTCCTCAAGTGTCTCAAGGGCTCCCCACACTATCCCTTCTGAATCCATTAGTAATGCACCGGTAAAATAAAGCCAGGTTCCGGTTTTTCCAACTCCCGGGAAAAACCCGGACATTGAAAAGGCATTCTCTATAAGTTTTGATCTCTCTACTTTTTCTCCATACCATTTTTGGATCCCTTTTGAATCATTATCTAGCATAAGATCAACAAGGCATGGACGTTCTTCGGAATAGAAAGCTTTCCAGTGATATGAGGTTCCTACCATATCTTCGGCAGATATGCCGGAGTATTTCTCCAGAGCATGATTCCAGTACATAACAAGATGATTTGTATCAATAACAAACTGCGGGATGGGTGATTCCTGAAGGATAGCGTTAAGCATTGATCGACTTTTTCTTAGTGTCTCCTCAATTGTAGTCTTCTCAGCAACAACACTCCTGATTGTTCCGATGCTTGCCGGCTTTCCCAGAAATTCTCCCTGACCTACAGAAACCTGGACCAGAATGCGAGTTTTTTGATCTTTATGAAGCATTTTAAATTCATAAAAATCAGGAATAATTTCTCCTTCAATTCTTCTGCGATATTTCCAGATAACCTCATCTCTTTCTTCAGGAGCAATAATATTTGAGATCTTAATGCCAACGATCTCTTTTCTCTTATATCCTAAAATATGTGCAAATGCTTCATTACAGAATACCAGAATCTCATTCTGGATAATAAAGACACCATCCTGTGTATGTTCAACCAAAACCCTGTAGAGTTGTTCACTCTCTCTAAGTGCTGTTGATGTCTGTTTAAGGGAGGTTATATCCCGAAAAATGCCTTCAATCCCGGCGATATTTCCCTCTTTGTCATAATAATAATGACTGCTTGTGGATACATAAACCGGTGTCCCGTCCTTTTTCTGCAGTTTGATTTCATAATTATATACTGAACCTTCGGCTTTTAACGCTTCTAAAAATTTGTTACGATCTGCTGGATTTTTATAAAAAATATTGGCAATACTTTTCCCGATTATCTCATCCATAGAGTCAAATCCAAATAATTGAAGTGCACTCGGACTGGCCATGGTAAGATTACCGTCATTATCGCTGCGATACATAACATCCTGAGTATTTTCAATAACCGATCTGTACCTCTCCTCACTCTCCTTCAGTTCTTCCTGGCTTTGAATAATCTCATTATACTGGTGTTTTAGCTCTTCTTCCGAAGATGCAATCTCTTCATAAGCTGCGTTAAGATCAAACATGGCTTTCTTAACTTCTGTGATATCAGTAGCAACTTCTAATCTGACATCTCTGCCGTCGGGCCAGCGGATAATGCGATCTATTATTGTATAATACCGCTCAAAAACAGGGTTATATATCTCCCAGGAATATGCTTCTGGGTTTTTCTCTTTTATTATCTGGTTTGTACAAAAATCACAGGGTACGCCCTTTTTCATAAACTCATTATAACATTTCTTTCCGATAACGTCACGTTTGAGCATATTCCGGAAATATTTATTTACGTATAAGATCTCATACGAATCCGGATCAGATACATATACTATCTGTTCAAGACTGTCAAAGATTGATAATAATTGCTTGCGTTCCAGTTCTAACGTACTTTCTGCCTTTTTCTGATGTATTGCATGACGAATTTTCGAGGCTAGTTCAGCAAACTGTGCCTTTGGATCGCCACCTTTCTGAAGATAGAAGTCTGCACCGTTATTAAGTGCATCCATCACTACTTCCTCACGCCCCCTTCCTGTGAATATCACGAAGGGAATCCTTTTATCCTGCTTTCTGATTGCTTTTAGTAATTCAACCCCGTTCATACCCGGCATTTCATAATCTGATACTATTGCATCAAAAAACATACCTGATATCTTTTCCAGGGCTTCATCAGCAGATAAAACAGTAGTAACCTTAAACTCCCCGGTTCTCTCAAGAAAAAGACGACAGAGATCCAGCAGGTAGACTTCATCATCAACACAGAGAACAGGATACCTAACGATATTATCTGCCATTATTCAACCCATGCTCCGGCATATTCTGTTCATATTAATGGTATATAAACATAAGTCACAGTAATTTTCTCTTGCCAAATAATAGATAAAGCATTTCAGTAGAAAAGGACTGATTCGGTTTTCAATTGGAAATGTTCACTCCGATGTCGTTTTTGCATTCTTAATAATAAAGAATACATGGAGTTTTTTAATCCTGATAAGAGTAAATACATGGTTTAATCTGGTCCGCTGACTACCATAAAAGAATATTTCCTTCCCATCAGCACCTGCAGGTTCAATTCCGGCAACCCATACCAAACTGTCGGTAAATAAGCGTGCCGGCAGAAGAAAATTTACTATCCCATAAGTGCTTCGGTATTTTCTTATCCTATCAAGACAAGATTATCAGATTATGTCAAGAACAACACTTGTTGCAGTGGATGGATCTCCTGAATCCTATAATGCCCTTATATGGGTTTTAGATAATTTAAATGAAAAAGGGATAATATATGCGGTATATGTTATATCCCCTTCAAAATACGCGACGATTGAGGGTGCTACCGGTTACGAAGGCATACAAAACCTGCATGAAATCCGCGAACGGATCGTAAATGATGAAAAAGAACAGGTCATCCAGAAGGTTAAAGAACTGGCCCTTGAGAGTAAAAGTGAGATAGATGTTCTTATCAGGAACGGTGATCCAAGGAGTGAGATCTTAAGTTGCATTGATGAAATTAAAGCAAATCTTCTTGTTGTGGGATCAACAGGAAAGGGGTTTGGTGCGAGATTGCTCCTTGGGAGTGTCAGTACCTATCTCTTGTCTCATGCAAAAATTCCGACTGTCGTTGTCAGGTGATACCCCCGGGCAAATCCAGATAATCCCGGGACCACCTTTTTTATTCCTGACAGACAATTACAAACCATGAGACTCTTATCCTGTATAATTCTCCTGCTCCTGATTTTAATGGTATTTACAGCAGGGTGCATGGCTTTTGAGGATGCACAATCGGTAAATGAACCCAGACCGGCAGAATCATATGACCAGTTTACCGAAGAAAAAGGAGGCTATACAGAGCGGGCAGCTTATGAGAGTATAAGTGTGCAATCAACCCCTTCTCCAGGGGACAATGCATTAAAGAATAAGATATCAGAACAGAAGATCATAAGAACCGCTGTCATCAGTATTGAAGTGAGCAATGTATCGAAATCTGCAGATATAATCGAAGATCTCGCGATTAAATCTGATGGAATAGTCCAGTCGTCTTCAATAAAGGCTGCCGGCCAGGACCGGTTTTCAGGAACTGTGACTTTGCGGATTCCTGCTGAAGGATTTGATCTAATCCTTCCCAAAATTCTGGAGTTGGGAAGGGTAATATCCAGTTCAATTGAAGCAGAAGATGTAACCGAAGAGTATGTGGATCTCGAGGCACAGAAGACATCGTTATCTAATCAACTAAATCAATACAATCTGATCATGGATAAAGCTCATAATGTATCAGAAATTCTTGAGATTCAAAAGCAGATAGAGCGGGTTATGGTAGAACTCGACCGGATAACAGGCAGGATGAAGTACCTTGAGAACAGGGTTTCTTATGCAACAATTACCATATCTCTTCGTGAACCGGCACAGGTTGCAACTCCCGCAGCATATTCCATCCCGGGAGTAATTACCGAAGGGATAGGTGGTTTTATTGATACGGTTGTCCTCCTCTTTGTCTGGCTTTTAACCCTTCTTCCCCTGATAATTATTGGTGCTGTCGGTTACCTGGCATATAGAAGATGGAAAAGATCAAAAGTATCCTAGAAAAAAATGATTGAACGGGGTAGATCAGATCAGAAGAAAGGATCCGGAATTACTATACTAAAGGATCTGCTGATTCCAGGGGGCAGGGTTGCGGATATTACAATATCAGACGGCTATGTTACCCATATCGGGAAAGGATCCTGTAATGGAATGGTAATCGACTGTAAAGATTTTACTGTAATTCCGGCGGGGGTGGATATGCATGTACACATGAGGGATGGACTTCAGAGGAATAAAGAGACCTGGAGGACGGGCACAGAGAGTGCACTTGCAGGAGGAGTTACATCTGTAGTGGATCAACCAAATACCATCCCTCCCATTACAAACAGAGAGATATTAAAGGAAAGAATCCTTCTGGCTGGAGAAGAATCCCTGTGCAGGTATGCAGTAAACGGGGCGGTAATTAATGATGCCAATCTTCCTGAATTGTGGAGAGCAGGTTGCATGGCATTTGGAGAGACCTTTGCCGGGCCTTCGAGTTATGGCGAAGCGGTTTCTGATGACCTGTTAGCCTCTTCAATAGAGCAGATATCATCATTATCTGGTCTGATGACTATCCATGCCGAAGAGGTAATAAATGGAGATGATACTTCCCTGGTATCCCATGATCAGCTCAGGCCTCCATCAGGTGAGATAGATGCAATAAAAAGAGTCCAGGCAATTAATGCAGGTAAATGTTCACTTCATTTCTGTCATCTCTCTACGTCTCAAGCCCTTAATTCTGTAACATCAGGTACAAAAGAAGTGACACCTCATCATCTCTTTCTCTCAAGGGATATGAATTGGGAAGATGAACAGTTTGGTAAGGTAAACCCGCCTTTACGTACAGAAACCGAACAAAAAAGCCTGGTAGCAAGTTTTAAGCGTATAGATCTCATAGCATCTGATCATGCCCCGCATACAACAGAGGAAAAATCAGTAACTTTTAATAAAGCTCCTTCTGGAATTCCTGGTGTGGAGACAATGATTCCCCTTTTAATGTCTCTTGTTTATGAACACAAGATCGGGCTTGAAGATCTTATACTTAAAACTTCTACAAATCCTGCAAAGATTCTTGGGATTGAGCCGCCGGGATATCTGCCAGGGAGTCCGGCTGATTTTGCTATTTATCCTAAAAAGATACAGAAGATAGATGTTGATGCTCTTCATAGCAAGGCAGGATGGAGCCCCTATGAAGGAATGAAAGCAGTATTTCCTGATAAAGTAATACTTGGCGGAGAGATTGTATATGATTCAGGTACTTTCTTCTCCCCATCGATATCAAAGATAGATCAAAAGGGATCCGGTAAGCGATTTAATCCCCCAAAAACATGGATCTCAGGAAGAGGTTATGATATCAGAGATCATATATTATAATGTGCCTTCCTCATCTCCATAGGTCCCCGGGTGATGCGATGAGATATCATACTGTGATCCATGGGACAACCCGGAGATGGTACATTTACGGCACCGCCTGGCAGAGGGCGTTTAATAGGTGAAGATCGGTAAAAACCGCTGGTGATCCATATTTGTTAGTGCCGGGCGACAATTCTTACTTAATTCCTGAAGAAGCATTTCAGAACACCTCTGATGGAGTAATAATTGCAATTGAGGTATCCGCAGCCAGTAAAAGGGAAAAATTCCCTGATGGATACAATACCTGGAGGAAAGCCATAGGTATTGCGGTTCAGGCTCCTCCTGTGGAAGGAAAAGCAAATAAAGCAATTATTAATTTAATCGCTAAATCTTTAGACATCTCACAAAACAGTATCTCCATTATCTCCGGAAACGCGTCTTCGCTCAAACGGGTGAAGATATGTGGTATGACAGTAAAGCAGGTTAAGGATTTACTTTCAGGATAAAATTATCAGTGTCTAAGTATTTTTTTGATACTTTCTGCAGATACCTATTATTATCTCCGCTGAAGATGCCAGGGCGTCGAGATCTGAATCTTCAATATCTTTAATCTGACTTATGATATTATCTTTAATCATCTTTCTGATATCATTTAGTTTATCTCTTCCTGCCTGGGTAATTTTTATATTTATCACCCGTCGATCATCCGGGTCAGGATGACGCTCTACATACCCCTCTTTAATCAATAGATCTACCAACACCGTCATATAGGGTTTTGAGATGTACATCATCTTCCCCAAATTAGTCATTGATTCCATTGGAATTTTGCATAGATAGAATAACAGGCGGTATTGCGCCTCCTGGATACCGGATATGACCGGCCGTGCATTCTGGGTGAACTGATCATATCCAATCTCAACCAGTTCAATTAATTTATACGAGACTTTTTCTCTTCTATTGTCTGTCATTCATCTGATCCGGGTGAATAATATTACCATACTTGTTTCTATTATAGTTATCAGGTACGAAAGTTCCTTCTAAATGAAATATTCCTCTTCTGTTATCGTGAACGGCATTTTGGGTATCTGACCCTGGTGCCGCACCGGGCAATTTATTCCGTCCAGAGCGGGGATTCTCATTCCGCCCATATTAGGATATTATAACTGTCCTAGACAGATGTATTCTTTCTTAATCCTAAAATCAGTTATGTTGTGTGAAAAAAGTAAAAAACTATAAATAATGATGGAATACCGGAAACGGTAGGAGAAAATAAAAAAAGACACTAATTATTATATAGTTTCCGGTAGATGGTTCTCCGGTACATATGATTATTATTTTTTTTACCGGAGGTTTCAGAAGTGTATGAACAGGAGACGACAAAATACCGGATTCATCTCATTGTGCATGCTGAAGGAGTGGTTGATCGTTCGGATGTTGTGGGAGCAATATTCGGACAGATTGAAGGGCTTCTCGGTTCAGAACTGGAACTTCGTGAACTTCAGAGGCAGGGAAAACTGGGAAGAATCGATGTAAAGGTCCAGAGTAAACTTGGAAAGTCCTGTGGAGAGATTACTATACCAACTTCCATGGACCGGGCTGAAACCGCAATTCTTGCTGCATCTATGGAGACCATTAACCGCATCGGTCCTTGTATGTCGGAGATCAGTGTAAGTTTAATTGAAGATATCAGGGTTACCAAACGGACACAGATAATAGAAAGGGCAAAAGCGCTTCTTCTGGAGTTTGAAGAACCCGGGATAGATCCGGATTCATTGATTGATGCCGTAAGGGAGAGCCAGAGGATCGAAAAGATCGAACAGATTGGTGCAGACAACGTTCCGGCAGGGCCGAATGTATTGGGATCAGACGCAATTATTGTGGTAGAGGGCAGGGCTGATGTTATAAACCTTTTAAGAGCCGGTATAAAAAATGCCGTTGCCGTTGAAGGAACGAGTATTCCGGGAACCATAATAGAACTATGTAGAAAAAAGACAACAACGGCTTTTTTTGACGGGGATCGCGGAGGAGATCTGATCCTTCGTGAACTATTGGAGATAGCTGAGGTGGATTATGTTGCATACCCGCCAAGGGGAGAATCCGTAGAGGATCTTACCAGGAAAGAGATTATAAAATCACTTAGAAATAAGGTTCCAATAGATTTTGTACTCGAAGACCGGGTGGATGAATTCTTTGCTCATCTTCAGGAGAATACAAAAAGCGATCCGTGTATTACTATTCATTATGAACCAGAGGAAGTAATCCCTGAAAAGAAAGAAACAAATCCTGAAGTTCAAGAGGAGCCGGAACAGGATAAGGAGGTAACCCCTGACAACTCTTATTCTCCTGAAACTTTTCTCCTGGATTCAAAGCCGAGAACTGTCTTTGCACATATGAATGAAGTAAAAGACCGGGGTACTGCACGGTTTATCAGGCATGACGGCGAAGTAGCAGACGAAATCGCTGCCGGAGAGGTTGAGGGACGCCTTACGTGGTCTGACAATGAGATAGAGGGTGTGGTAATAGACCAGGAGATTACCCAGAAGCTTCTTGATCAATTCTCACAATGTGGAATCACATATCTTGCTGCTCCTTCATTTAGAGGAATTGTAAGGCTTCCGGCAACAATGCGGCTTATCCCTTTCAGGTAATATGTCTGCGGCTCATTTTTTATATTTTTCAATCATATCAGATATTGGAGAGAGTTGTGCATAAGGAAGAATTGATCTCACTCCATTCGATGCTTACGGAAGTAAAAGAGTATCTCCAGGAGCAAAATCCTGAAGCTGATTTTTCTGAATATGATCTTCTTGAGATTACTCCTGCACATACACACCGAAGCAAGATGGAGCATAAATATGCTATCTTTATCCTTGGTAATGCCATTGCGAAGGCTATGAAAGAAGTAGATAACCCTTCGGCAGACCGTATGGCTTCAAGGATGCAGGAACTGGCCGAAAGAACTTTAAAAGAGATTGAGTCCGGCGAGTGAGATTGGAGCCTATCCTGATCTTCCCGTCATATCCTGTTTTATCAGATATTCTGCCAGTAACCTGGGGATTGTCGCCTCCATACAGTGCCAGTTAGGTGTGCCG